>Ga0302325_10000590_pt1 | contig 99877 bp, 83 predicted proteins | sample Palsa_T0_2_FD_201948 | JGI IMG/M metagenome (GOLD analysis project Ga0302325, IMG submission 201948) | Peat permafrost microbial communities from Stordalen Mire near Abisko, Sweden - Palsa_T0_2 | ecosystem: Environmental > Terrestrial > Soil > Palsa > Peat permafrost | place: Sweden: Abisko...
CCGACTGGCGGTCGCTACTGCACGCACGCTCTCGATGGTCAGCCGACCGACGGTGTGGTCGGCGAAGATGGCCGCCGGATGCCGCCGCAGGATCGACGCCCGGGAAGTGGTGCCGAACGCTTCGAACCGCCGCCGCATCTTCTCCGGCGGTGTCTTTGCTCGAAACAGTGTGCTGGTGACCGCCCCGTAGGCCCGGAGGGACAGCCACCGCCTAAGCGCCTCGGCAGCCGTCGGTTCGCCCGTTCCACGCAACGCGCGGTGCATATGGGCAAACTACGGTCGTTCGCGCCGCCGAAGCTTTTGGGGAGGCTGAGGCTTAGCTGACGACTTCCTGAGCGAGAAACCCCTCGAACTCCGCGACCAACCGGTGCCACGCCGGCTCGCCGGGGAGCACCACGTGGTTGCGGCTGTCGAGCGGAACGAACCGCGCACCAGCGATCCCACTGGCAAGCTCGACGCCGTCCTTCATGGGAACCACTGCATCGTCACGGCTGTGGAGGATCAGCGTCGGTGCGGTCACCCGGGGCAGCTCGCTGCGTATGTCGATGTCCCCGAGCGAGGAGAGGAGGTCCGCGGCGTTGTCCGGGGTGGTCGTCAGACGCTGCAGCTCATTGAACTCGTCAGCGAGCTCCCGGGTGGCCTCGGGAAAAAACCTGGTGGTGAAAATCTGCCGAAACGCGGCGTTGCGACCACCCCAACCCTTGCGCATCAACACCATGAGCGCCTCGAACTGCCGGGCAAGCTCGGCATGCCCCTTGACGCGCCAGCCCCGTACGCACCCTCCAATCAGGACCAGTGCTGACACGCGGTCGGGGTGACGCGCCGCGTACGCGGCGGCGACGGCCGCCCCCTGTGACATCCCGATCACCGGCGCGCGCTCGACACCAGCGGCGTCTAAAATTGTGGCGAGGTCCGAAACAAAGCTCTCGAATGCGAGCGCCGGCGGGTTCCAGTCCGACAGGCCGTTGCCGCGCGCGTCGTAGCGCACAAAGCGGCGCCGGCGGCTGAAGAGCTCGAGCCAGCTCCGCCAGACATTCCCCTGCCAGTCCAGCTCCAGGTGGCTGAGCCAGTTGGCGGCTTTAACGATGGGCGGCCCGCTACCGAGCTTGGCGAACGCCAGTCTGGCGCCGTCCGCTGCCTTGCAGAAGTAGGTCTGCTGGGTAGCGCTCGTGGTGGCCCCGAAAGAATCGCGCCCTTCGGTGTAGGAAACATCCGTGACCAGGCGATATCCCTGCCCGCGGACTGTCTGCAGCTCGACACCGGACGCTCCATCGAGCACGCGCCGGACCAGCGAAACATTGTGCTGAAGGTTGTTGGGTTCGACGAAGGTGTCCGGCCACAGACGGTCCATCAAAGCTTGCTGGTGCTGGAGCGTTCCTGCTCCCTCGACGAGAAGTAGGAGCGTGTCGAATGCCTTGCCGGACAATGGCACGAGAGAGCCACTGCGCATGAGTCGCCGTTCGTGCGCTTCGAGTCGAAACGGACCGAAGGTATAGACGCTGGCTGCCACAATCGACCTACCTGCCCGATGAGAGTGAGGTTAGCACGGCAACTAACCATGGCCCCTAAGAGACACGGCTCAGCGTCTCCTTTTCCGGAGCGCTGCGGGGGAATTAGATGTCGGGGCAATCGCCCACGTTCGGGCTGATACACCGGCGATGCTGCTCAGCCGCTTCGATTTCTCGTGGAGACGATATACTTGGGCCGAAACAAGCAGATCGGCTCAATCGCCTCGGGCAAGCACGCGGACCTCGTGGTGATCAGAGGCGATCCGTCGAAGCAGATTGGAGACGTCGAAAACGTGGAAATCGTCTTCAAGGACGGCGTCGGGTACGACACACAGAAGCTTCTCGAGTCGGTTAGGGGGCGGTACGGCCAGTACTGATCGGCTCGAACCCGCCTTCTCTTCCTCGCTGAGCCCGTGGGCGGACGGCGCGTGAGATTCGCGTGCGCCCTCTCGATCGAGAAAGGCGGCGCGTCGCTCGACCCGCGAGCTGTCCATTCGTACCTAGGCTGAGGACGTTTGTCGGCTATCGGCCCGAACGCGCCGCGAGGTGCGCCGGGTAGCGGTCGCCGACGACCTGCGTCTTCCCGAGGGCTTCCTCGATCTTGCTGACATCCGCTGGACTCAACGTCACATCCGCAGCGGCGAGATTTTCTTTCAGGCGCGCCGGCTTCGTCGTTCCCGGGATGGGAACGAGCCACGGTTTCTGCGCCAGAATCCACGCGAGCGCGATCTGTGCCGGGGTGGCCTTCTTCTCCGTAGAAACCTCGCCGAGCCGGTCCACGAGGCCCTGATTCGCCTCGCGCGCTTCCTTGGTGAAGCGCGGAACGATGTTCCGGAAGTCGTCTTTGACGAACTCCGTGCTCGCATCGATTTTCCCCGTAAGGAACCCCTTGCCGAGCGGGCTAAACGGCACGAAGCCAATTCCGAGCTCCTGGCACAGCGGGAAAATCTCCTTCTCAGGCTCGCGCCACCACAACGAGTACTCGCTCTGAAGCGCGGCCACTGGCTGTACCGCGTGCGCGCGCCGGATGGACTGGGCACCTGCCTCGGACATCCCGAAGTGGCGAACCTTTCCCTCGCGGATGAGGTCCTTCACTGTGCCGGCGACATCCTCCATCGGTACGTTCGGGTCAACCCGGTGCTGGTAGAAGAGGTCGATGTGGTCCGTCTTCAGCCGCTTGAGCGATTCTTCGGCGACACGGCGGATGCGCTCAGGCCGGCTGTCGAGTCCGGTCTTCGAATCACCGTTCAGGAAGCCGAACTTCGTCGCGATGACGATCTGGTCCCGGATGGGCGCGAGCGCCTCGCCGACGAGCTCCTCATTCTTGAACGGGCCATACGCTTCGGCGGTGTCGAAGAATGTCACGCCCAACTCATAGGCCTGTCGGATGATGCCGATGGCCGGGTCCTTCTCGAGCGGCTTTCCGAGTCCAAAACTGATGCCCATGCAGCCAAAGCCGATTTCGGATACTTCAAGACCACTCTTACCCAGGACGCGCTTCTTCATGCGTCTGCTCCTCTTAACGGATGGGCTCCACGTCGATAACGTATTTCCCAAAAGACCGACCATCCGGGCCGAGCGTTATGTGCTCTGCCCGACCTCGATAATGTAGCCATCAGGATCGCGGATGTAGCAGCGAATCTCACCGTACTTGGGAATCGGCGGCGTGATGAACTCGGCCCCTCGACTCTTCCAGAGTGCGTAGCATGCATGAATGTCCGCAACGCGGATATTCATAAAGCTGTTGACCTTATCCGGGTCGGCGAGAACGCTGAGGGTCACCGTCGGCTTGTCCGGGGTGGGCCCTCCCCCGACGTTGACGATGAGCCACGTATTCGCGATCTGAATGTGCCCAGACGCACCCTTGCTGTCGCCGAGGCTCAGAATGCGGCCGCCAAAGACCTTTTCGTAGTAGCGAGCGGATCGCTCGACGTCAGCGACAGTGAGAAAATGCGTGACGGTGAAACCCTCCCGCGGTGGCATCTCATAGCTCTGCTGTTCGACTTGCACGCTCATTGAGGGCTCCCTTCCCGACAAACAGTGCTCACTCGCTTATTCCGATTCTTTCGTATTCATGAGAGCTATCGATGCCAAATCCGGAAGGAGGTCGTTCCTTGAGCGTACTGCTCAGCGCCGCGGCTCGCCGCACTTCCGGCTTCGGACCAATGCCAGAATGGCGCACGAAAGGCTTCGCTCGCTACCGTGCCACTTGCCTTCTCAGCTCCCGGTTCGGCCCTAGGCTAGGCTCCGAGCATGCGTCTGGCAGCGGGCACCCGGGTCGGACCCTATGAGATAGTTGCCCTCCTCGGGGCAGGGGGGATGGCCGAGGTCTACCGGGCCACGGACACGCGGCTCGGGCGCGATGTGGCGATCAAGGTCGTGTCCGAGGGACTTGCCGGCGACGAAGCGCTTCTCGAGCGCTTTGAGCGCGAGGCAAAGCTGGCGGCCTCGCTGACGCATCCCAACGTTGTCGCTCTTCACGATGTTGGGTTGCACGACGGGAAGCCCTACTTCGTCACCGAGTTGCTTCAGGGCGAGACGCTCAGGGAGCGGCTGGTCCAAGGGCCACTTCCGCTGGCCACGGCTCTCGAGTGGGCGGCAGCCATCGCTCAGGGGCTGGCCGCGGCTCACGCGCGCGGCATTGCCCACCGGGACTTGAAGCCCGAAAACGTCTTCGTCACGCAGGATGGGCAGGTCAAGCTCATCGATTTCGGCATCGCCAAGCTCGTCGAGGAGGCCCGCGAGGCAGGCCCCCACGCCATGCTGGACGAGACCCTGTCTCCCTCCGGAGCCCACACCGGAACGGGGATGGTGCTCGGGACTCCCGGTTACATGTCCCCCGAGCAGGTGCGGGGCGACCCGGTGGACGCCCGGACGGACTTCTTCAGCTTTGGAGCGCTCCTTTACGAGATGCTTGCCGGACGCCGGGCCTTTCCTGCGAAGTCTCTGGTGGAGAGTGGCTACGCCATCCTCCACTCCGAGCCCGAGCCACTGCCGACGACCATCCCGCCGCCCCTCGCACAGCTCGTACGGCGCTGCCTCGAGAAGGACCCCGCGCGTCGCTTCCAGTCTGCACGAGACCTGGCGTTCCACCTCGAGCTGCTGCGGACACCTACCAGTTCCGGGCCACCCACCGAATCGAAGGCGCCCCTCCCGGTGCAACCATCGGCCTCGCGACGTCGGGCGTGGGTGCTTACCGGACGGACCATCATGGCCCTCGGGGTCGTCGGTCTCGTCCTGGCCGTCGTCCTCCTCGCCCTGCGGAGCCGGAACCCGTCAGCAGGGCCACAGCCCCGGCTCACCCAGGTCACGTTCGCCGAGGGCGTCGAGTCGTCACCCGCCTGGTCGGGCGACGGAACAAGCCTCACGTACTCGGCGGACGTCGGGAATCTGCGCCAGATTTTCGTCAAAGACCTGAAGACCAGCGAGGAGAAGCGCCTGACGAAGAGCGCCTTCGACGACATCCAGCCCACCTGGTCTCCGGACAGCCGGACAATCCTCTTCGCGCGGTCGCGTACAGCCGCGCAGCGTCTTGAGCCCTCAGATGTGTTCGGTTACTACGACGACGGCGACATCTGGGCGATCGACGTGGCGTCCGGCAAGGAGACGCGGCTTGTCGAGAACGCCTTCAATCCGGCTTACGCTCCCGACGGCAAGCGCATCGCGGTGGACGCGTCCTGGGCGGGTCCGAGGCAGATCTGGCTGTTGGATGCCCAAGGGCACAACCCGCAGCAGGTCACGTCGGACGTCTCCGAAGCCGTCGTTCACATGCGGCCGCGCTGGTCTCCGGACGGCAAGCGGATCGTCTTCCAGAACATCGAACGCACCAAATTCGACGTCCGGATCGTGGACGTGGCCTCCAAGACCCTCAACTGGATCACCAACGACCTGTACCAGGACATCGATCCGGTCTGGTCCCCTTCGGGCCGCTTCGTGTACTTCTCGTCCAACCGCAGCAGCGGAGGCCTGAACCTGTGGAGAAGCGAGATTGGCCAGGACGGTTTGCCGGCGGGGCTGCCGCAGCAGCTCACGACTGGCGCAGGGCAGGATGTCCAGGCCGCCCTTTCGCCCGATGGCAAGAAGCTCGCGTTCGCAATCCTGAAGCAGAACGCCGACATCTGGAAGCTGCCCGTCTCGCAAGAGACTGGGCGGTCAGCCGGCGAGCCGCTGGAGGTCGTCGCGACGACGCGGGAGGACAGTCGCGGCGCCTGGTCGCCGGACGGAAAGTGGATCGCCTTCAACTCCGACCGCTCGGGCGACATGAACATCTGGCTACACTCGCTCGCGGACGGCTCGACGCGCCAGCTCACGAAGGGTCCTGGCGGAGACTTCCAGCCGACCTGGTCGCCCGACGGGCGCTGGATCGTCTTCTTCTCATCGCGCTCGGGAAATGCCGACATCTGGAAGGTCGAGGTCGCGTCGGGCAAGCTCGTCCAGCTCACGAAGGTTCCCTCGATCGACATCAATCCGTTCTTCTCGCCCGACGGCCGGCAGATCGCCTACCAGTCGGACCAGGGAGGACGCTTGGAGGTCTGGCTCATGAGTGCCGACGGCGGCGAGGCGCGTGAGCTCACCCGCGTCGGCGCAGGCGGGCATTTCCTGCGCTTTTCCCGGGACGGCCGGGACGTCGTCTTCCGCTGCCCGACGTGCGGCGGGAAAGGTCAGACGATGCGCGTTCCCGTCAGCGGCGGCGATCCGGAACGAGTCGGCGAGCAGGCGGGGGGCTCGCACATCTCCTTCTCACCCGACTTCTCGAGGATCATGGACGTCACGGGCCACAAGGCCCTCTGGGTCTCGCCGCTGACAGGCGGCGCTCCCGAGAAGGTCTTCGAGTTCGGCGACCCAGGCGTCCGGATTGACTATCCCGTCTGGTCGCCGGACGGCCGCTTCGTGCTGTTCGACCGCTTCCGCCCCCAGGGCGGGGACATCTGGGTGATGGAGGATTTCGAGCGATGAGCGTGGGCAAGTCCTTCATCAGGCCCTGCGCCAGCTCGCTGCCGTCTGGAACGAAGGACCGCCCGGCCCGCGCGTCGGCCCCGCGGCCTCCGGCATGTCCGCCGTCACGGCTGCTTTGCCGCGGCCGGCGTCTTTCGCGCGTCCTTCACGGGGCCTAGGTACCGGTCGAACCAGTCGAGTGTTTCCTTCACGAGCTGGTCCCGTGGGACGAAGTGGCCAGCCTCGTAGATGACGTGGCGCTTCTGTCCCGCCGGCGTGCCGAGCAATTCAAACATCGGCCGCTGAGACGTCTCGACGTTGAAGTAAGGGTCCATCCGGCCATTCACCATCAGCACAGGAATGGTGATGCGGCTGACGAAATTGAGGGGGTCGGCCTCGGGAAGGGGCTGCTCCATCTCGAATCCTGCCACATGGAGCACGGCGACCTTGAGACGAGGTTCCACCGCAGGAATCAGCCCACCCATCTCGCCGCCCCAGCTGTAGCCGAAATAGCCGAGCTTCTCCCTGTCGATGTCGGGCCGGCTGTCCAGGTAGTCGATGCTGCGCATCAGGTCCTGGGTCCACTGAATGACGGCGTCGCGGTACGCCACCGACGCCATGTCCACGTTGGTGTTGAGCTCCGCCCTGCGCTCCAACGTCCCGCGGTAGACGGGAAACATCAGGGCGCGACCGCTCCGGACGATGAAGTCCCAGTAGGGGAAGTCCTCGTCGATGGAGGCCTGAAACTGCGAGCCGGAGCCGGGGAAGTAAACGATGGTCTGGTAGGGAGGGCTGCCCACCTTTGGCAGGAAGAGGTAGGCCAGCACGCGTTCCTTGCCGTAGGCGGCGTCGAACGTCACCTTTTCGCGCACCCAGTCGTTGCCGGTGTCCGTCGCTTCGAGGACGGCGTTCAGCGGACGGGCGTCGTAGGCGTACAGCCGCCGGTAGATTTTGAATTCCGCGTCTCCGACCGGCTTTTCCTTGGTGTAGTCGCGGAAGGGCTTGTCGACTGGCTCCTTCGCCTTGTCGAGGTTGGGGTCCTTGCCAAGGTACGTCGCCAGCCGCAGCCCGTTGGTCTGGGAGCGGTCCCAGGGGGACTGGGTGCCCTTGTCGGTGAAGGCGTAGACCGGGTCATTCCACCCTCCGCCGAGGATGAAACGGCCCGAGGCTCCGCCGGTCGCTTCGTTGAAGCACCATTCGCGTACGTTGCCTGCCATGTCGAACGTCCCGAAGGGCCCGATGCCCTGGTACTGGCCGACCGGCGCGAGGCCCTTGTCGAAGAAGTTGCTCGCCGGAACAATCCATCGCGCATTGAAGACACCGGCGGCAAAGCGCCACTGGACGGCAACTCCCGCCCTTCGAAGGCCGCGAACGCCGCGGCCTCGTACCAGCTGACCCCGGCCACCGGGAACTCGTCCTGTCCCTTGGGAAACCCACTCAGCTCCCAGGTGCTGGGCCCCGGCCGTCCAGTCCGGTCGACGAAGAGGGCCATGGCTTCTTCAAACGTCAGCCGCCGCCCATCCCTCACGAAGGGCTCATGCCAGAACTCCGGCTTCTCGTAGCCTCCGGCGGCCACGAAGGCCTTGTAACGGCGATTGGTGACTTCGTAGCGGTCGAGAAGAAAGTCCTGGAGGGGCGATTCATGATCGTCCGGACCGGGCCCGAACAGCCCTCCCGAGACGTGCACCACGTCGTCGGAGAGAGCCCCCACCTTGTCCAGCGGAATGACTTGCGAGAACGCCCCCACCCGGCCCGCCTCGTATGGCCGGTAGCCCTCCAACGTGAAGCGGACGCGAAGGTCGACCCGCGGGTACCACGTCGTCAGCGGCGTCACCCCCAACTCATGCCAAGGGGCCTTGTCGTCTGCATAGTCGCGGACGGAAACATGCGCCCCGGGCGGTGCTGTCCGGAGTGTCCCCAGGCTGGCGAAGGTGCGCCAGGCCGCCAGCAGCGCAGGGTTGTCCGGTACTGCCCGGTTGGCCTCCATGGCCAAGAGCTGCGCGTCCAGAAGCTTGTCCCTGTCCACCAACTGGTGAAGCTCGGGGAGGACTTTCGCCGTCAGCCACGTCTCGTTCCTGCGGAGGCCAAACCAGCCGCCAAACCAAATGCCCAGGACGACCACCAGCGCCACGGCCAGGAGACCCACCCCGCCAGCGGAGAGGACCGCGCGGCGCTGCACCGTGGCCACCGGCGCCTCGACGAAGTGCGCCACCTCACCGGCGGAGGCAAAACGCCGGCCGGGTTCTTTTTCCAGGCAGCGGAGGATGGCGGCATTCCAGCGCTCGGCCAAATCCGGCACAGCCGTCTTGGGGGGCGGCGGCCTTTCATTCACGCGCTTGAAGGCCGTCTCCAAAGGCGTGGCGCCGGTGAAGGCCGTCTTCCCAGTCAGCATCTCGTACAGCACCAGCCCCAATGCATAAATGTCCGTCGCCGCGCTCACCGGTCCGCCCGTCACTTGCTCGGGCGCCATGGACTCCGGGGTGCCGAGCAGACCGGCGCCGGTGACGTTTTCAGCGAAGTCGGTGTCGGCGTGGAGCGCACGGGCAATCCCGAAGTCGGTCAGCGCCACGCGCAAGCCGGGCGCGCCTCCGCCGGCGGCCGGGGTTGGCACCAGCATGACGTTGCTGGCCTTGAAGTCCCGGTGGACGACGCCCGCGGCGTGGGCCGCATCCAGTCCGGCGGCCATCTGCCTCAACAGCGGCAGCACCTGCGCTGGCGACATTCGGCCTTCGCGCTTCAACCGCTGGAGCAGCGTCTCGCCGTCCAGGAATTCCATGGTGAGGAAGTGCAGCGTCTCGCCGGCGGCCGTCTGCGCCGAGTACAGGTCATAAATGCGGCAGACGTTGGGGTGGCTGGCCTTTCTGGCCAGGAGCACCTCGCGGCGAAAGCGCTCCAGGGCCGCGCTGTTGTCCGCGAAATGCGGAAGGATGGTCTTCAGCGCAACGTGGGCATGCAGCACCTCGTCCTGTGCCTCGTACACCTCGCCCATGCCGCCCGCGGCGATGAAGCGGAGAATGGTGAAGCGGCCCGCGAGCGTCTCGCCTTGTTGCAGGCGCGGTGCGCCTCGAGCGCCGGGCGTGGAAGGGTGCGGGGCACCAGGGGTGAATTCCGCGGTCTCCGCGGCCTTCCCCGTCACCCGCCCGGCGGGGCTGGCCGCGGTGACGGGAAACTCCTCCGGCTTCTCAGGAGCTGGTTTAGGCGGGTCCTGGCTCACGTGGCCCCCCGGGTTAACCGGCGGAGCATCCTTATAGTCGGCCGTATGGTGCAACCGTCGACTTTCACCTCTGGGCCAGAAGTCGTGAGCGCACGCCGGCCTGCTTTGAGAGTGAGCCGCTCGCGTCAAGCCCCATCCCGCACGGACCATCTCTGGAAGTGCTGGGACGCCCCCTGGGGGCGGCCTCGACGATGGGCGAAGCGTAGTCCAAGACCCCGTCGTGCCATTCACCGGGGTCAGCCTCCCGAGCTCCGGGCCGAGGGTTCGAATTGTCCTCCTCGCCGCGTCTCGGCGCGTGTGAAGGCCGGGCCTCCGTAGCGGCAGCGGGGTAAGGTCCACGCGTGCCTCTCGCCGTGGCGACCCGAGTTGGACCGTACGAGGTGGTGGCTCTCCTCGGGAAGGGGGGCATGGCCGAGGTCTACCGGGCAAGAGACACTCGGCTGGGACGCGACGTCGCCATCAAAGTCATGTCCGAAGCACTCGGCGGGGATGCCTCTCTACTTGAGCGTTTCGAGCGCGAAGCGAAGCTCGCCGCCTCGCTCAATCACCCCAACGTGATTGCCCTCTACGACGTGGGATTCCAGGACGGGAAGCCGTACTTCGTCACCGAAGTCTTGGAAGGCGAGACGCTGCGGGAGAGGCTGGCCAAGGGCCCGGTTCCCCTGAGCAAGGCGCTGGAGTGGGCGGCCCAGATGGCGCAAGGCCTGGCGGCTGCGCACGCCCGCGGCATCGTGCACCGCGACCTCAAACCGGAGAATGTCTTCCTCACCCGGGATGGGCAGGTGAAGCTGCTCGATTTCGGCATCGCGAAGCTCGTCGAAGCGAACCGCGATGCAGCGCCCCACGGGCTCCTGGACCGGACGGCAGCGTCCTCGGGCAGCACGGGCACCGGCATGGTTCTCGGGACGCCGGGCTACATGTCGCCCGAGCAGGTGCGAGGCGACACCGTCGATGCTCGGACCGACTTCTTCAGCCTCGGGGCCGTCCTCTATGAATTGCTCGCTGGCCACCGGGCTTTTCCCGCAGGCTCGGTGGTGGAGAGCGGATACGCCATCCTGCGCAACGAACCTGAGCCACTGCCGGCGACCATCCCGAGCTCGGTGACTCAGGTCGTCGCTCGATGCCTCGAAAAGGACCCCGGGCGTCGCTTCCATTCCGCGCAGGACCTGGCCTTCCACTTGGAATTGCTCCGGTCACCCAGTCTCGCTACCGAGGCGATGCAGCGTTCGCCGACGCCGCGTCGACGACAATGGTGGTGGTTTGCGATTCCCGTCGCCATGGCCCTCCTGATTGCCTTGGGTCTCCGCTTTGGCTCGCTCATCCTGGTGCGGCGTCCCAGCACCAGTGAGGACCAGAGCACGGCCGCGGGAGCGCGACCGGTGCCGTCCATCGCGGTTCTCCCCTTCGTCAACCTCAGCTCCGACAAGGAGCAAGAGTATTTCTCCGACGGCATTTCGGAGGAGCTCCTCGACGCGCTGGCACGGGTGAAGGGGCTGAAAGTCGCCGGACGTACCTCTTCCTTTCACTTCAAAGGAAAGAACGAGGACTTGCGAACCATCGCCGAGACGCTAGGCGTGGCCAACATCCTCGAGGGGTCGGTGCGCAAACAGGGAAACCGGGTGCGCATCACCGCCCAGCTCATCCAGGCGTCCGATGGCTTTCACCTCTGGTCGAAGACGTTTGAGGGCGACCTGACGGACGTCTTCGAGCTCCAAGAAAGAATCGCCCGCGCCATCACCGAGGAGTTGAAGGTGGTGCTGCAAGGAGACCAGCGAAACCGGCTGGTTCCTGTCGCCACCACCAACCCGGAGGCCTACGCCCTCTATTTACAGGCCACTGCCATCTTCAACCGCCGCGATGGAACCCACTTCCACGACGGCATCCGACAGCTCGAGGAGGCCATCCGCCTCGACCCAGGCTACGCCCGCGCCTGGTCGCGGATGGGCACGCTCCAGGTTCTGTTGCCCACCTACGATGCGGGCGAGTTCAATCTCGCACTCGCTGCTGCCGAGAAGGCCGCGCGGCAAGCCATCGCGCTCGACCCATCTCTGGCCGAGCCCCACGCAGTCCTCGGCCTGGCGTTCCAGGCCCGGCGACGGTTGCTGGACGCGAGAGCGGCCTTCCAGCGTGCGCTGGAGCTCGACTCCGACGACGTCACCGCCAACTTCTGGTTCGCCACCAGCCTGGTGGATGAGGGTTACCTGCGCCAGGGCATCCAGCGGCTGGACAAAATCCTGGCCGCCGACCCCATCATGCCCAACGCGTTGTTTTGGCGCGGGCGGAGTGCAATCGATGATGGCGACCTCGAGCTTGCGGAACGGCTGCTCGGGCGGGCCAAGGACTTGGGTCTCACTCACGTCAGCATTGGGTTGTCCTCGCTGGCCGAAGCTCGCGGCCAGAAGGACGAGGCTGCCCGGCAGATGACCCAGGCCCTCGAACTGCTCGGCGGTACCCTTCCGCCTGGGTTCAGCCAACTTGTCCCGCGGGGCGTCTTCGGAGACGCCGCGTCGCGAGAGAAAGCGCTGGCCCTCATCGACCGCTACCTCGCTACCCGTCCGGCAGTCGTCGCGGGGGCAGTCCCGTTCGCGCTGTTCCGCCTTGGTGAGACGGCCAGGGCGCTGACGCTGTACGCGGCCGGCCCGACGAGTAACGACGCCCTGATGATGGATATGCTTTGGAGCCCCTCCGGGCAGTCGGCCAGGAATTCGCCGGCGTTCGCCGAGTTCGCGCGGCGAATCGGGTTTGCGGACCTCTGGGACCACTACGGTGCGCCCGAGCTGTGCCGACGCGTCGGGCCCCAAGACTATGCCTGCCGGTAGGCTGCACCGGCCTCCTCGCCTTAGCCGGAGGCCTTCGTGGCGCTCGTGGTCTTCCTGAAAGGAATCAACGTTGGCGGGCACAAGCTCGTCCGTCCGTCCCTGCTCGCGCAACGTCTGAAACGCTACGATGTCGTCAACTTCGGTGCGGCAGGAACCTTTCTGGTTCGTGGGCCGGTCAGTCAGAGCCGACTACGGGCGGAAATCGAGCGCCGACTGTCGGTCGAGACTGAGGTCATCATCTGCGAGAGCCGGGCGCTTTTCCGCGCGGTGTCACTTTCGCGGTTCGGGGTGCCAAATCGAGCCGATGTGGTTCGCTTCGTGAGTGTGATGTCCCACCAGCCTCGTCGGCCGCCCCCCACTCCTTTCGCTCTCCCGCGGCGCGGAAGGTGGTTCGTGAGAGTCCTCGCCAGGGAAGGCAGGTTTCTCTTCGGGGTCTACCGTCGTGAAATGCCGACCATCCGCTACCTCGCCGCGATGGACAAGCTCCTCGGCGCGCCGATTGCTACCCGAAATTGGAACACGGTCGTTGCCATTCGAGAGGTCCTTGAAGCCGGAAGTTGAAGACGGTTCCGGGACTTGGTGAGCCCACGACAGCCGGTCGAGACTCGTCGCATTCACGCCGACAAGCTGCCCGGGCGCATGGTCACCGCGAATTCGCGCTTGAAGCCTCGGGTCTGGGAGTCGCGCCGCGCTCCTTCACACGAAGGACCAGCACCGTTCCGGCCAGCACCAAGGCCATGCCCGCCAGCCCTTCCCCGGTCCACTGGTAGCCCTCGAAAACGGTGGAGGCCAGCATGGCCACGAGTGGGATGACGGCCGCGGTGTAGCCCGCGCGTCCGGCGCCGACGCGCCGAAGTAGCGTCAGGTACGAGACGAAGGCCACCACGGACCCGAGAAGACTCAGGTACAGGAGCGAGAGCACATAAGGCGCGTGCGGGTCGTAGGCCAGCGGGACGCCCCGCACGCCACACCAGCCGATGAGGAAGAGCGCGGCATAGCCCATGGCCCAGGCGGTGCCGGGCACGACGGGCACACCCCGGGCGAAGAGGCGTTGGGACTGGAGGTTCCCGGCCGACGCCACCAGGGTGGCGAGGCAGGCCAGCGCGATGCCTGTGCGCTGGCTGGGCGCGCCTCGCAGGCTCGCCAGCTGCGGCCAAAAGAGGAGCCCGACGCCGGCCACACCAATCGTGGCCCCCAGGAGGACCGCCGGCGGCACAGGGGTGCCGAAGAGAAGGCGCGCGCCGAGAAGATTCCAGAAGACGATGAAGGCGAAGAGCACCGCCACCAAGCCGGAGGTGAGGTGCAGCTCGCTCCGGTAGACGAGCACGTAGTTGAGGCCGAAGAGCAGCGCCCCGAAGAGCGCCAGGCCGGCGTGCTCCCCTGCTGCGAAGCGCAGCGAAATCCCGCGCAACAGGCACCAGCTCAGCAAGAGGAGCGAGGCGAGCGCAAAGCGCCAGGCCACGGAAGCCTCGGGCGGCACCACGCCGAGCTGGAACTTGATGACCAGCCAAGTCGTTCCCCAAATGATGCTGGGGAGGAGGAAGAGAAACACGGTGGAGGCAGCGGCCGCATCGCGGGTCACCGGAGTCACGAGAGCGCGGTCCATAGGGGGTTGCTGGGAGCATAAGCGGCTGCCAAGCCCGAGGGGACCTTGGCCCAAGGGCATGCAGGTGCTGTGGCGTTCCTCTTTAGGCCTGTGGTGTGGTGTGAGACCTTGGACGAACGTCGCTTCCGAACGGCCGCCGTACATTACGCAGCACGGCCGCCGTATCCGGACGCCCTGATTGAGGGCGTGGCGGGCTTCTGTGCTTTCACCCGCGCGCACCGGCTGCTCGACCTCGGGACCGGTCCAGGGGTTCTGGCCATTGCCTTCGCCCCCTACGTCGGCTCCGTGCTGGCAGCGGACCCCGAGCCAGAGATGCTCCTTCTCGCGCGCGAGGCGGCGCGGGCCGCGGGCGTTGCGGTGGAGGTCCGCGAAGGAAGCTCCGAGACACTCGACGCAGGCTGGGGCCGCTTCCGGGCGGCAACCCTCGGCCGCTCATTCCACTGGATGGACCGCGCCCAGACGCTCGAGCGCCTGGACGGGATTGTTGAGCCAGAGGGAGCGGTCATCCTCTTCAACGACGAACTCGCGGACGCGCCGGAAAACGCGGCCATGCGCGCCTGGTGGGCGGTGATTCACCGCTACTCGGAGGATGACCCCGTTCGGGCCAAGCGCCGGTCGCCAGAGTGGCAGGACCACGAGACGCTCCTCCGAGCTTCAGCCTTCTCGCGGATCGATCGGATTGTTTACCCGCATCAATACTCCGTCACCGTGGAGAGGCTGATTCACCGGGCCCTGTCAATGTCCTCCACCTCGGCATCGCGGCTCGGTCCTCGCACGCAGGAGATGATCGACGAAATCCAGGCTGCCCTTTCGCCGTTCGCCGCGACAGGCGAGATGATCGAGGCGATGGAGTGGACTGCCATCGTCGCCCGCCGGCCGGTCCCGGAGCGTCGGGGCTGATGATGCTTCAGACCGCGAGCCATCAGCACAAGACTGGAGGTCGAGCGTGACGGCCGACCAGCAGCGCAAGGCCCTGGGCATCGCCGGCGCGAGCCTCGTCGCGACGGCCCTCTTCTTTCACCGAGTGTTGCTCAACGGAGAGGTCTTCCTCGCCCGAGACATGCTGCTCGTCTACCTCCCACTGCGGTTCTACTGGGCGCAGCGAATTCTCAGCGGGTCCTTCCCAGACTGGTACCCCTACGACGGACTCGGCCAGCCCTTTACCGGGATGGTGATCTCCGCCGTCTTTCATCCGCTCAACGCTCTCTATCTGCTGCTTCCGCCGAAGGCCGCGCTGAATGTGAACGTGCTTCTGTGCTTTCCGGCAGCCTTCTGTGGCGTCTACCGGCTCGGCAGGCGATTCGGTGTCGGCCTACCGGCAGCAGTCCTCGGTGGGACGGCTTTCGCCTTTTCGGGCCCCCTCGTCTCGTACACGAACAATCTCGGTTACTTGATGGCGGCTGCGACGGTGCCATGGGCACTGTGGGGAGCAGACCGCTTTTTCGAGCGGCCCTCCTGGGGCAGGGCCAGCCTCGCCGGTGCACTCGGAGCGCTGGTGCTGCTCGCCGGCGACTTACAGGCTTTCGCCTTGACGCTCGGGCTCTTCGGTGTGCTCGGTTTTTGCCGCCGCGCACGGTGGACCGCGGTGGCCGCGGCGCTCGCCTCGGCGATGGCAGCAAGCACCGTGCAGCTCCTCCCCGCGTGGCAGGGCTTCGGCCAGGCACACCGAGGCCAGCAGGGTTTGGCCCAGGCGACGCTGTGGTCGACACACCCGCTGCGCCTCGTGGAGGTACTCCTTGGGCCGCTCTTCGCGCGCGACCCGGACGACGCCCTCGGCAGGCTCATCGCCCGCCGTGTGCTTGACTCCGGGCAGGCGACGCTCTGGATGGATTCGCTGTATCTCGGCTTGCCCGTCGTGGTGCTCGCCCTCGTCGGCGGGTGGGCCTACCGAAGGTCTCGCGCTGGGCGGACGCTCGCGCTTTGCACCGGGCTGCTGCTCTTGCTGGCGCTGGGCAAACGCGCCGGACTGACGACGCTCGCCTTCCATGTGCTCCCGTTTTGGCGTGCCTTCCGCTACCCGGAGAAGTGGATGGTCTTCGTCTCCCTGGGACTCGCCCTGGGAGCTGCCGCAGGCTTTCAGGCCGTGCTCACGCGTCCGGAGATTCGCCGCTGGGCCGGACGCCTCCTCGGCCTCGTCAGCATCCTGGCCTTGGCCGTCGCCGCCGAGGAAGTGGGCCTGAAGCTGGGTGGGCGGTGGATGGCGACTCCCATCGGAAGCGCGCTCGGGGCGGAGGCGGCGGCGCAATTCTCGCGTGACCTCGCAAGCGGTGCGGCTGTCAGCGGAGCGCTGGCCGCGCTCGCCGCCGCGTCCCTCCTCTGGGGCGTGCGCCCGCGACTCGTCGCCTGGTCCACGCCAGCGTGCTGCTTCCTGGGGCTCCTCGGGCTGAATGAGCCGCGGTACCAGGTTCTGCGCCCGGACGTGGCGGACCGCCCGAGCCCCTTCCTCGCTGCAATCCAGGGAACTTCCTGGCGGGTGCTTCAGCTGAGCGGTCCTCACCGAGAGCCATCGGGCGCCGGGCTCAGTCCGTTGGACCTCCACGCGCTTGGGGCCGTACTCACTCTCGAGCCCGTCACGTCCGCGCTCTTCGGGCTGGAGGGGGCCAATACCTACCTGCCTGCAAGCTCGGCACGCGTCGTCGAGCTCAGCGACGACGAGCGGGCTTGGGTGCTCGGGCGAGCGGGGCTCTTCGGCGCCCGCTACCTGAGCGTCGCTGAAGGAAATGCAGCCGCGGTGGTGGCTTCTGGCAAGCGCGTCGTAGAGACACTGCCCAGCTTCGGCTACGACCTCATCGAGAACCCCTTGGCGCTTCCACGAGCTTATGTGGCACGCCCCGTCTGCGTGGCGGGGCCCGCGGAGTCCCTCGCTGCGGTTCAGGCCGGGAGCTTCGTCCCGGGGGTGGAGGCAGTCGTCGAGTGCGGCCGCCCCTTCCCCGCCACCCCCGAGAGCCCGGGCGATGTCCTCTCGCTCGAGTCCACTCCCGAGCGGACAACCCTTCGGGTGCAGATGCGGGCCGGGTCGGTGGTGGTGTTGAACGATGCCTTCTATTCCGGGTGGCGGGCCACGCTCGACGGTGAGGAAACTCCCCTCCTGGCCGCCAATCACGCGGTCCGCGCAGTCTTCGTCCCCCCGGGCCTTCACGAAGTCGTCTTTCGCTACCGCACGCCGGGCCTGTGGCTGGGTCTCGGCGTCACCCTGGCCTTTCTCCTCGGGGGAATAGGCGCAGGACTTCTCCGCCGTCCGCAGAGGAGGGCCAAGAGCCAGTCGCCAGGGGTGGATGCTTCCGCATCAAACCTTTCCGGTCACAGGACGGACCCGCCGCCCACTGGCGCGTCGAGACTGTAGCGCTTCGGTGGGTCACGTAACTTCGTCAGTTGAAATGACGCTGCTTCGGGAAAAGCTTCCACAGCGGCTCGTAGCTCCCCCTGCAGACGACGATGCTCAGGTTCTGCTCGTAGGGCATGGCGTACGGATTGTGATGGACGCCGCCAAGGCGCGCATCGGCGCAAGCATTTCGGTCGTCGTCCACCGTCGCGTTCATGTCAATCATCAGGTCGGCATCGACGTTGGGCCCAGGTCCCCAGGTGAAGTAGGCATTGTGGCCGCTGATTGCCGGCGGAAGCCCGAGGCTCGGACCAAAGAAGTTGATGGCCGACGCCTCGCCGTAGTTGTCCACGAGGATGAACGCGCGGCGTCGTTCCTCCGGCGACAGAGTCGAATAAACGCGAGCCATGGTCTCCGCCAACTCTGGCCATCCGAACATGTCTGCCCAGTACTGAGGCAGCCTGTCGAGCCTCTGGTTCTCGGCGGCCTTGGGAACGACGTGAAGTGCCGACTCGTACGCGATGAAGGTGTCTATCGGAAGAATCGGAAGCGTCATGGGCAGCAAGAAAATCCCGGACGCAACCGCAAACCCGAAAACGACTGGACGTAGCCGTCGTCGATGCGTCGTCCACACATCCACCTGGACCGCCCCAGCACTGAAGAGAGCCGGGTAAATCGCCATCAGGTAGTAGTCCTTCCCGTGCAGGAAGAAGAACAACAGGTAGAGCAGGACGTACGTGATTCCAATCCATCGAAGCTCCCGACGTCGGAAGACGAACCACAAACCCGTCAGCCAGAAGGGTGCGAAGAACGGGTTCAGCATCTTGAGCTGCGCCACAGCAAAAGCCGATGGCCCGAGGACCACGTTCTTGCCGTGAGACCCATTTCGCAGAAGCTCCAGGAACGGAAGCCCATGCGCCACCTGCCAAACCACGCTGGGCAAGCCAATCGCGCAACCGATGGCGATACCGATGAGCACCGGCCGCGTGCGGAGCGCTCGGCGTTCCGGGGTCAAGAGCAGTGCCACCAGCAGCGAAAGACCGAAAAAGGCGATGCTGTACTTCGAGAGCGCCCCTGTGCCGAGGGCGAGTCCAAGAAAGACTCCGGTGCGTGGCCCTTGGGTGCCGGTCGCGATTCGCTGAACGCAGAGGATGGTGAACGTCCAGACAAAGGGTTGAAAGACGTCTGTGGTGAGCAGGACGCCTTGCAGCATGAGCGTCGACCCGAGCGTGACGAAGATGGCGGAAAGGGCCTGGGCGAATCGATTTCCCCCGAGGTCTCGGGCCAGCACCGCACTTGCCCAGGTCACGGCGGCCGCTCCGATGGCCGGTACCACGCGGAGCGCGAAGAGCGAGTGGCCGAAGACTTGGGTCAGCGCAGCCAGCCAGGGGACGAGCGGGGGCTGGTCGACGTACCCGAGCGCTGGGTGGCGACCACACATGATGAAGTACAGCTCGTCGCGGAAGAAGCCATAGTGGGCGTTACCCACCAGATGAAGAGCCAGCGCGGCCAGCGCCGCCCAGAAGGGCACATCTCGTTTCACGCACGTACTTTACGCTGGCGCCCCCCGGCAATTTCAGCGCCATCTCCATCCGCGGAGTGGTAAACGAAATGCCTATAGGCCCTTGAGTCTCTGAAGGTGTTGCACGGCGTTGGTGTTCTTCGGGTTGAGCTCGAGCGAGCGCGTGTAGTTCTCGATGGCGCGCTGCTTTTCGCCGCTCATCTCGTAAGCCTCGGCCAGGCTGTCATAGGCGTTGGCACTCTTCGGGTAGCGGGCCACCGTCAGCTTGAAGATGGCCACGGAGGCGCCGTCCTCGCCCTCCTCGAGGAGCTGGTAGGCCCAAGTGATGAGCTCGTCCTCCGACAGCTTGAAGTGGCTATCCTTCACCTCGAGCTGCTTCAAGACGTCTGGCGCTTTCGCGAAGCCCTGGCGAAGCAATTCGGCGCGAAAGGCCTGAATTGCCGGCGGCAAGCCAAAGCCCGAGGTGCGCATCTCCGGGAGGTAGTAACCCGCTATCCTGTCCATGAAGCGTTCCGGTCCGATGACGAGGTTGGTGAGGAGAATGATGGCCAGCTCGGACTCCGGGTAGATGAAGAGTGCAGCCTTATTGCCACCCGTCGAGGCCACCGCCCGGTACTTGGGCCGGATGACGAGTGGCCACCCGATGGCGTAACCGTTGAAGACGTCGTTGGCCCCGTGCACCGTGCCGTCGTTGAGGGTCCCCGGACTCCAGAGGACGGAGAGGCTTTCGGGTTTGAGCAGCACGCCGGACTGCAGCGCGATGAGCCAGCGGGCCATGTCCTCGGCGGTGGTGTTGATGCCGGCGGCGGTGCGGATGTACGTCGGCCAGTCCCGGAGGACGGCATGAAGAGTGTCTGCCGGGACCGTTCCGCGCTCCGTCTCCTCGCAGTAGCAGTACGTCGGCGCCAGGTGCGGGACAACATCATGCGAATCGCCGAAGCCCGAGTGTGGCATGCCCACCACCCGAAACTGATGCTCGGCGATGAAGTCTGTGAAGGGCTGCCCGGCGAGCTTGGTGATGACTCGGCCGAGCAAGTAGTAGTTGGTTTGGTTGTAGCTGTATTTGGTGCCTGTCGGAGACTCCATCGGCGTCTCGGAGAGCTTTCGCATGAGCGCCTCCTCGCCATCAGCAACCATCCGCGCGTGGCTGTCCCAGAGGTCAGGGATGCCGGAGACGTGGGTGAGGAGTTGCTTGATGGTGACTGCACGCCAGGGCGCCGGGAGTCCGTCGAGGTAGCGGGAAACGGGGCCGGAGAGGTCCAACTTTCCTGCCTCCACCAGTTGCATGACGGCCACGCCCACGAAGGCCTTCGTGATGGAGTTGACGGGAAACACCGTCTGGTCGGAGACGGGGACGGAGTCCTCCACGTTGGCGATGCCATAGGCGCCAAGGAGAACCACCTTGCCGTGCTGGACGACGGCAATTTGGAGGCCCGGAATCTTATTCGTCAGCATGAGGCGGTGAACGAACGCCTCCACGCGTGCGCTAGGCAGCGCCCCCTGGCTGGCGGACGCGGGTTGCGCGCCCGCTGTGGCCGAGAGGTACCCCGAGAGAAGAAGCGCAACGCGAAAGGAGAGCCCGACGAAGGGAGAAGCCCTGAGAAGAGACATGTGCATGGGGTACGTAGCGGTAAGGGCCGCGCTTGCACAAATTCTCGTCGGGAGACGCGACGAGGCCCCTACTGCGACAAGCGGCGCTGGCTAGCGTGAGTGGAGGAGGCGTCCACTTGCCGTGCAGGCTCGATCACCCTGAGCCCTCGGCAATCAGCCATTCGATGAAACTCGTCAGTGATGAGCTCTTGTCCACGTCGAAGGGAACCAAGGCGATGTACTTCTTCCTTGGCACGCTGATGGTGGGAAACGGAGCCAGGAGACGTCCGGCCTTGAGGTCTGCTTGGAGAACGGGCAGTGGGCCTATCCCGAGCCCGAAACCATCCACCACGGCTTGCAGGGTGACGAAGAAATGATCGAACACCCGGCGCCGCTGGTTGGCCAGTGGCAGCAGTGCGGCACGTTCCAGCCAATCGGTCCAGTCGCCGGGCCGCGTTTCGGTCGAGAGCAGGACATGGTTCGCGATGTCCTTCAACCGACGGAGCGGCCGACGGTTGAAGAGCACCGGGCTCATGATGAGGGTATCGGCCTCGTCGAGAAACGGGACGGCGCGATGCTGCGGCCACGCATCTTGCTCCGGTGAGCCGCGCCGAATGGCGACCTCGAAGCCGCCGCGCAATTCATCCTGCAACGTCATCGTGGTGGTGACCGCCACCTCGACCTCGGTTCGCTCCTTGTGAAACCTTTCCAGCCGAGGGATGAGCCAGCGCATCGCGAACGTCGTCGGCGCGCTCACCCGAAGGATGCGGCGCGCGTCGAGACGGCCGCAGGCCTCGGCCGCGGTGGTGATACGATCGAACGAGAGGCTGACCTCCGCCGCGAAAGCGCGCGCCGCTGGAGTGGGCGCCATGCGCCGCCCCACCTTCACGAAGAGGCGCTGGCCGAGCCAACTCTCGAGCGCGCCGATCTGCCGGCTCACCGCGCCGTGGGTCAGGCCGAGCTCGACTCCGGCCTTGGAGTAGCTGCCGGTTCTGGCCGCGACCTCGAAGAGACGCAAGGCATTCAGCGGAGGCAGTCGGCGCATGGGACCTGTGAGAAAAACCGACAGATCGTGTGATCAAACACAGTCTAGTCGCCAAAAACTCATACGTATAGAACCGCGGAATGCAGAGCGCGAGCGCGATGGATGTGTTGCCGGCCCGGCAGGACCCCGGGACGTCGCGGCAGCGGCGCAATCTCGCCGGAGCGTGCCTCGCGCACCTGATGCACGACGGATACACCGACCAGCTCTACGCGCTGCTGCCGGTCTGGCAGTCGGACTTTGGCCTCTCGTATGCCGGGCTCGCGATGGTGCGGGCGCTCTACAACGGCACCATGGGTGGCTTGCAAGTCCCGGGCAACAAGCTGATCGCGAACCTCGGCCCACGCGCAGCCCTGGCGCTGGCCACTTCCATCGCGGCAACGGGATTTCTGCTGATGTCCCTCCCGCTCGGATTCCCAGGCCTGTGCGCTGGACTCGTCCTGGCTGGTGTCGGATCGAGCGTTCAGCACCCCCGTGCCTCGCTGCTGGTGTCGAACACTTACGGGAAAGCGTCGCGCGCCCCGCTGGGCATCTACAACTTCGCCGGCGATCTCGGCAAAGCCACTTTTCCGGCCATGGTGGCCTTGCTGCTCTCGGTCATCGCGTGGCGGCCGGTGGTCGCGATCATGGGCTGCATCGGGCTGATGGCAGCGGTCGCGCTGCTGGGCGTCGTGCAGCGGAATCCATACGTCGCGCCAATCGAGCAGGAATCCGAAGCAGCGAGGAGCCGAGGTGGCAGGGGCTTCGGTCTGCTCCTCAGCATCGGCGCGCTCGATACGTCGACTCGAATGGGCTACCTCCTCTTCCTGCCGTTTCTGCTGCACACGCGCGGCGCGACGGGGCCGCTGGTCGGCGTCGGCCTGGCGCTGCTCTTCACTGGAGGAGCGCTCGGCAAGGCGGTGTGCGGCTGGCTTGGGCAGCACATGGGCGTCGTGTGGAGCGTCATCGTCACCGAAGCCGCCACTGCGCTGCTCATGGCCGCCACCTTGATCGTCCCGCTCGCCCCGATGCTCGCGATCCTTCCGTTGCTCGGCATCGTCCTCAATGGAACCTCATCGGTCCTGTATGGGACCGTCCCGGACCTCGCTCCGAAAGGCGACATCGGCCGCGGGTTCGCACTGTTCTACACGGGCGTGCTCGGCGCCGGCGCGCTCGCGCCGATTGCTTACGGCGCGATCGCCGACCACTCCAGTCGGACCGTCGGGATCCTGTCCGCTGCGTTGACGGCCACAGCCATCATCCCGCTGGTCTTCGCGCTCCGTCCCCTCCTCGAAAACCGGCGCATCGCCCCGACGAATCGGCAGCCACGCAAAGTCTGAAGGACGGACGTTGACCGACTCTCCCGCGCACGTTTGGCGGGCTCGAGGGCAGCGGACTCGACCGTCCGATGCGGCAATGCGCCACAGTTGAGGCAGTCAGGGACGCCTCTCCTCGCTCAAGCTCGCCGTGACTCGATGGCATAGATCGCTGGCATGGAAGTGGCAGAAAGCGCGCGTCTACCTCGAGGAGCCCGAAATGTTCACTTCCGGAATAGCGTTGGTTGCCGCGGCGATGGCGATGGTCGCATTGAAGAGCGTGCCCCCGCGCGAGTGAGGCGTCCTCAGCCGCGAGCTGGGCCATTCGATGCGGGACAATCCCGAGGTTCATTGCTCACGCGTGATGGGACGATCCTCTGAGGCAGAACATCCGGAGGGGGCTGGCGTTCCTGGGAGACAGCCCTATCTCACCCAACATGAACGAACACTCAAACACCGGTGCACTTGTCGCTCGAAGCTCGCAGGGTGAGCGTGTTCATCAACTCATCCGCAAGCGCATTCGGCAGTATCCATACCTCGCCATCGCAACGGGGGCAGGCGTTGCATGGGTGCTCGCAGGAGGGTTGTCCGCTCGGAAGACCACTCGGGTCCTCGGTGCCATTGGGGGTCTCGCGCTCTTCCCCCCTATTTGGAGTCGCCTCATTGGATTGAGCGCATCATTGGTAGACCCACGACGTACGTAGCCAGGAGAACACCATGGCGGACATCAACACAGACGCGCTTCTCAGCTCCCTCGGGCTTGCGCGCAAGAGCGCGTCCGGGCCGCTTGGCTCAGCGACCATTGCCCTGGCCGTCGGTCTGGTGGTGGGAGGCGTCTTCGGCCTTCTCTTCGCGCCCAAGTCTGGGGAGGAAACCCGAGAGGACCTGCGGAAGCAGGCCGCGGAGGCCAAAGACGACCTCCTGGCCGCCGCGAAGAAATTCGGTCAGACCAACGGCGCGGGCGATTCAACCTCGGGACCCAACGCTCAAGGGTCCGAGTCCTAAACTCGCACCCCCGGGAGCTCTTGCGGCCCAAGTCCGGAGTGCGCAGTTTCCGAAGCATGCCGAAGCCCGCGAAGCGACGCTGGTATTTCCGTTGGTGGGCTTGGGCAACCCTCGGTGTGGCCATCGTTGTCCTCGGGCTGTACCTGGGCCTTCAGCCTCTCGCTCGCTACGCGACGAGACGCGCGCTCGACTCTGTCTCTGGCTACGTCGGGTCATTCCAGGACGTTCACGTTTCTCTCATCCCCCTGCGGTACAGCGTGACGCGTCTGAAGCTCGACCCAACCGACAAGAGCCGACCGCTCATCTATGCGGAAAAGACCGTGGCGGGAATCGACTGGAGATGGCTCCTTCATCGAAAGCTTCGCCTCGCTGCCTCCGTAGACAACGCAAACCTCGTTCTACGTGAAACAGGAGGCAAGGCAGCCACCCAGAATCTGCCCGACCTGGCCAGCACCTTTACGAAGATTCTGCCCGGCCAGCTCCATCGCCTGCAGCTTCGTGATTCCGAAGTGACCTACATCTTCCACAACGAGAAGAGCGTCGAAGGCCAGGAGAAGCAGGTCAGTGAAGGCCACAGCGCGGTGCCCAAGCTCTGGATTCATGAGCTGGAAGCAACGGTGGAGAACCTCGCAACCCGTCCAGAGCTAGCGGAGGGAACGACGACTTTCGCCGCCGCGGCCAAGCTCAACAACAGCGGCAACATCTCGTTGTTTGCGACTGCTGATCCGTTCGCGAAGGTTTTGACATTTGCCGGTCAATTCAGCCTGCAAGGCATGCAACTGGCTGACGCTTACAACCTCATCGATTCGAAGTCCGATTTGGCCTTCACCAAGGGAACGCTCGACCTTCTCGCGAGATTCGGATGTGACAAGGGTCAGTTGAGAGGTGCCATCCAGCCGGTGCTCAAGAATGCAGAGGTGAAGGCAACCGGAGATGACCTCATCAAGAAGGTGGAAGCCTGGGCGGCCAATCTCGGGATCAAGGTCCTGTCCGACCGAGTGCCGGGACGAAACGCGGTCTCGACCGTCATCCCGATAGAAGGAACGCTCACCCATCCGGGTGTTCAGATTTGGCCCACCATCTTTGGGATCATCCGAAATGCATTCGTCGAGGGGATAGCGGAGAGCTTCCTTCATCTGCCGCCACCGCAGTCGGGTGGTCCCCAGAATATTTTTGAGCAGGCGGCGACTGCGGTGAGCAAGAGCGCTGGACTTCCCAAGGCGCAGCCCACACCAAGGCCCCAATGATTCGGCCAATCCTCACGCTGCTCGTCATCGGTGCAACGGCCGCTTGGTGCGGATGTGCGCATACCAGCGAGACGGGAAATGGACTCGAAGCGTCCGACGGTGCGGGGCCCAAGACCAAGGATGCACCGGCGGTCCCGGCCAAGGAGATGGTAACCCCCAAGACGGCTGCTGGGCACCCTCCCCTGGCTGCGTCGCCCGAGGAGTTGATGAAGCCAAGCGCCCAACAGAAAATCTCGCAGGCGCTGGTCAAGAAGGGGCTTCTGACCCAGAGCGACTCGACTCCGGCCCAATACCTCGAGGCGCTGAAAGCATTTCAGCGGAGCCAGGGGCTTGCCGCAACGGGTTATGCCGATCACGAGACGCTCATGCGGCTGGGAGTGAATCCGAACGACATCGACAAGTCCTTAGGGACCCCGGATGTCAAAGCAGCCAAGGCCAACGGGGACCTCTCCAAGTAGCGCGAAGGACACCCACACCCTGGGCGGGTCCTTCTCACGACACTCTCGGCTCGAATTTCCAAGCCTGACAATGCGCCAAGACCTGGGCCCTCGAGCGTGTCGAACACGTTCAGGCGGCTGTCGGCGACGCTGGCCAGCCTGGACGGCCCGAGCCTAATCTCGAGTCAACTGCTGCCGATGGAGGGGCGATGATGACCAGGCGGAGTTTCATTCAAGGCGCCGTTGGGGGCGCGCTCGCGGCGTCGGCAACGCATGCGCACGGGCAAGCAGGCGGGGCTCCCTTCGGAAATGTTCCGAGCGGCAAGTACAAGATTGCCGATGGTGTGCAGGTCCCCCGGCGCGACCTCGGCCGCACCGGCGAGCGTGTCTCCATCATCGGCCTCGGTGGCTACCATCTAGGCTTTCCGACCGAGAAGGAGAGCATCCGCATCGTGCGGATGGCGCTCGATCACGGTCTCAACTTCCTCGACAACTGCTGGGACTACAACGGCGGAGAGAGTGAACGACGCGCCGGGAAAGCGCTGCGCGACGGGTATCGGCAGAAAGCATTCGTGATGACCAAGCTGGACGGGCGGACGGCGGCATCGGCGCGCCGGCAGCTCGAGCAGTCGATGAAGCGGCTCCAGGTCGACGTCGTCGATCTGGTGCAGATTCACGAAGTGATTCGACCAGACGATCCAGAGCGCTGCTTCGCGTCGGGCGGCACCATCGAGGCACTGATTGCGGCGCGCAAGGCGGGCAAGATCCGCTTCATCGGCTTCACCGGGCACAAGGACCCAGACATCCACCGCCACATGCTCGATGTCGCGCGGAAGCAAGGCTTCCGATTCGACTCCGTGCAAATGCCCGTCAACGTTCTCGACGTGCACTACCGTAGCTTTGAGCGTGAGGTGATCCCGGTCGCCCTGCAGGATGGCACCGCCGTCCTTGGCATGAAGCCGATGGCCGCTGGCCTGATTCTGGAAAGTGGCGCTGCGACCGCCGACGAGTGCTTGCGATATGCGATGAGTGTGCCCGGCATCGCCGTCACCATCACGGGTTGCGACAGCCAAGGAGTCCTTGAGCAGGCGCTGTCGATCGCTGTGAATTTCCAACCGATGTCCGCCGCGGATCGTGAGACCTTGCTCGCGCGCACGTCCGACGCCGCGCAGGGTGGTCGATGGGAAAAATTTAAGACCACTCACGAATTCGACGGGACGGTGCAGAATGTGCGCTGGCTGACCTCGGCACAAATGTGACAATGCGTTCTGCGCCCCTCGCTCTGTTCTCGCCTGAGTCGCCCGCGGTGGCTCAGCGTGGCTTCCGCCGGTCTTGCGCCGCCAGTTCTCACGGCGAGCGAGATCGGGGGCCCTATGCCCCTGACTCGCAGAGAGTTTCTCCTCAGAAGGGCCATCGGGAAATGGCCGCTTTCCTCCAGTCTCCTGGAGACTTGGCGCGACGTTTCACGCACTCCATGTTGCGCCATCGCATGCCACCCTTGCGTCAAGTGCATCGCGCGCAAGAACGGTTCTGACGTGAAGCGATTCCGGGGTCTTGGACGCTAGGCACTCCGATTTCTCTCCTCATGTTTAGGTAGACCATTAGTGCGGCTTGGCTGCACTCGGCCGGGTCTTGAAGCGACTCCTGGGCAGTCGAGTCAAACGAACAACTCGCAATACCCAAGGGTCATCATGAATCGCATCGCAGCAGCCGCCGCCGTCGCCTCGTTGCTGACAGCCCCCGCGGAGCAACGTCGAGGCTTCCTTCCAGGATTCCTACCTGGGTGACTAGGAAACCGTCTTTGCAAGAAGTCCGAACCCGGGAGTGCGGTCAAGCTTCCGGTGCCTGCTCAGTGCGGACTGAGACTCCTGGGCAATAGGTGAAAACCGTCGTTCCGCGCGCCCAAACGGCGCTTCACGGTCGGCGGTTGATCGGGGGGGCTGCTCACGAGTTCACAACTGCGATTCCAGGTGCCGGTCGCCTTGGTCCCGAGGCCAAGCGCTCAGGGCGTCTGGGGGCGCGGATTGCCGTCGTGAGTGCCCTGCGGCCGCATCGGAACATCCTCCCACCAGCGGCTCCACGGGATGTCCTTACGGCGCCCGGGATGGAGCGGATAGTGGATACGGTTCTCAGCCTTTTCTGTCTCGCCACCCACGAGGAGCAGCGCCTCGCGGTCTCCGTCGTTGATGAATGTGTGGCAGATCCCGGTACCAGCCGGGAACGCCGCAATGTCTCCGGCTTGCATGCCGTAGAGTTCGCCGTCGATCCACGCATCGACTTCTCCGTCAATCACGTACACGAACTCCTCCTCCGCCGACTCGGCATGAGGAAACGATGTGCGCGTTCCGGGCAGCACGCGAACGAGGTGGATGCCGATTCTCAACAGTCCGGCTGCACGGCCGATCGCGCGCGAGGGCGCCATCTCCTCAGCGCTGTCGGGGTAGCGGTGCCGCTTTTCGGCGACGTCGGCGGACGAGATGATGAAGGGAGGTCGAGAGGGCATCCGGCGATGCTAAATCGAAGGTTCAAGGGAGTGCCAAGCATCAATTTTCGGAATGGCTTCTTGCCTTGGAGTCTGTTTGGAGATTGAAGCGACCGCCTCCACGGGAATCCAAGGAGTCGCTCGATGAGCCCAGCGAGCCGTCGCCCAACGCCGCCCCCTGACGTCGTTCGCGCATTCATCTCGCGCATCAACGCTCACGACAACGATGGACTCGTTGCCCTGATGTCACCAACCTACGCTTTCATCGATTCGTTGGGCGAACCGTTTCCCGATGCAACAGCACGCGAGGGGTGGAAGCACTACTTCTCAATGGTTCCGGACTACTGGATTCGTTGCGATGAATTGATTCCCGAAGGAGCGGTCGTCGTCGTCTTGGGTCGCGCCGGTGGCACCTTGGCGCTCCCTGGCGGCCGGACGCTTCCCGAGAACCGGTGGGAGACGCCTGCGGCCTGGCGGGCTGTCGTCCGCGACGGGAAAGTCACCGAATGGCGCGTCTACTGCGACAACGAGCCGATTCGAGAAAAGATGCGGGCTCACAAGATGCTTCCCTGAGCAACAGGGCTGGACGCGGCCTTCGGGGACGAGACGGCCTCTACCGAGGAACGAGATGCCCTGGAACGAATCACCTTGGTAAAGCGGGGGAATGCCAAAGCTCAAGCCAGCCAAGAAGCGCGTCGCATCGCTCGACGAGGCCGACCCTCGCTTCGACCCGGTGGTGAAGGCCCTCGCGCACACCCCAGGCTTTTCGTTGATGCAGAGCAAGTCGGGAGCGATGCGCGGTCTGGTGCTGGAGGGGAAGTCCTTCGGGATGTCTTCCAACGGGCGCTTCATCCTGAAGCTCACCGAGGAGCGCGCAGCGGAGCTCATCTCGGAGGGTGTCGGCAAAGCCTTCAGCCCAAGCGCCGGGCGGGTGATGAAGGGCTGGATTGAGATTACCCACCCCGCGGCCGACTGGGTCGCGCTGGCCAAGGAGGCGCACCGCATCGCAGCGGCAGGGCCGGTCAAGAAGTCACGACGCTGAGTCCCAGGCGTGCCATCCTCGTCGACCGTTGGCGGGACGGGGGCGCCGAGACTTTTTTCTGCGGTATAGAGCGACCGTCCAACAGGAGAGCACCCATTTCCAGCAACTACCCAGGTGTCATCCCCATGCTCGCTTACGAGAACGGGGTCGCGGCGCTGGACTGGCTCGTCCAGGCCTTCGGCTTCACGGAACGGCACCGGGACATTGGCCCGGATGGTCGCCTCTCGCACGGAGAGGTGGACACCGGGGACGGTGTCATCATGCTTTCAACGCCGACGCCGGACTACGAGGGCCCCAGGCACCACCGTGAACACTGTGAGCGCGCCCGCAAGTGGTCCAGCGTGCCGTGGATTGTCGACGGCGTTCTGGTCTACGTCGATGACGTCACGAAGCACCACGCGCGCGCCCAAAGGGCCGGAGCGACCATCATCACCGCGCCGGAGGATGGAGGGCACGGCCACAGGTACCGCGCCGAGGACCTGGAGGGGCACCGCTGGATGTTTCTGCAGCGGGACAAGGGTTGAGGGACCGGGAGCGGGCCCTCGGCTGACCAGCGCAGGCACCCTCCCCCTGGGGCAGGAGCGGCGAGTCGTCCTTGAAGCGCGTCCAAAGCGTGCCCAGAGTGGCGCTCAGTCAACCCAAAGGAGGGGTGTCATGACGGTCGACCTTCGGTACCTCGCGTTCACGGCCATGCTGACGGCCGCGCTCTGGATTCCCTACGTCGTCGCTCAGGTGTCGACGAATGGCTTTCTTCGTCCCCCCAACTACGTGGACCCCACTCAGCGGCCCCTTCCCTTGTGGGGAAAGCGCGCCGACCGCACGTTTCTCAACGCCGTCGAGAGCTTCGCCCCCTTCGCCGCGCTCGTGCTTGTCGCCAACGTCTCCGGCAAGGCCAACGCGATGACGGCTTTCTGGGCGGCGTGCTTCTTCTGGATTCGACTGGCGCACGCCGTGGTGTTCCTCCTGGGCATTCCCTACGTCAGGACATTGCTCTTCAACCTGGGCTTCATCGCGGTGGTCGGCCTCTTCTGGGAGCTGGTGAAATAGTCGTCCGCGAGAGCGCCCCGCCGCCGGCGTGGCGCCGGAGGCAAATGTCGCTATTCTTGGACCGGAGATGAGATTCACCAATCGCGCGCTGGCGCAGGCGCTGTTGCGCTGGACGCTGGGCCTCAACCTCATTGGCCATGGCCTCAACCGCCTTGGCCATCCGTGGCAGTTCGCCGAAGGGATGGCCAATGACTTCGCCCACACCTTCCTGCCGCGGGTGCTGGTTCTGGCCTTCGGTCTCTTCATTCCTTTTTTCGAGCCCTGTGTTGGCGTGCTGCTGGTCACGGGGTTCTGGCTCCGCGGGGCCCTGGTTGCCGGCGCCCTGTCCATCATCGCGCTGAGTTTCGGCACCGCACTCATCGGACGCTGGGACGTCCTCACCCAGCAGGTGGTGTACGCCGTCGTCTATTTCCTGCTCCTTTCCGGCCTCGAGCACGATACGTTGCGGCCCTCCTCGACTGTGGTCCCGCCTCCTCGAGCATGAGAAGTCGCCCCATGGGAGCACGCGTCGCCTGTGTCCTCGCACTTGGCCTGCTCCAGGCCTGCTCGAAGGGCACCTCTTCCACCCCGGAGCTGGCGCCGTTTCTGCCCGCCGACTTCAGCGGCGTCTGGTCCGGCGACGCAGGGCCCAACCTCGCGGCCCTCAAGTTCGGAGCCAGAATCGAGATTCGGGAGGATGGGGGAACCATCTCCGGAGAATTCTTCAACGAGGACCCGGAGAAGCCCGGTGTCTACCTGCCCACCGGACAGATTCGGGGCACGCGCGACGGGGGGCTGCTCCTCCTCACCGCCGGGAGCGTCACCGACCTGGGCGACGCCGGCAGGCTCGAGCCACAGGTGCTGCTCTTGAATTACGAGGGCGGAAAGCTGGTGGGCTTCCGGAAGCTGCAGCTACCCGGCCGGCCAGTGGTGAATGAGTACCTGATTCTCCGAAAGTGACGGAGCCGGGCTCGGCGCGAGAGCGTCAGCCCGGAATCGGCACGCCGTCGAAGAAGCGGACTTCCGCCGTCTCGAGCTCGTACTCGGCACCCACCACCGCGACCCGTCCCGAGACGACGAATTCCTCGAGAAGCCGGCTTCCGTGGCGAAGATGGTCCGCGGAGGCACGCACGTTGGCGCGGACTGCTTCGCGAAGGACGGCTTCCGGGTCTCCCGGTCGAACCAGCGCCTGGATGTGCGGGGCAATGCGGTCCGTAATCGCCCGGATGTTGTTCGACTCGGGCCCGAGGCCCGTCTCGATGGCCTTCACCGTCGCGGCGATGGCGCCACATCGGGTGTGGCCCATGACCACCACCAGACGCGAGCCAAACTGAGCGACCGCGAACTCGATGGAGCCCACCACCGAGGGCGCGACGATGTTGCCCGCGATGCGGACGACGAAGAGGTCGCCGAAGCCCTCGTCGAAGAGAATCTCCACCGGCGTCCTCGAATCCGAGCAACCGAGGATGATGGCGAAGGGACGTTGAGGCGCCGTGGCCAGGTGCGGGCTCCAGCGGCGAGCCGCGGAGTCGGTCGCATCCCGAAAGCGGCGGTTTCCTTCGACGAGCCGCTGGAGCGCGAGCTGCGGCGTGGAGGTAGTGGAGTCCCGCGTGTCCGGCATCCACCCCGGCTCCTAGCACAAAGAAGGGCCGCACCTTCGCCCGAGAAGCCCCAGCCGGCAACGCCGCGGCGCGACGCCAGCCTTCGGGTAGGTTCCAACACCCATGTTCGACGCCGGAACGCTGCTCACCTACACCGTCGCTGCGCTTCTGCTGGTGGCCGCTCCCGGGCCAGGACAGATGCTGGTGCTCGCCCGAAGCATCGGCGGCGGCCGCGCCGTGGGCGTGGCCACCGCGCTCGGTCTCGGGGTGGGAAGTCTGGTCCACACCCTGGCTGCGGCCTTCGGCCTCTCCCAACTCCTCGTGCGCTCCACCTCCCTGTATGCGCTGGTGCAGTACCTGGGAGCCGCCTACCTCGTCTTCCTCGGCGCGAAGGCCCTCCTGTCACGCGGCGAGCTCCCCGCCTCGCGGGCCAATGGCGCCGCCGCAGGGTTTCTGCCGGCCGTGGCGCGGGGAGCCGTCACCGGCATCCTCAACCCCAAGGTGGCGCTCTTCTTCCTCGCCTTCTTGCCGCAATTCGTCCATCCCGAGCGCGGCCACGTCATGCTGCAGTTTGTCGTCCTCGGGCTGCTCTTCACCGGACTCGGCATCCTCGGGGACAGCACCGTGGCCATCGCCGCCGGACGCATGTCCCACGTCCTGAGGCGTCACCCAGCCTGGGCGGTGTGGCGCGAACGCGCGGTGGGCACCGTCCTCGTCGGGCTGGGGTTCAAGCTGGCCCTGGCCAGGCGCAGCTGAGGGACTCCGCGGACGTCAGAGATGGCGGCGCGGCACGGTTCGCGCGCCGCCTGCCGTCCCGGTGTTGACCGTCGCCGAGGGCTCCACCAACAGCAGGTGGACTTCCTCGTCGGCCACCGGCCGGTGCTCGACGCCCTTCGGGACGACGTAGAGCTCTCGCGGGCCGAGCTCGACCGCGCCTTCCCGGAACTCGATGCGCAGACGGCCGGAAAGGACGAGAAAGAGCTCGTCGGTTTCAGGGTGGGAGTGCCAGACGAATTCGCCGTGGAGCTTGGCGATGCGGACGTCATAGTCGTTGAGCTCGGCCACCGTGCGCGGCACCCAGTGCTCGGCGAAGGTGGCCAGCGCGCTGTCGAGGTTCACCTTGCTGGGCATGCTGGGAAGTCTGCCCAAGCGGCGCAGTCCCTGTCGACACTCCCCCCTGGGGAGAGTGCATCGGAGCCGGCCGTCGGGGTGCGCCTTGACAGCGGCCCAGCGGGCCGACGAAAAGCAAAAACCTCGATGAAGCTCGCCAGCTTACGTGACGGTGGCCGGGATGGTGCCCTGGTGGTGGTGCACCCGGACGGTCATGCCTTTGCGCCGGCGCGCGAGGTGGCAAGGACGCTCCAGGCCGCGCTCGATACCTGGCCGACGAGCGCACCGAAGCTGCGCGCGCTGGCCCAGGCCCTGGAGAACGGCTCCCTGGCCGGCGAGCCGCTCGACATCCACCGACTGGCTGCGCCCTTGCCCAGGGCCTACGAGTGGGTGGACGGGTCGGCCTACCTCAACCACGTCCGGCTGGTGCGCAAGGCGCGCGGCGCGGAGGTGCCGCCCACGCTCGAGACGGACCCGCTCGTCTACCAGGGCGGCTCGGGCGTCCTCCTCGGCCCCACCGACGACTTGGTGCTAAGGGACGCAGCCTGGGGCATGGACTTCGAGTCCGAGGTCTGTGTGGTGCTTGGCGACGTGCCGCTCGGCACCCCGGCAACGTCGGCCGAGGCGCACATCCGGCTGCTCATGCTCTGCAACGACGTCTCCTTGCGAAACCTCATCCCCAACGAGCTGGCCAAGGGCTTTGGCTTCTTCCAGGGGAAGCCGGCCACGGCCTTCAGCCCCTTTGCCATCACCCCGGACGAGCTCGGCGGCGCCTGGCGCGACGGGCGCGTGCACCTGCGCCTCGAGACCTGGCTCAACGGCTCGCGGGTGGGCGACACGGACGCGGGGCCGGAGATGCATTTCAGCTTCTTCCAGCTCCTCGAGCACATCGCCAAGACGCGCGCCTTCACCGCCGGTACCATCCTCGGCTCGGGGACGGTGAGCAACGCTGACCGGGCCCGGGGCATCTCGTGTCTGGCCGAGCAACGGATGGTGGAGACCATCGAGGGAGGCGCTCCCAAGACGCCGTTTCTCAAGGCCGGGGACGTCGTCGAAATCGACATGCTGGATGCAAATGGCCACAGCCTCTTCGGCCGCATCACCCAGAAGGTGGTCAACGGATGAAGCTCTACGGCTACTGGCGGAGCTCCTGCAGCTGGAGGGTGCGGATTGGGCTTTTCTGGAAGAACCAGCCCTTCACCTACCAGGCGGTCCACCTCCTCAAGGACGGCGGGCAACAGAAGTTGGAGCCGTTCACCAGCCTGAACCCCATGCAGAGCGTCCCGGTCCTCGAGCTGGAGGACGAAGGCCACACGCACCTGCTCTCCCAGTCGATGGCCATCCTCGAATACCTCGAGGAGCGCTGGCCGGAGCCGCCCTTGCTCCCGAAGGGTCGCATCGCCCGGGCCCGCGTGCGCCAGGCCGCGGAAATCATCAACTCTGGCATCCAGCCCTACCAGAACACCTCGGTCCAGAAGCGCGTGAAGCACGAGCTCCGCGGCGACGAGAAGGCCTGGGCTCGCCACTTCATCGCCCATGGCCTCCAGGCGCTCGAGCCGCTCCTGAAGACGACGGCCGGCCGGTACAGCGTCGGCGACCAGGTGTCGCTGGCCGACTGCTTGCTCGTGCCGCAGCTCTACCACGCCCGACGTTATGAGCTAGACACCGCTGCCTTTCCCACCTTGACCCGCGTCGAGACCGCCTGTGCGGCGTTGCCCGCCTTCCAGGCGGCGCATGCCGACCGGCAACCCGACGCCGAAACCTAGAAACGACGAGAGAAGAAACATGCCCAAGCTCGAATCCTTAGGAATCCTCGGCATCGAAGCCGCCCACTGGTACGTGCGGGACCTGGAGCGGAGCCGCCGCTTCTACCGCGAGGGGATGGATTTCGCGGAGATTGGCGGAAGCGACCCGGAGCTGACCGCCAAGGGACGCCAGGAGAGCGCCGTCTTCGCCGCCGGCGACGTGACGCTCATCGTCAGCCAACCCCACGGCGAGGGTGGGCGGGCGTGGCGCTGGCTGAAGAAGCATCCCGACGGGGTGGGAACGCTGTGGTTCCGCGTCAAGGACGTGGAGCGCACCTTCAAGCTCCTCGAGCGGCGGGGGGCCACCATCATCGACGACATCCAGCGCACCACCGACGCGCACGGCGGGAAGCTGGCCAGCTTCTCCATCACCACCCCCTTCGGCGACAGCACCTTTCGCTTCGTCCAGCGTGACGGCTACCGGGCGCTCTACCCGGGAATGGTCTTCCACGCCGAACCCCTGGGCGGGAAGAACCGCTACGGGCTGACGCATGTCGACCACGTGACCTCCAACTTCCAGACGCTGCTCCCAGCGATTCTATGGATGGAGAACGTTCTCGGCCTGGAGCAGTTCTGGAAGATTGAGTTTCACACCGGGGACTCGCAGGAGCGCTTCGAGCAGGGCTCGGGGCTGCGCAGCACGGTGATGTGGGACCCCGAATCCTCGGTGAAGTTCGCCAACAACGAGCCCAGCCGACCCAACTTCAAGGCCTCGCAAATCAACCTCTTCCACGAGGACAACCAGGGCGATGGCATCCAGCATCTGGCCCTGGCCGTCCGGGACATCCTCCCGGCGGTGGAGGGCCTGCGCGCCACGAAGAAGGTCGACTTCATGGACACGCCGGACAGCTACTACGACAACCTCGCCAAGCGCATCGAGGTCCTCAACATCCAACGCATCGACGAGAACCCGGAGGACCTGCGCCGGCTGCGCATCCTCATCGACGGCGCGGAGGAGCACAGCTACCTGCTCCAGATTTTCATGAAGGACGCCGCCAGCCTGTACCGGGACCAGGGAGCTGGCCCCTTCTTCTACGAGCTCATCCAGCGCAAGGGAGACCGCGGCTTCGGCGCTGGTAACTTCCGCTCGCTCTTCGAGAGCATCGAGCGCGAGCAGCGGTCGCAAGGGAGGATTTGAGGCCCATGCTCGAACGGCGCGTCGCTGGGACGGTTCCTCCCAAACACCACATCCAGCTGCGCGGCCCGGGCGGCGAGCTGCGCTACGAGGAGTGCTTCACCCAGGAGGGCTTCGAGGGGCCCTACACCATCGGCTACCACCTGCACCCGCCGCACACCCAGGCCCTGGCCGAGGTGAAGGCCGGCTGGACGCTGCCGGTGGCCGTACCGGAACGGCGGCTGGCGAAGCGGCACTACAAGACGCAGGAGATGCAGCGCCTCGGCGGCCCGGCAGTGAATGCCCGCACGCCCCTGCTCTTCAACGCCGACGTCACGCTGGGGATGGTGTTTCCCACCCAGGCGGACCCGGTTTACGTCTCCAATGCCGACGGCGACGAGCTCTTCTTCGTCCAGGAGGGCGCCGGGCTTCTGCGCACGGCCTTGGGAGACTTGGCCTTCCAGAAGGACGACTACGTCTTCGTCCCACGCGGGATGGCCCACCGCTTCCTTCCTGAGGAGGGCGTGCCCCAGCGCTGGCTGTGGATGGAGCTCTCGGGGGGGATGCACCTTCCGCGGCAGTGGCGAAACGAGAACGGGCAGCTCCGGATGGATGCCCCCTACTGCCATCGGGACTTTCGCCACCCGGAATTCAAGGGCCCCGTCGAGGAGCACCTCCGGGACCTCCTGGTGAAGCGCAACGGCGCCTTCCACGGCTTCCGCTCGGCGCACTCGCCACTCGACCTGGTGGGCTGGGACGGCACCGTGTACCCCTTCGCCTTTCCCATCCTCAACTTCCAGCCACGGGCGGGCCTCGTGCACCTGCCGCCGACGTGGCACGGCACCTTCGCCGCGCGCGGGGCCCTCATCTGCAGCTTCGTCCCGCGCCTTCTGGACTTTCATCCGCAGGCCATCCCTTGTCCGTACCCGCACAACTCCATCGACTGCGACGAGTTCCTCTTCTACGTGCGGGGAAACTTCACCAGCCGCCGGGGCGTCGGGCCGGGCAGCATCAGCCACCACCCGGCCGGCGTCGGGCATGGCCCGCACCCGGGCGCGTACGAGGGAAGCATCGGCGTCACCAGGACGGACGAGCTGGCGGTGATGCTGGACACCACCCTCCCCTTGAAGCCGACGAGCGCGGCGCTGGGTGTCGAGGACCCGGGCTACCAGGCAAGCTTCATCCCCGAGAAGCAATAGCGAATCCGGACAGGCCCACTCCCCGGCCTCCTCGGATGCTTGACTGAACGTGTGTTCAGGTCCAGGCTTCGGGCACCGTGGCCAAACCCCTCCCCTGGTCGAACCCGCCCAATCCCTACCTCCCCACGGCGCTCGAGTACGTGGGGGAGATTCCCAAGGCGCGGGTGCGCATTCACGAGGATGCGTCCAGAAGCATCCTCGCCCACAACGACAGTCCGGATGTCGGCTTCCGCTTCAGCGTCAACCCCTACCGGGGATGCATGCACGGCTGCGCCTACTGCTACGCCCGGCCGGGCCATGAGTACTTAGGCTTCGGCGCGGGCACAGACTTCGAGACCCAGGTGGTGGTGAAGCGCGAGGCGCCCGAGCTGCTCCGTCAGGCCTTTCTCAAGCCCTCCTGGAAGGGGGAGCTGGTGGCCTTCAGCGGCGTCACCGACTGTTACCAGCCGCTGGAGGCATCCCTGCGCATCACCCGCGCCTGCCTCGAGGTGTGCGTCGAGTTCCGAAACCCGGTGGGCATCATCACCAAGTCTCCCATCATCGAGCGGGACATCGACGTGCTGCAGGAGCTGCACCGCGTGGCCTCGGTGGGTGTGGGCGTCAGCATCCCCTTCTGGGACGAGACGGTGGCCCGTGCCCTGGAGCCCGGCGTGGCCACGCCGCGGCGGCGCACGCAGACGCTGGAGGCGCTGGCCAAGGCCGGCATCCCGGTGGGCGTCAGCGTGGCCCCCATCATCCCCGGGCTGGACGAGGACGTGCCGCGCATCCTCGCCGCCGCGGCGTCCGCCGGCGCCACCTCGGCCGGACACGTCCTCTTGCGCCTTCCGGGCTCGGTGGCCCAGGTGTTCGAGGAGCGGCTGCGCCAGGCCCTCCCGCTGCGTGCCGAGCGCGTCATGCACCGCATTCGGGAGACACGCGGAGGCAAGCTGTACGACGCTCGCTTCGGGGTGCGGGGACGCGGCGAGGGCGAGTACGCGCGCGCCATCGCCCAGCTCTTCGAGACGACGGCGCGCAAGCTGGGCATCGGGGCCGGTGGCTGGGGCCTGGGCGAGCGCCCTTCCACCTTTCGCCGCCCGCCCCGCGCCGAGGCGCAACTGTCCCTGCTCTAGGAGTCCCTAGCTGTTGGACTTGGCGAACTGCTCCATGAAGGAGACCAGCGTCCGGATGTTGTCCACGCTGACGGCGTTGTAGGAGCTCACCCGGATGCCGCCCGCGCTCCGGTGGCCCTTGAGGCCCACCATGCCGGCCTTCTTCGCGTCGGAGACGAACTTGTCCTCCAGCGACTCGTTGGCGAGCCGGAAGACGATGTTCATCACGCTGCGGGAGTCCTTCTCCACCGGCGCCCGGTAGAAGCGGCTCAGGCGGTCGAGGACGCCGTAGAGCAGCTCGGCCTTCTCGCGGTTCCACTTCTCCATCTGGCCGAGGCCGCCGACGCTCTTGATCCACGCCAGCACGTTGCGCATTAGGTAGATGGCGAAGGTGGGAGGGGTGTTGTAGAGCGAGTTGTTCTCGGCCTGGGTGGTGTAGCGGAGAATTTTCGGAATGTCGGTGTGGGCACGCGACATCAGGTCCCGCTGGATGATGACCAGCGTCACCCCCGAGGGGCCGATGTTCTTCTGGGCCCCGGCATAAATAAGCCCGAACTTCGAGACGTCGATTTTTCTCCAGAGGATGTCGGAGCTCATGTCGACGATGAGCGGCACCGCACCCACGTCGGGGAAGGCCTGCCACTGCGTCCCGAAGATGGTGTTGTTGCTGGTGAGGTGGACGTAGGAGGCCTTGGCGTCCAGCTTCAGCTCGGCCTGCTTCGGCACGCGCACGTAGCGCTTGTCCGGCATGAGCGTGGTGGCCGCCACCCTCGGAGTGCCGAGCAACTTCGCCTCGTCGAGCGCCTTCTCGCTCCAGGTGCCGGTGATGATGTAGTCCGCGGTGCCGTCCTTGGGCAGGAAATTCATCGGCACCTGCGCGAACTGCAGGGAGGCCCCGCCTTGGAGAAACAGAATCTGGTGGGTGGGCGGCACCTCCAGCATCTCGGTGAGCAGGGCGATGGCCTCGTCGTGGACGGCCTCGTACTCCTTGCCCCGGTGGCTGTGCTCGAGGATGGACATGCCCGAGCCCTGAAAGTCGATGAACTCGTCGCGAGCACGCTCCAGGGCCGGCAAGGGCAAGCCCGCGGGTCCAGCGTTGAAGTTGATGATGCGCATGGGGGGCTTCTACCAGGCTACGCGCCGCTCGGGGAGCACAGTCGTTCCCAAGACAGCCCCGAAGCTGAAGCCCCAGCGCCCAAGGCAAGGCGAGCGGGCCCCACACAGCCAGGAGGAGAGCCCGCGCCTCTTGCCGTGACGGCTACCGCGCGACGACCGGCGCAGCGGAGGGCACCGGGCCGAGGCCAATCTCGATGCGGCGATTCTGTGCCTTGTGGTCCGGGCTGTCGTTGAGCACCGTCGGCTGGAATTTCCCGAAGCCGGTCGCGGCAAGCTGGACGCCTGGAATGCCGAGGCCCTCGAAGTAGTGAACCACGGTGAGCGCCCGGGCCGACGAGAGCTCCCAGTTGGAGGGGAACTGCTTCGTCCGGATGGGCGAATCATCGGTGAAGCCGCCGACACGGAAGACCTTGTTGGTGATGGTCTTCAACACCTCGGCCACCCGCTTCAGCTCCGCCAGGCCTTCCTTGCTCAGCTTGGCCGACCCGGACGGAAAGAGGACCTTCTCCGGGAGGCGCACGGTGACGAGCCCGGCGAGCTCGGTGACCTGGAGCCGGCCCGCCGCGCTGTCCTCGGCCAGGGCGGCATTCATCGCCTGCAGGTCGGCATTGGCCTGCGAGGTGTTTTCCACGGCGGTGCTGGCCGCGGCGTTTGCCTGCTGAAGCGCAGCCACCTTGGCGTTGAGGGCATCAATCTTCGCGTTGGCGGCGGCCAGCGCCGCGGCCTCGTCGTCGGCGTTCTTCTTGTACTTGTCCGCGTTGGACTGGGCGGCCTTGTATTGCTCTTCGGAAACTCCGCCGCACCCGGCCAGAAGCGCGAGGCCCAGGGCGGTGGCGGCAAATCGGATGCTGGTCTGCATGTGTTGAACTCCTTCGAACGTCGAGGCGCTGCGGCGGAGGGCTCTACCCCACCCCGTCCTCGGCCAACACCAACCCCAAGAGCGAACGCCCGAGCGCAGGAATCGTCCTGCCCCACCACCCGAGGACGCCGCCGCACCCACCTCGCCCGCCATCGGGGCCGTGGCGAGAGGCGCGTCGGGCGTCCATCACCAGGCGAAAGCGCCCGTTTGCCGCCGGGGGCGGAACGGCGGTCAGGATTTCCAGGCGACGTTGAGGGCCAGGAATTGAAACCACGTCTTCTGGTAGCTGCCGGCCACCCGGCCGGCGGCTGACCCGCGGTCGAGGTCCACGCCAGGGCTTCCGCCGTAGAGGGCCTCGTAGGCCAGGCCGAAGGTCCAGTTGCGGTTGGGGGCCCAGCGCGTGCCGAGGCCGAAGCGCCAGGCATCCGCCAGCGCCAGCGAGAAGCTTCGGTTGGCGGGCGTGGTCATCGTGCTGTCATAGGCCACGCCGAAGTCCAGCTGCCATGGCTCGGAGAGCTGCACCTGCGCGCCAAGGGCGCCGTGCCAGGTGTTGCTGTAGCCGACGTGCGTGGTGAGGCTCGTCGGGTTGGGGTCGGTCACCTGCACGTCGACGGTGCTGAAGGCGGCCCAGTTCTGCCAGCCCGCGTCGGCCATCACTGCCCACTTCTCCGACACCACCTGGAAGAGGCTGAGCATCACCGTCTGGGGCACCGTCATGCCGAGGTCGATGCTGGTGGAGTCGAGGTGGCTCGCGTGCAGCGAGGTGGTGAGGCCCGGTCCGAGCCCGGTGAAGCTGGGCGTGGCGGAGAAGCTCAAATTCACTGGCGAGGTGTAAGCCACGCCGACGCGGGTGTCCTTGGAGAACTCGTACAGCACGCCGACGTTGCCGCCGAAGCCCCAGGTGTTGGACTGGACGGAGACGGCGCCGTCGGCGGAGTTGGCCTCGGTGTTGCGCACCGCCGCCGTCTGCTTCAGGACGCCGTACATGGCGTTGAAGGTGACGCCCACCGAGATGGCGCCGCCGATGTGCCAGGCGATGGAGGGCATGAGGGAGAGCCCGAAGAGCGTCGACTGCGTCGCGTAGTAGCGGCCCACCCAGTCGTTCTGCCAGCTCTCGGAGAGGCCGAAGGTGGTCGCCACGCCAAAGCCCACGCGGAAGTCTCCCCACGGGGCGAAGGTGACGAAGGCGCTGCCCCGGGGCGAGGCCTCAAGGGCGTCCCCGCCACCGTTGCCGGTGACGTTGGTATTGCCGTTGGGCACGAAACTCAGTTGGCCCTGCAGCACCTCGGCACCCACCTGCACCTGGATGCCGTCGAGTCGCGTCATCCCGGCGGGGTTACTGAGGAGGGTGACGGGGCCGTCGGCACGCGCCGCCCAGCCGGCGGAGGCGTACCCGACGTCGGGCGTCCCCACCTCGTAAGACAGGACGCCCCCGGCTTCCGCCCGTCCGGCCAGGCCGGAAGCGGCGACGCCAAGGCACACCACGAGGTGCTTGCCCACCGCACGTCCGGCCACGTGCCCTCCAGCTGCTTCTCGGTGCGACGCTCCGACGCTAGGGTTCGAAGCCACGCCGGTCAACTCCGCCCCCGGGGCCGAAGGCGGCCCCTGACGCTAGAAGGGGTGGAGGAAAAGCCCGGAACGCAGCTTCGGCTCGAACCAGGTGGACTTCGGCGGCATGACGTCCCCGGCGTCGGAGATGGCCATCAACTCGTCGAGACTCGTGGGCCAGAGGGCAAACGCCACCCGCGCCGCCCCACTGTCCACCTCGGCCGACAGGGCCCGCGTCCCATGGACGCCACCGACGAAGCCCATCCGCTCGTCGCGCCGCGCGTCCTTGACGCCGAGCACGGGCCGCAGGAGGTTTTCCTGGAGGATGGAGACGTCGAGGGAGCCGGTGGGCGTCTCGGGCCAGCTTCCCGGCCGGGCCCGCAGGCGCCACCACCGACTGTCGAGATACATGCCGAAGGCATGCCGTCCCTCCGGTTCGGCCCGCTCGGTGGGGGCCACGTCGAAGCGCTCGGCCACCGAGGCCAGGAAGCTCTCGCTGGAGAGCCCTCCCAGGTTCCGCACCAGGCGGTGGTAGGGAAGAATCTGCATCTGGTCGTGGGGGAAGACGACGGCCAGGAAGAAGTCCTGCTCTCCCGGCGGTGCGCCGCGCGCCTGCCGCAGCGCCTGCACCCGGGCCGCTGCGGCGGAGCGATGGTGCCCATCCGCGATGTACAGCGTCTCCAGCCGTGAAAGCGCGGAGCCCAGGCGTGCAGCGTCGCTCCCGAGGACGCGCCACACCGTGTGCCGCACGCCGTCCTCGCTGGCGAAGTCCACTTCGGGCGCCGTCGCCGTCAGTGCCTCGACGAGGACGTCCACCTCGGAGCGCGCACGGTAGGTGAGGAAGACGGGCTCGTCGTTGGCCGACAGGGCGTCGATGTGGCGCGTCCGGTCATCCTCCTTGTCCGCCCGGGTGAGCTCGTGCCGCTTGATGCGCCCGTCCCGGTAGCCGTCCACGGCAGCCGAGGCCACGATGCCAGTCTGGACGTGCTCGCCCATCTTCTGTCGGTAGAGGCGAAAGCCGGGCGCCCCGTCCTCGACGAGCCAGCCCTTCTCCCGGAAGAGGCGCAGGTTGTCCGCGCCCTGCGCGTAGACGGCCGGCGCGTGCTCGTCCACCGCGTCGGGCAAGTCCACCTCCGGACGGCTGATGCGGAAGAAGCTCTGCGAATTCTTCGCCGCGAGCCGGCGGGCCTCTTGGCTGCTCACCACGTCATAGGGCGGAGCCGCCAGCCGGGCGGCCAGGGAGGGAGGCGGAGCCAGCGCACGAAACGGGGCGAGGAGGGGCATGGGGGTTCGGGCTTGCCTGGGGGCTTGAGTATCGCCTCTGTCCGCCCTGTCACCAGCGGCTCGTCAAGCTGCTCTCTGCTTGTAAATTTCGGCGGTTGGCCGTTCTAACCCACCGCGTTGTCAGTGGAATCCTTGTAAACGCGGGGGCTGGTTGGTACAGGACAGGGCCTTGGCCATGAACGAGAACGCCCTCAACGCGTCGGTGGGCGCGAAGCTGCGCGGCCTCCGGCTGAAGCGGGGCATCAAGCAGACGGATGCCGCCCATGGCCTGGGCGTGTCGCCGGCCTACTTGAATCTCATCGAGAAGGGAAAGCGGGTGATGCCCTTCCCGCTGCTCTGGAAGGCGCTGCGCTACTTCGAGCAGGACCCGGAGCAATTCATGGGCTCGCTCGGCCAGGGCCCGGTGGACGAGACGCTGGCGAAGCTACTCGACGAGCCGCTCCTCAAGTCCCTGGACATCGACTCCGAGTCCCTCGAGTCGCTGTCCGCCGAGCCGAAGCTGGCCGGCACGGTGGCCGCCCTCTTCAACCTCTACAAGAATACCCGTCACCAGCTGGAGAAGGTGACGGCGCAGATGTCCTCGCCGGCGCAGACCTCGGAGGGGGCGCTGGACTACTCGCCCTTCGACGAGGTCTCGGACTTCCTGCAGGCGCGGAAGAACTGGTTTCCCGAGCTGGAGGAGCAGGCGGCGGCGCTGGTGCGTGACTTCCGGCTCGAGCGTCAGGTGACGTCGAGCCAGCTCGAGGCGGCCCTCAGCGAGCGCTTCGGCTACACGGTGCGCTACGAGGCCTCGGCCGCGGGCAGCTCCGTGGTGCGGCGCATGGACCTCGAGGCCAAGACGCTCACCCTCTCGCCGGCGCTCACCGAGCAGCCGCTCAAGTTCCAGCTGGCGGCCTCCATCGGGCTTCTGGCGCTCGACCAGGAGCGCCTCCTGGAGCGGATTCTCGCCGGCGCCCAGATGAGCCACCCCGAGACGCCGAAGCTCATCAAGGTGAATCTCGCCAACTACTTCGCCGGCGCCCTCCTCCTCAACTACGAGGAATTCTTCCGTCAGGTGCAGCGCACGCGCTACGACGTCGAGCTGCTCAGCCAGATTTTCGGCACCACCTACGAGACGGTGGCCCACCGGCTGTGCAACCTCTCGGACCCCAAGCGCGCCGGGGTGCCCTTCCACTTCCTGCGGGCCGACGTGGCGGGCAACATCTCCAAGCGCTACAGCGGCACCGGGCTCAAGTTCGCCTCGGGCGGCGGCAGCTGCGGCAAGTGGGCCGTGCACCTGGCCTTCCTCAACCCGTCCCAAATCACCCGGCAGTACTCGATGATGCCGGACGGCACCACCTACTTCTGCTTCGCCAAGGTGCAGCTGCAGCCCATCAGCGGCTCCATCGTCCGCGGCACGGCCTACAGCATCGGGCTCGGGACGCATGCCGAGAACGCGCAGTTTCTGGCCTACGGCCTGCCCACCACCGACCTCAAGCGGGACGCCGTCCCCTCCGGCATCACCTGCCGCTTCTGCGAGCGCACCGACTGTAACCAGCGCGCGGCAGCGAGTTACCGCTTCGCCTTCGCCTTCGACGAGTACACGAAGAAGGACTGCTTCTTCTCCCCCCTCCTCGTGCACGAGGCGGGCAAGGAACCGGTCCGCCGCACTTCGCGGCGCACCGACGAGCCCACGCACTAGCCCCCTTTCGCCTCCTAGAAGAGACCGCGTCCCCCCTCCCCAAATGCCCACCCCTCTCCCCTCGGTGACTCTGGCCACGGCCAGCGTGCTGCGCCTCGACGCCGACGTCCTCATCCTCCCGGTGCTGGAGAGCGACACCAAGGCCGCCGCCGATGCTGCCCTCACGGATGTGGACCGAGCGCTGGGAGGGCACTTGCACCGCGCAGCCGCCGCCGACGGCTTCAAGGGACGGGCGGACCAGCTCTTCTCCTTTCACACCCAAGGAAAGCTTCCCGCGGCGCGGGTGGTGCTGGTGGGCCTCGGCCCGAAGGAGCGCTGCACCCCGGAGCACCTCCGGCAGGCCGCCGGGCGGGCGGTGCGAGCGTCCATGCGCAACAAGGGCGTGCAGGTGGTGCTGCAGGTGCCAGCCACGGCCGACGACGCGGGAAGCCTCCGCGCCGCCACCGAGGGGGCGCTTCTGGGCGCGTACCGCTTCGACCGCTACCGCACCAACGGCGCCGAGGAGCGCGGGACGCTGGGAAGCCTGAAGGTGGCCTTGCCGCCCGGCGTCCGGCGCACCGACGCGCTCGACGAGGCGCTGGCGCTCGCGGTGCAGGTGGCCAACGCCACCAACCACGTGCGGGACTTGGTGAACGAGCCAGCGGCGCAGCTCACGCCGGAAAGGCTGGCCGAGGAGGCACGAAGGGTAGGACGGGAGTCGGGCCTCAAGGTGCGCATCGACGGCCCCGAGGAGCTCGCCCGGTTGAAGATGGGAATGTTTCTCGCCGTGGGCCAGGGCAGCGCCAACACCCCGCGCCTCATCGAGCTCAGCTACGTCCCCAAGGGAAAGGCCGCCTCCCTGCCGCCGCTGGCCCTGGTGGGCAAGGCCATCACCTTCGACAGCGGCGGGCTGTCGCTCAAGCCCGCCGACGGCATGGTGGAGATGAAGACGGACATGGCCGGAGCCGCGGCCCTCCTCGGGGTGATGGAGGTGGTGGCGCAGCTGAAGCCCCCCTTCCCGGTGGTGGCCTTCCTCGGCGCGGCGGAGAACATGCCCTCCGGCACGGCCTACCGGCCGGGGGACGTGCTCACCTCGCGCCTCGGCAAGACGGTGGAGGTGACGAACACCGACGCCGAGGGCCGTCTGGTGTTGGGGGACGTCCTGGCCTACGCCGCGGAGCGCGCGCCCTCGGCCATCATCGACGTGGCGACGCTCACCGGCGCCTGCATCGTCGCCCTCGGGCAGCACGTGGTGGGCCTGTGGTCCACCCAGGACGCGCTGGCCGACGAGGTGACGGCGGCCAGCCGCCGCGCGGGCGAGGCCCTGTGGCGGATGCCGCTGGTGGAGCTCCAGAAGGAGTCCCTGCGCTCGGAGATTGCGGACATGAAGAATACCGGCGACCGACCGGGGGCGGCCATCGCCGCGGCCCTCTTCCTCCGGGAGTTCGTCGGGCCCATCCCTTGGGTGCACCTGGACATCGCCGGCCCCTCCGTCAGCAGCAAGGAGCGGGGCTACTTCGTCAAGGGCGCCACCGGCGTCATGGTGCGGACGCTGGTGGAGCTGGTGCGGGCGAGGGCCCGGGCCCTCGCCGAGCCCGAGGAGCGCACGCCGCTCCGCAGAAGCTAGGGAAGCGGCGGAAGCCTCAGGCCAGGAGCGCCACCGGGCGCGCAGCAGTCACCGCCGCGTGCAGGGCCATGGCCGCGGCGACGGGGTCCTTGGCCGCATGCAAGGGACGGCCAACCACCAGGAGGTCCGCGCCGGCGCGGATGGCCCCCTCCGGCGTCTCGGTGCGCGCCTGGTCCATGGCGTCGCTTCCAGCTGGGCGAATGCCCGGCGTGCAGAGGACAAGCTTCGGGTAGAGCGCCCTCAGCGCCTGCACCTCGCGTGCGGAGCAGACGAGCCCGCCCACGCCGGCGGAGGCCGCGACGTCGGCCAGCCTCGAGGCCATGGCGCTCGCCGACGTCCCGAAGCCCAGCGCAGAGACGGCCGCATCGTCGAGCGAGGTGAGCGCCGTCACCGCCAGCACCACCGGCGGCTCGGCGCCGCTCTGGGAGGCCCCGGCGCCGGCGCCCTTCACCGCGGCGCGCAGCATGGCTGCCCCGCCCGAGGCGTGCACGGTGAGGTAGGAGACGCCGAGGGCGGCGGCGCGCGCCGCGGCCAGCTCGACGGTGTTGGGAATGTCGTGCAGCTTGAGGTCGAGGAAGAGGCGCACGCCCTGCCCGCGGAAGGCCTCCAGGGCCTTCGGGCCGTGCTCGACGAAGAGCGACAGGCCCACCTTCACCACCCCGACGTAGGGGCGGAGGGAAGCGTAGAGAGCGCGCGCCTCGCCGAGGGGGATGTCGGCCGCCCAGGCGATGGAGTCGCGCGCCTCGCCGCTCACCGCGAGGCGAGCTCCGGGTCGATGACCTTCTTGAATTCCTCGATGGGCATGGCCCCGTTGAGGAAGACGCCGTTGATGAAGAAGGCGGGCGTCCCGTTGACGCCGGCGGCCTGCCCGGCCTCCATGTCCGACTCGACGAGCTTCTTCTTCTCGCCGCTGTCCAGGCACTGGGCAAACTTCGCCGTGTCGACGATGCCGGCCGAGGCCGCCCAGGTCTTCAAGTCCGGGACCTCGAGCTTCTTCTGGTTCTTGAAGAGCAGGTCGTGAAACTCCCAGAACTTGTTCTGGTCCGCGGCGCAGAGCGAGGCCTCGGCGGCCTTCTCCGCCTGGGGGTGCATGGGGAGCGGGAACTGGCGGAAGACAAGCTTCACCTTGCCGGCGTACTGCTGCATGAGCTGCTCCACCGTCCCGAAGGCCGCGCCGCAGTAGGGGCACTGGAAGTCGGAGAACTCGACGATGGTGACCTTGGCGTCGGGTGGGCCACGGACGGGCCCGGTGGCGGCCACGTCCACGCGCGGCGGTGGCAAGTCAATCTGCAGGTTGGCCGACGTGCGCAGCTCGTCGATGATTTTCTGGACGCTGCCCCGGCGCTGCTGGTTCCCGATGACGGCGACAATCTGGTCCCGCACCTGCTCCAGCGTCGTCTCCGGAGGGATGCGGCCGCCGCCCTTCAGCCTGTCGAAGAGCTCCTTCACCTCGGCGTCACTCGGCGGGGTGATGGGGATGGCCTCCACCCGGGACTGGATGTACTGCTCCTCGGTCTGTCCCTTCTTGGCCGCTTCGGCCTTGACGATGCGCTCCACCGCCATCCGCTCCAGGACTTCCTTGCGGGCCGTGTAGAGCTGATTCTGGATTTCCTGAAGCTTCGGCTTGGCCTCCACCTCGAGCTCCCCGGAGGTGATTTTCCCTCCGTTGTAGGTGGCCACCACCTTGTCGGCCGCCAGCGTGTTTCCCGAGCCGGCGGCAGCGGGCGTCTTCTGCTTGGAGCAGCCGGCGAGGAGGAAGGGCGAGGCCAGGATGGCGGTCGCGAGGAGGGAGGACGGGAGTATTTTCATAGGGGCGGGGGCCTTTTGCCTTGCGCCAGAGAAGTGTGCAAGCAAGGAGCAACAGCGGCCCTGGGCAAAACCTTCCCCAAGCCCGGGGCAGCGCCTCCCCGGACTGGGGAGGACGCTCGGGGACTCCGCTCAGGCCAGCTCGGCGGCGAAGTCCGGAAGCCGGAAGCCGAAGCGCTCCAGCTCGCGCTGCTTGGCTTGCACCACGGCGAAGGCCGTGGGGTCGGCCAGCACCTCGCGGACGAGCCGCAGGTGCAGGGTGTGGCCGCTCTTCACCGTCTTCAGATGGCCGATGACGGGGTGGCCGAAGAGCGCCAAGTCCCCCATGGCGTCGAGCGCCTTGTGGCGGACGAACTCATCCGGAAAGCGCAGCCCGTCCGCGTTGAGGATGCTGAAGTCGTCGATGACGATGGCGTTGTCGAGCGAGCCGCCAAGGGCCAGCCCCGCCGCCTTCAGCCGCTCCACGTCGCGCAAAAAGCCGAAGGTGCGCGCCCGCGACACCTCGCGGACGAAGGCCTTCCCCGAGAAGTCCATCTCCAGCCGCTGGCGCGAGACGAGGGGGTGGTGAAAGTCGATGGCCACGTCCATGCGGAAGCGGTCGCAGGGAGCCAGCGAGGCCTCCTTGTCGCCGTCGCGAACCTGCACCGGCTTCTTCACCACCACGAAGCTTTTCGGCGCCTCCTGCACCCGGACGCCGGCCGTTTGCACGAGGTAGGCGAAGGGCCCGGCGCTCCCATCCATGATGGGCACCTCCGGGCCGTCGAGCTCCACCCGCACGTTGTCCAGGCCGAGCCCGAGGAGGGCGCCGAGGAGGTGCTCCACCGTCCCCACCCGCGCCCCGTCCTTGCCGAGACTCGTGGAGAGGGCGGACTCCACCGCGTACTGCGCCGTGGCTGGAATGGACACCGGGCTGGGGAGGTCCGTCCGCACGAAGACGACGCCGTGGTTGGGCGGAGCCGGACGCAACGTCAACGTCACCGGACTGCCGGTGTGCAGGCCGATGCCCTGGCAGCTCACCGAGGCGCTCAGCGTTCGCTGGTTGAAGGACGAGGACATGTCTGGTCTTGGGACTCCCCTCCGTACCGAAGCCACGCACGGCCAACAACCCTCGGTGTCTTCAACACCTGAGGACCGCAAGAGGTTTCGTCCAGGCAAGCGCTCCGTTTGCCGCACTGTGCCAAACTGGTGAAATAGCCTACCCCCTCGACGCGCTACAACTCGCACCATTCACCAGAGGTCGCGAATTCCCTGACTAGGCCTCTGGGGCGACAGAATTTCACCCCGCGCGGAACCTGTCCAGAACGGCTTCGGCGTGTGCCCTGTCGAAGCGCCGGCCGGTGATTTCACTGCGCCGGCCAATGCGGAGAAAGAGGGCCTCGGCGGAGTCCCCAAACAGCGCGCAGTCCTCGCCCAGGCGCGAGCGGGCCAGTGGGCCGTCCAGGGACTGGGCCGCCTCGCCGGCGATGGAGAGGAAGCGGTCCACCGCCTCCAGGTCACCATAGCGCAGAAGCTGGTAGCTGCCGTCCTGGAAGTAGTCCAGGAAGCGCAGGAGCGCGCGCAGCTGCACCGAGGCGTCGGTGCGTCCCTCCAGCACCGCCGCTGCCTCGCGGGCCAATTCGGCCGACACCCACAAGTCATTGCGCAGCCGCTGCGCGACGAGGGCCGGGGCGACGAGGCGGGTGAAGCCCTCGCTGGCCCCGCGGGCCTCCACCGCCCGGGCCAGCTCCACCACCGCCCCCTCGAAGAGGGCGGTGAAGTCCCGGGCCGCGCCGCGCAGCCGCTCGTCGTCGAGCGCGCCCTCGCCGGAGAGGGCGCGGGAGAGGGTACGCGTCTTCTGGGCCACGGCGCGGGCCGCCCGCAGCGCCGCGTGCTGCCAGGTGCGGGTGGCCGTCCTCGGGGCCACCTCGTTGCGGAGGTACCGGGCGAGGGTGAGCGCCTCGCTCTGCACCAGGGAGAGCAGCACGCGGCCGCGCCGCTCGAGGGGTCGCTCCGGGTCGAGGTGCAGATAGCCAAGCGAGTGCAGGAGGCGGAAGAGGCCCAGAAACGAGGTGGTGAAGAGCTCCCGCTCCGGGTCCGGCAAGAGCCGGAGCGCGTCCAGCACCCCCACGGAGCGGATGCGGTCGAATTCGAGGCAGAACTCGAGCGGCCGGCTGGGGCGAAAGAAGCGGTTCTGGAGGATGGCCCGGACAGTGAGGCTTCCCACCTCGTGGAAGACGCGCTGGCCGACGCTGGGCAGCCCGAGGAGGTTGTCCACCACCACGCACATCGACTCGAAGCTCTGCGCGAGCAGGAAGAGGCTGTCCGAGGGCGTCTGTTGCTCGAGCTCGTCCTCCAGCAGCGCGCGCCGCACGCGGTCGTCCACCGCCCGCGAGCCGAGGTAGCGGCGAAAGACGAGCTTCTGCTCGTGCCCCGGGTCGAGCAGCCGCCGCGCCAGCCGGATGGCCTGGGACATGGCGTCTTTCAAGTCCTTCAGCGTCTCGGTGAAGTCGACCGTCTGCGACGAGGCGTCGAGCGGCAGGTTGTGCAGCTGAAAGGAACGCTCGATGGCCCGCACCAGGAGCTCGAACTCGAAGAGGCGCTCCTCGCGGCCCTCCACCCGCACGCTGCGCAGCCATCGCTCGCGCTCGGCCAGGAGGGCGGGACGGGGCTGGCTGCCGCGCATCAGCTGGACGTAGAAGTCGCGCGCGGTGCGGGCCGGCTGGGACTTGGCCGCCTCCGCGCGGTGAGAGGCCGCGCTCACAGGAGCGCCCCTTGGGCCGCCGGCGGCGGCGTCATGCCCAGGTGGCGCCAGGCCTTGGCCGTCGCCACCCGCCCCCGGGGCGTGCGCTGCAGGAAGCCCTCCTGCATGAGGAAGGGCTCGTACACGTCCTCCACCGTCTCGCTCTGCTCGCCCACCACCATGGCCACCGTGTCCAGGCCGACGGGGCCGCCGCCAAACTTGTCGAGGATGGTGTGCAGGATGCGCCGGTCCATGGGGTCAAGCCCGAGCGCATCGACTTGCAACCGCTTGAGCGCCGAGGCGGCGACGGCACGCGTCACCACCTTCTCGCCGTCCACCTCGGCGAAGTCCCGAATCCTTCGCAACAGCCGGTTGGCAATGCGCGGGGTGCCACGGGCCCGGGTGGCAATCTCCTTTGCGCCGTCCGGCACCAGCCGCACCCCGAGAATTCCCGCGCTGCGCTCGAGGATGGCCTCCAGGTCCACCGGGTCGTAATAGTCGAGGCGCTCCTGAATCTGAAAGCGGTCGCGCAAAGGCGAGGTGAGAAGGCCCGTCCTTGTGGTGGCGCCGATGAGGGTGAAGGGCTGCAGGTCCAGCTTCATCGCCCGCGCCGCGGGGCCGGAGTCGATGGTGATGTCCAGCCGGAAGTCCTCCATCGCCGGGTAGAGGTACTCCTCCACCTGGGGCGGCAGGCGGTGGATTTCGTCGATGAAGAGGACGTCGCGCGCCTCGAGGCTGGTGAGGATTCCGGCCAGGTCCCCCTTGCGCTCCACGGCCGGCCCCGACGTCACGTGGATGGAGACGCCGAGCTCGTGGGCGAGGATGTGGGCCAAAGACGTCTTGCCCAGGCCCGGCGGCCCGGAGAAGAGGCAGTGGTCGAGGGCCTCGCGGCGCTTTCGCGCCGCCTCGACGTACACCTTCAGCTTGTCCACCACCGCCGCCTGGCCGACGTACTCGGAGAAGCGGCGCGGCCGGAGCGACACCTCCACCCGCTGCTCCTCGGCGGTGGGACTCGGCTCGAGTGGACGGTGGGCGGGCGCCACGGGGCGGCGAGGGTAGCAGCTTTGCCCCGCCCGCCTCAGCCTGCCTGCAGGGTGCGCAGGGCCTCGCGGAAGAGCGCCTCGAAGGGCGCCTCCGCCCCCAGCCGGCCGGCGACGGTGTCGGCCACCCCTTCGGCGTCCTGGGGCCGGTACCCGAGGTTCTCCAGCGCCGACACCAAGTCCTTCCGCGCCCCGGACGTCGCCGACGCCGGCGCGCCGCTGGCCAGGGGCTTGGCCTTGTCCCTTAGCTCCAGGACGAGGCGCTCCGCCGTCTTTCGGCCCACGCCGTGGATGCGCGTCAGCCGGGCGAGGTCTCCTCGCGAGAGGGCCTCGGCGAGGTCCGCCACCTCCAGGCCGGACAGCACCGCCAGCGCCAGCTTCGGCCCGACGTGGCTCACCGAGGTGAGGAGGAGAAACATCTGCTCCTCCTCCACGGACAGAAAGCCCACCAGCTCGATGGCGTCCTCGCGCACCACGGTGTGGACGCGGAGCTCGGCCGGCTGCCCTTCGGCGGGAAGCCGGGCCAGGGACAGGAGCGAGAGGGCCACCCGGTAGCCGACGCCGTGCACGTCCACCACCGCGTCGCCGAGGCTCTTCTCCAGCACCACCCCCCGGAGCCGCGCAATCACCGAGGCGCCCCGTACACCGCCCGGGACAGCCTGGGCCACACCACGGCCCTTCGCCGGGCCCGCGGGTGCTCGGGCCACAGCGCCACCACCCGCGCCCGGTGCAGGTGGCACACCGCCACCGCCAGCGCGTCGGTGGCGTCCGGCCGAAGCAGCCCGGTGAGCCCGAGGAAGGCCCGCATCTGCTTGGCCACCGCCTCCTTCGAGGCGGCCCCTCCGGCGCCCACCGCGCGCTTCACCGCGGCCGGGGCGTACTCGAAGACGGGCCGGCTGCCCTGGGCCGCGGCCAGGAGCGCCACGCCCCGGGCGTGCCCCAGCACCAGCGCACTGCGCGCATTTCGAAAGGCGAAGACGCCTTCCACGGCCACCGCGTCGGGTGTCCACCGCGCCAGCACCTCGCAGAGGCCGTGGAAGAGCTCCGCCAGCCTGAGCTCGAGCGCGAGCTCGCCTTTGACGCGCAGCACGCCGTGGGTCAGGTGCACCAGGCGGCTTCCGTGGGCCTCCACCACGCCGAAGCCCGTGACCCGGCTTCCGGGGTCGATGCCGAGCACACGAAACGGAGGGGGCACGATGCCTCAGTCCTCTAGCATACGAGGTGGACGTGCCCGAGTTTTCCGCCGCTCAGACATGCGCCGCCAGGAGCGCGTCGTCCATCTCGTAGTTGGCCCAGACATTCTGGACGTCGTCGTTGTCCTCCAGCAAGTCGAGCAGCTTGAGGACGCGGCGGGCGGCGTCCCCGTCCACGTGGATGGTGTTCTGCGGGAGGAAGACGGTGCGCTGCTCGCCCAGCGTCAGGCCCTGTTTCTCCAGCGCCGTGGCCACGCTGTGCAGGGCGGCGGCCTCGGTGCGCACCTCGAAGCCCTCCGTCCCGAGAGGCACCACGTCCTCGGCGCCGGCCTCCAGGGCGGCCTCCATCACCTTGTCCTCCGAGGGCCCGGGCTTGAGGTGGATGCTTCCCTTCCGGTGGAAGAGCCAGCCGACGCTTCCCTCCGCGGCCAGGTTTCCGCCGCCCTTGGAGAAGTTGGCGCGGATGTCGGCCGCGGTGCGGTGCCGGTTGTCGGTGAGACACTCCACGAGGACGGCCACGCCGCCGGGGGCGTAGCCCTCGTACGTCACCTCCTCGTAATGCGTCCCCTCGAGCTCGCCGGTGCCCTTCTTGATGGCCCGGGCGATGTTGTCCGAGGGCATGTTGGCCTCGCGGGCAGCGAGGACGGCCGAGCGCAGACGGGCATTGGCTGCCACGTCCCCGCCGCCGAGGCGCGCGGCGACGGTGATTTCCTTCGTCACCTTGGTGAAGAGCTTGCCCTTGCTCGCCCCCATGGCCTCCTTCTGCCGCTTGATTTTCGACCAGCGGTTGTGACCGGACATCCTTCTTCTCCTCTCCGGAGGACGTCCCGCCCCGTTAGCGCACGTCCCGCAAGAGCCGCCGTGCGTCGTCCGCCTCGGGGCCCTCGGGCTCGAGTGCCAGCACCCGGCTCAGCTCGACATTGGCCTTGGCGCGCTCCCCGCGGCCGAGGTGAATGCCGGCCAGCAAGAGGTGCGCACGGGGCTCCTTCGGGTCGAGCGCGACGGCCTTCATCGCCGCCCCTTCTGCCCCGCGCACGTCCCCGGCGTCAAACCGCGCCAGCGCCAGGTAAAGCCAGGCCACCGGCGCATCCGGCGTGGCCTGCACCACCTCGTCGAGGACGCGCACCGCCGCCGAGGGCAGCGCCGCACGGTAGAGCGCAATGCCCTCGCCCAGCGTGTGGCCGCCCGGCGCCTCCGGAAGGGGCACAGGCACCGCCGTCACCGAGAGGCGGGACGCGCCGCCCGTCTCCGCGGACGTGGCGCCGGGCGGGGGTACCGAGGGCGCGCCCGCGGCCGGACTCTTCGTCTGGCCCTCCTCGGGTGAAAGCCCGGGGCCGGGCGACCCCGCGGCGGTGGCCGGTGGCGGCACGGGCAGCACCGGGGCGGCGGCCTCGACGGGCTCGCGGCGCGGGCCACCGGGTGAGTCTGAGTGCCGCACCATCCACAGGCCACCGAGGGCTACGAGGAGGGCCAGCACGGCGACGGCGAGGGCCACCGCCGTCAGCCGGGCGCTGCGGCGGCGCAGCCCGGCCAAGAGCGCGTCGTCGGCCCAGGCCTCCTCGGGAAGGGCCGGCTCCAGGCCGGCGCGCTTCGGCTGGTACACGCGGGCCAGGGTACGGGCTGCAGCCTCGAGCGGCGACTCCTCGGGCAGGTGCAGCGTCGGGGGCTCGGCCGGCGCGGACGGCGGCCGCAGCGCTCGCAAGGAGGGAGGCGTGAGGACCTTCTCCACCTGGGTAGACGCCACCACCGGCTCCGGCGGCTCCTCCACCCGGGCGGCCTCGGAGGCGGGCGCCGCCTCGAGAGCCTCCCAGGCGCCCGGGAGGTAGGGCGCCCTGCCCTCCTCCTTGGCCAGGCTCTCCGGCAACAGCACGCCGGTGGCATACAGGCGGGAGGCAGCCCGCAGCGCGGGCACCTCGGGCAGCGGCGAGGCGAGGATGACGTCGCGCAGCGTCCTCGTGCCGTCGAAGAGACGCAGCAGCATCTCCGCTTCCCGCGGCAGGGTGGGCAGCGAGGCGCGCAGCATCTCGAAGTCCGGCTGCAGCACCGCGTCCAGCGGGACGCTCACCGCCACCAGGCGCTCCCAGAGTGCGAGCTCCGCGCCGAGTCGCCCGCACACCTCACGCAGGCCGGTGCTCAGCTCGCCCCGCGCCAGCACCGGCCCGAGGAGGACGCGGTACGCGCCCCGCCCGAGGGCCAGCATCCGGCTGAGGCCGCGTTCCCCATCCACGTCCTCGAAGCGGACGGACACCACCTCGCCACGCCGGAAGAGAAGCTGCCCGTGCGCTTCCAGAAACAGCCGCCCGGACGAAGAGCCGGCCAAAAGCGCGCGCAGCGCGGAGATGAGCGGCAGGACGTCGGTGTGGGACTCGAGGGTGGCATCCCGCGCCGCATGGCCCGCCCGCAGCCGCACGAGCGTCGCCAGGTCCTGCACGAAAAGGGGCTTGGGCAGGTAGTCATCCGCCCCGGCGCGGCCGGCGCGCTCCTGGTCCGCGGCCGTCGGCCGCGCAGCCAGGAGAAGCACCGGGACGTCGCGAAGCCTCGGGTGCGTGCGAAGCCGCTGGCAGAGGGAGATGCCGTCCGCGCCGCCCAGCCCCACCTCGGCCACCACCATGCCCGGAACCACGAGCGCGTCGGCCAGGTAGCGCTCTGCCTCCTCGGCGCTGGGGAGCGCGGCCACCTGGAAACCCTCCCGCAGGAGCCCCAGCCGCAGGAGGCTGCGCGCGCCGGCGTCGGGCTCCACCACCAGCACCCGGCGCGCATCGGCCGGGCGGTCGCCCAGCGACTCCGTGTCGAGAGGAGAGCCGCGCGGCCTCGGCGCGCCATCGGCGGCGTCGGCCTCGACCGGAGTCTGTTCCGGGGCTGTCGCGCCCACCGACATGGACGTCCCTTTCGCCCTCCCGTCATACACGGGCGGCACCACGCACGGGGATGGGTCGCCAGGGACTTCTCGTGCAACAGGTCGCTACCGGACGCGACGCATTTCCTCGAGGAACTCGTCCGGGCCGAGGAAGCCCATCACCCGCGGGTGCTCCAGAATATCTCCCCGCGAGGAGACGAAGGCCACGGTGGGAAGGCCCTCGATGCCAAACCGCTGGTACAGGGCGTCAAGCGCGTCCTGCCCATTGGTGCCGTCCACCTTGATGCGGACGAAGCGCTGCGCCTCGGCCACCACGGCCGGGGCGACGTAGGTGGCCCTGTCCAGCTCCTTGCAGGCCGCACACCACTCGGCGAAGAAATCAATCATCACCGGCCTGCCCGACGCTCGCGCCGCCGCCAGGGCGCGGTCCACCGGCGAGGGCGCGGCCGGCGCACCGTCCCACGTCAGCTCCCAGCGAAGCACCGTCTCCGAGGTGCGTGGGGCGTCCAGCGTCCCGGCCCGCAGAAGGACGGCGAGGCTGAGAAGCGCGACGCCCACTCCCTTGAGGAGTGCCTGGCGCGGGCCTCCCCCGAAGTGGCGATGGATGGCGCCAAGGAGGATGCCCGCCGCGGCCAGCCCGGCAGCGACAGCGGCGCCCGGGGCCCGGCCCAGGGCGTCCGCCACGGCGTGCACCCCATCGCGCAACGCCGGGAAGGCGTCCTTGACGTACGTCGCCGCCAGCGCCACCAGGAGGACGCCGAGGAGACTCTTCACCCACTCCATCCACACGCCGCCGCGGGGCAGCTGCACCTCGACGACGCCGATGAGGAAGAAGGGGACGCCGATGCCCATGGCGTAGATGAAGAGGAGGCCGCCGCCGAGCGCCGTGTCCTGCGTCTTGGCCACGAAGGCGAGTAGCCCGGTGAGCACCGGCCCGGTGCAGGGGGCAGCCAGAAAGCCGGCCACGCTGCCCATGAGCAGCGCCCCGGCCACGCCCGCCCCGCCGACGCTCGAGAGGCGCTGGACAACCCCCTGGGGAAGGGCGAGCTCGAAGGCGCCAAACATGCTTGCCGCCAGCAGAAGCAGCACCACCGCCAGCCCCAGCACCACGAAGGGGTTTCCCAGCACGGCGCCGAAGGCCGCCCCGGTGCGCGCGGCCAGGACGCCCAGGGCCGAGAAGACGAGTCCCATCCCCACCACGTAGGCCGTGGTGAGGACGAAGGCCCCGGCTCGGCTCGTCGCGCCGCGGGCCCCGAAGACGCTGACGGTGATGGGGATGAGCGGGTAGACGCACGGGGTGAGCGCCGTGAGAAGCCCGCCGAGGAAGACCACCAGGCCGCCGGCGAAGAAGCGCCCCGCCCCGAGGTAGCCCGTGGCGTCGAGGCTGCTGGTGGGGCCGGTGGGCACCACCAGCGGCACGACGACGACGGCCAGCGCGGCGAGGACGGCCCAGGCCAGCAGCCTGAGGAGGGGCTTTCGGGAAGTCGGAGGCGATGCGTCCATGGGTGTTTGAAGGAGCGTGCTTGGCGAGACTCGCACGCGTCCCCCTCATCTAATGGGCGGCAAAGCGGATGCTCGTGACCGCTTGCCTCGAGGAGGGTCGCCGTTATAATCGACCAGTCCGGTCCACATTCAACCAAACATGCTCAAGCTACCGATTTACATGGACAATCACGCAACCACCCCGCTCGACCCGCGGGTGCTGGAGGCGATGATGCCCTACCTCCGGGAGGACTTCGGCAACGCCGCGTCCAGAAACCATGTCTTCGGCTGGAAGGCCGAGGCGGCGGTCGAGCAGGCGCGCGCCCAGGTGGCGGCCCTCATCGGCGCGAGCGAGAAGGAGATTGTCTTCACCAGTGGTGCGACCGAGTCCGACAACCTCGCGCTGAAGGGCGTCCTCGAATTCTACCGGGACAAGGGCGACCACCTCATCACGCTGAAGACCGAGCACAAGGCCATCCTCGACAGCGCGAAGCGGCTGGAGCGGATGCGCCAGGACCGCGTGGAGGAGCTGCGCCTTCTGCGCCTCTCCGAGCTCGCCCAGGACGACGTCATGGCGGACAACGCGGACGCGCTGGCCCTCAAGTTCAACCTCGACGAGGACGTCGTCCTCCGAAGGTGGATGGCGCGGGTGCACACTGGAGCCCGCGTCAGCTACCTCGATGTCCGGCCCGACGGGCTGGTGGACCTCGAGGCGCTGCGCGCGGCGATGACCGACCGCACCGTGCTGGTGAGCATCATGCTCGCCAACAACGAGGTGGGCGTGGTGCAGCCGATGGAGGCCATCGGCCGGCTCTGCCGCGAGAAGGGTGTCCTCCTCCACACCGATGCCGTCCAAGGCGTGGGCAAGGTGCCCTTCGACGTCAATCGGATGAATGTCGACCTGGCCTCGGTGACGGCGCACAAAATCTACGGCCCCAAGGGCGTGGGCGCGCTCTACATCCGCCGGAAGCCGCGGGTGCGTCTGGCCCCGAGCATCGACGGTGGCGGGCATGAGCGCGGGATGCGTTCCGGGACGCTCAACGTCGCGGCCATCGTCGGCTTCGGCAAGGCGGCCGAGCTGGCCCGGCTGGAGATGGACGCGGAGAGCCAGCGGCTGCTCGCCCTGCGCGAGCGGCTGCGGACGCGCCTCACCAGCGAGCTGGACATGGTGACGGTGAATGGCACCCTCGAGCACCGCTTGCCGGGAAACCTCAACGTCTCCTTCGCCTGCGTCGAGGGTGAGGCGTTGATGATGGCCATCAAGGACGTGGCGGTGAGCTCCGGCTCGGCCTGCACCTCGGCCTCCCTCGAGCCCTCCTACGTGCTACGAGCGCTGGGGGTGGAGGAGGACATGGCCCATTCCTCCATCCGCTTCGGCATCGGACGATTCAATACCGAGGAAGAGGTCGATTTCGTGGCCCGGTTGGTCATCGACAAGGTGAAGAAGCTTCGTGAGATGAGCCCGCTGTACGAGATGGCGCGGGATGGCGTGGACTTGAAGTCCGTCCAGTGGGCGGCGCACTAAGGAGAGTTGACTATGGCCTACAGCGACAAGGTCATCGACCATTATGAGAACCCCCGCAACGTCGGGACGCTCGACAAGGAGGACCCCAACGTGGGGACCGGCCTGGTCGGCGCGCCGGCCTGCGGCGACGTGATGCGTCTGCAACTCCGCATCTCGGACGACGGCATCATCCAGGACGCGAAGTTCAAGACGTTCGGCTGCGGCTCGGCCATCGCCAGCAGCTCGCTGGTGACCGAGTGGGTGAAGGGCAAGTCCGTCGACGACGCCACCCGCATCACCAACAAGGACATCGCCCAGGAGCTGGCGCTGCCTCCGGTGAAAATCCACTGCTCCGTCCTGGCCGAGGATGCCATCAAGGCCGCCGTCGAGGACTTCAAGCGCAAGCGCGCGGCACGGGCCGTCCCGGTGGTGGCGACCGCGGTGGCCGCCTCCCCCCTGCCCTGACGTGAACGCCGCCGCACCACAACCGCCGGCCCCGGTGCCGGCCGCTCCAGCGCCCAAGCCACCGGCCAAGACGTTTGGCATCACCGCCGAGGCGGCAGCCCGCATCCAGAAGCTGCGGGATGAGCGACAGACCCCGGAGGCCGGGCTGCGCGTCGCGGTGCGCGGCGGTGGCTGCTCGGGGCTGACCTACGCCATCGAGTGGGCCGAGGCCCCGCGCGAGCGGGACAAGCTCTTCGAGCGGGATGGCGTCCGCGTCTTCGTCGACCCGAAGAGTTACCTGTACCTGATGGGGTCCGAGCTGGCCTACGAGGAGTCGCTGATGGCCTCCGGCTTCCGGCTGCAGAACCCCAACGTGAAGACCGCCTGCGGTTGCGGCGAGAGCTTCTCCATCTGATGCCCCGCGGCCCCGGGCAGGCGCCCCCCGGGGGCCGTGCCCGTGCCTGCCCCCCATCGCCCGGAAAGGATTGAAACCGACGTGCAGTGCTGGAACTGCAACACCGAGACTGCCCCGGGTACGCTCACCTGCCCGCGCTGCAGCAAGGTGCAGCCGCTCGCTCCGGGGTCGACCTACTTCGAGGCCTTCGGCCTCAAGCCCACCGTCGACGTGGACCTGCCCGGCCTGGAGCGCGTCTACCGCGAGCGTTCGCTCCAGGTGCACCCCGACCGCTTCAGCACCGCGCAGGCGCGCGAGCGGCGGTTTGCCCTCGAGCAGAGCACCCTCCTCAACGACGCCTACCGCACCCTGAAGGACCGCGCCTCACGCGCCTTCTACCTCTTGAAGCTGAATGGGCTCGACCTCTCGAAGGAGGACGCCGGGACGCAGAAGGACATGCCGCTCAGCTTCCTCGAGGAGGTGATGGAGCTCCGCGAGGCGCTCGACGGACACCGTGAACGCGGTCGCCTCGAGGCGGCGCTGGAGATGGCGGGCGAGGTGTCGGTCCGCCGCTCGACCGCGCTGGCCGACGCCGAGGCGTCGCTCCGCCAGCTGTTGGCCCATCTCGACGAGGAAAACTCGCGCCGGGACGCGAGCCACGCGCTGGCCCGCGTGCGCTACTTCACGCGCTTCCTCGAGGAGGTCAACGCGATGGAAGAGGAGGCCCTGGGATGAGTGGCGGCCTGCTTCAAATCCACGACCCGCTGAAGCCCGCGGGGCAGGCCGTGGGCATCGACCTCGGCACCACCAACTCCCTGGTGGCAGCGGTGGTGAATGGGCAGCCCCGCTGTCTTCCGGTGGACGAGGCCGGCGGGACGCTGCTTCCCTCGGTGGTGCACTACGCGGCGGAGGGCGGCGTGCTGGTGGGCGCGCAGGCGCGCTCGCAAGCATCGCGCTTCCCCACCTCGACTCTCGCCTCGGTGAAGCGCTTCATGGGCAAGGGCCGCGCCGACGCCGAGACACGGAAGCTTGGCTCCTACCGCTTCGCCGAGGGCGCCGGGGACGTCGTTCGCTTCGAGGTCGCCGGCGGTGCGCCGGTGACGCCCATCGAGGTGTCGGCCGAGATTCTTCGCACCCTCAAGCGCCGCGCCGAGGCCTTCTTCTCCGCCAAGGTGGAACGTGCGGTCATCACCGTCCCGGCATACTTCGATGATGCCCAGCGCCAGGCCACCAAGGACGCCGGCCGGCTGGCCGGGCTGGAAGTCCTCCGCCTCCTCAATGAGCCCACCGCCGCCGCGCTGGCCTACGGCCTGGACAAGGGAAGCCAGGGCACCTTCGCCGTCTACGACTTGGGCGGCGGTACCTTCGACGTCAGCATTCTCCACCTCGTCGACGGCGTCTTTCAGGTGAAGGCCACCGGAGGAAACTCCGCCCTCGGCGGGGATGACTTCGACCGGGCCGTGGCCGAGCAGGTGCTCTCGGCCGAGAAGCTGACGGCGCCCACGCCGGAGCAGGTGACGACGCTCCTCGCCGCTTCGCGCGCGGCCAAGGAGGCCCTCACCACCCAGGAGGTGACGACGCTCGAGTGGGAGGGCCGGAGGACGGACATTTCCCGGGCGCAGCTCGAGGCCTGGATTGCTCCGTGGGTGGAGAAGACGGGGCCGGTGTGCCGCCGCGCGCTGAAGGACGCCGGGCTCAAGGTGACGGAGCTGGACGGCGTCATCCTGGTGGGCGGTGCGACGCGCGTGCCGGCCGTCCGCCGCTTCGCGGAGACGCTCTTCGGACGCGCCCCGCTGGGAGACATCGACCCGGACCAGGTGGTGGCGCTCGGCGCGGCGGTGCAGGCCGACCTCCTCACCAACGCCCAGCGGCAGGACGAGGTGCTTCTCTTGGACGTCATTCCCCTCTCGCTGGGGCTGGAGACGATGGGCGGCGTGGCGGAGAAGCTCATCGTCCGCAACACCACCGTCCCCACCGCGGCGGCCCAAGTCTTCACCACCTTCCAGGACGGCCAGACGGCCATCGACATCCACGTGGTGCAAGGGGAGCGGGAGCTGGTGGCGGACTGTCGGTCCCTGGCGCGCTTTCGCCTCTCGGGGCTTCCCCCGCTGGCGGCGGGAATGACGCGGGTGGAGGTGCGCTTCGAGGTGAATGCCGACGGGCTCCTGGCGGTGAGCGCTCGCGAGCAGGCCACCGGAGCGGTCCAGTCCATGACGGTGAAACCGACGCACGGGCTGACGGACGAGGAGGTGGAGCAGATGCTGCTCGACTCCATCGAGCACGCCGAGGCGGACATGCACGCGCGGCAGCTGGCCGAGCAGCGGGTAGAGGCGCAGCGCATGCTGGCCGACGCCGCCAAGCAGCTGAGGGAGAACGGCGACTTGCTGGAGGCCAGGGAGCGGTCCGGCCTGGAGGCCGCCATGGCCGACGTGAAGCGGCTCTCCGAGGAGGCCGACGCCGACACCCTGCGAGAGGCCATCCACGCCCTCGACGAGAGGGCCAAGCCCTTCATCGAGCTGGTGATGAACCGGGCCATGACGCGGGCGCTGGTCGGGCACTCGGTGGAGCAGCCCTAGTGCCGAAGGTGAGCTTCAAGAGCCCGCTCGACGACGTGTCAGTCGACGTCGAGCCCGGCACCTCCCTGCTCGAGGCGGCGGAGAAGTGCGGTGCTCACGTGGGGCACTCGTGCGGCGGCGTCTGTGCCTGCTCCACCTGTCACGTCTGGGTGCGGCGCGGCCTGGAGAGTCTCTCCGAGGAGGAGGACGCGGAGATGGACCGCATCGACCAGGCCTTCGACGTCCGGGCCTTCTCGCGACTCGGATGCCAGGCACGCACCAGCGACGAGGATGTGGACGTGGAGATTACCGAGGAGTCGCTCAGCGCCTACCTCGACGAGAACCCCGCCTTGCGTCACACCCTCGAGGCCGAGGGGAAGTGGCCGCTGAAGAAAGCGCGCTAGCCCAAACTGGCGCAGCGCCGGCGGCCGGGGACTTCCGCCCGGGACGAGCTGCCTCACGCCGTCGACTGCACACCATCCCGGGGTAGCCCTCGCGCCCCGGGAAGCCGCTCTGCTTGCGGCACCCACGCGCTTCCCGGTATGTGCGGCGAGCTCGTGCATCGCGCCTCTTCGCGGACGGCGTCAGGGCAACCAGAAGGCGTTTTCGTTTCTCGAGGAAGGTCATCCAACGAGCCCGAACAGGAGAGAACCATGACCGAAGCCACTCGCCTCAAGTCCCTGCGCATCGCCCTGCTCGTCATCGGGCTGTTTGCCATTTTCGGCTTCTGGCCGCTCACCGTCCTCTGGCCATCCGGCTGGGTGTGGCATGCGGAGGGTCGCTCCTACTACCTGGAGATGCTCATTGGCATCTACGCAACCCTGGGCTTCTTCCTCGTGCTCGCCGCTCGGAATCCCCTCGCCTCCCTGAGCCTCATCTGGTTCACCGTCTGGTCGAGCATCGTCCATGGCGGACTCATGGCCGTGCAGTCCTTCAGCGGCGAGCACCACATGGGTCACCTCTGGGGCGACGTCCTGGCCCTCTTCCTCGTCGCCGCGGTGCTGGCCGCACTGACGCCGCGGCAGACAAAGGCCGTCTCCGCGTAAGGGCGAAGGCCACCGGCCCGGAAGAAGAGAGAAGCTTTCCGTCAGTGGGACGGCTTGGCCAGGGCGACGCGCTCGAGCGCGAACTCGTCGCCGAAGGGCCCATTCCCGTTGGGCCGTGAATAGGTGACGTAGAGAACCTGGCCACCGTTCTCGGCAAACTCCAGGTGGGGGGCAGCGTCGTAGCTCGTCCCACCCATGCCGTTGCGGTCGGCGGTGAAGAGGTGCAGCTCGTCGGACCATGGGCCGACCGGCGCCGGCGCCGTGCGCAGCTTCACGTCGTTGGACAGCGGTGCGGAGTACACGGCCGTCCACACTCCGAGGTAGGTGTTGAATTGCACGGAGACGATGGAGGAGGCGTCGAAGACGGGCCGAGCAGAGGCGAGGGAGCTCGACCACTCGGCACCGTCCCAGTAGCGCCACGCGGACCGGTCGAGGACGGATGCGAGGTCCACCTGGCCGACGAGACAATGGAATGTCACGCTGTCCTGGACGCAGGCGAAGGCGTAGAGCGTGTCATCGTCGATGGCGACTGCGGAGCCGAAACCGGGCTCATCCTGGGAGAAGAGAAGCGTGGGAAACGCGGCGCCCGGCGCCACCACGGGGCGTTCCGGTAGCGATGAGAAGTCGGTCCACACAGCAAAGGACTGGCCGACACTGTAGAAATTGAAGTCCCCCGGCGCGGCCCACACCAGGCCATACGGGATGAGGGCGCGGTTTCGTGCAGCGTCGAAGAGTGGAGCCCCAGGCCAGGCGGCATACCGCGCTCCGCACGGTTGCTCTGCGCAAGGGTTGCCCTGGTGCTCGGCGATGAAGGCCGCCTCGTCGTCCGTCGGGGCGAGGAGGTAGCTCGGCGCGCCAGAGGCGTCGGTCCGTTCCGTCAGGGCGATGCCGCCATCCGCGGAGAGGACGCTAGTGAAGGCAAAGGAGTTGCCGTGCAACGTCTGGCCTTCTGCGTCCGGGACGCTGCTGAAGGTATCGCCGAAGAGCCAGACCGAGAGGCCCCAGAGCAGTCCGCTCCGGCCGCCGTCTCGACCGATGATGAGCGTCGATTGCGCGACGGTGCCCGCCTCGGTCGCCGACTGGACTTGCGCCGCCGGAGGGGTTCCGCAGGCCAGCGCGCCCACGAGGAGGACGACGCCGAGGGCGCCGAAGCCCCCCGCGGCTTTGTCACCCCGGCGACACGCACCCATAGGTGATTGGGACATTGGGGCCACAGGTGCATTCGATTTCACAGGGTACGTCGGGCATGCACACCCAACCCTGGGGGCAAAACCTGTCGCTGCCCGCGTCAGGACAGGCCGCTCCCGGACACACGTTGGGGTCGCTGCAATCCGCACTTGGGGTGCACTCGCAGGGGAGTACACACATATAGCCGTCTGTCCACGGCGGAAAGTCGGGAGGCAGCAACGCGCAGAACCCACCGTCGGCGCAATCAGGCGCAGGCGAAGGCTGCGACGAGCAAGCCATGACGCCAACAGCCGCGAAGACGCACAGCACGCTGTCCCTCGGCTTGATTGTTAGTTGAGGACGCATACGCCGGCATCACAAGCCACGGTTGGATTCGCGGGACACGGACAGATGCCAGTTGCACCGTTGATGCTCTGGAGGGCCGATTCGTACCCGGCTTGTGCGGAGACGTTGATTGCGGCGTTGGCGCAGTCGACGCAGAAGAGCCCTTTGCAGGAATCGCCCTCGGCTACGCCGACGCAGTCGGAGGCGGTCGAGCAAGTCTGGTCGTAGTCAGACGCTTCGATGCTGCCACACGTGGAGCACGAAACCAGGAGACCCGCGGCAACAACGGCGAGACCGACGAGCACGAAGCGAGAGTTGGTCATGGCTCCCCCCAGAAGCAGGACCGCGAGCGGGCCATCTTGGGCAAGAATTCTTGGCCTTCACAGCCCCGCGCCCCGTTCATGGCTTGACGGGGCCGTGCAGCACTTTGCAGCGTGTTCGTGCCAGCCCGTGCCCCTTCGCCCGCGCACAGGCCGGACACCGCAAGAAGCGGCTTGCTTCGCGAAGACCGACCCCTATAAGAACGGCCACTTCGCGCTTCCCGTCACCTGCCCAGGTGGTGGAATTGGTAGACACACTAGATTCAGGGTCTAGCGCCCGAAACGGCATGGAGGTTCGAGTCCTCTCCTGGGCACAGTAACAACCCGGAATTATTCAGACCAATTCGTCCACGGGGCGGCGTCTAGTCCCGCCAGGTCGGCCTAATTCCGGTCCGCACCGTCCCCGCACCGTACCGGACTCGGGTGCTAACGCGGGGCGTGGAGCTCGCCTTCAACCGAGTGCTGATCGAGGTCGCGCGCTTCGATCCACAGCGTTGCGCCCCTTGGCGCTTGCGGTTCCTGCAGCCGCACCCGGTCGCAGCCTACTGACCGAGCGGCAACTCGTAGCAGAGAGTTCCGCCGTCCGGAAACCCGACCTCTGTCAGGTGCCCCCCGTCCGGCAGTGCAAGGACACGCTGCGGGCCAGCGTAGCGAGCGAGATAAGGCAGGCCGCCGTCGCCCCAGCCTTTTCCGATCTGGGACCAGCCACCATCAAGCATGACGAAGAAGAGTTGTGTGTCGTCCTCGGAAGTGACCATGTCCCAAAACTGCCCCGCTTCGGCGAGCTCGTCCTCTGTGGTCCTGCCGCCATCGGCGGTGCGGAAACTCATTTGACAACCGCAGCCCCTGCTGACGCGGGGACAATCGCCGGGACGCTTGACGGAGTCAGCGATCGCGAGCCCAGCGGCGACGGAGACTGCAACGATTCCAATTCGGATTAGTCGGTTGTTGACGATCACGGCGGCCGGACAGCCCGAAGGCCAGCCGCTCGAGCGAAGCGGTGAAGGGCCGGTGTGACCATGTGCCTCGTCATGCGCCCGCCATCCCCACCCCAACAACACCAGGTCGTTGGGGTGTTGCCTGCGGTGTGCTCTAACGCCATCGCTTCAGAATCAAGACGCAATAGGTCAAGGAGCTCTTTGGGCCCCTCGCCGCTCTTGATTTGCCGCATCCATTCGAGAGGCCTCCCGCCGTCGCGAGGCGCGAATCACATTCACCCCTTGAATGCGATGGGCCGCTTTAAGTCGATCAATCGCGGATGAACGTCTCGTGGGTCAACACCGATTTCCAAGCGCCATTTTGCCAAAGGAGGATATCGGTTTGCATCTCGCGGACCTCGAAGCTCTTGCCTCCAAAGATGCCAGCCATGTCGACCTGCTCTGTGATGTATGCCACGTCCCCGTAGATGCGGACCCTCATGTCGGACAGCTCAAGCTTCGTTCGTGTGAGCGCGCCGGAGCGGATGTGATCGAGGAATCCGCCTCGGCGGCCCATGGCTCCGTGGGCGTTCACAACAGCCCAATCGTCCGCGAGCAGCCGACCAACGGCGTCAGCATCGTTCTTGGCCTGCGCGGTCGCCAAGTCTCGCTCGGCGGCCATGGCATTCTCGACCGTCGGCCCGGAGGACGAGTTGACTGCATCTGCAGATCTCGCCGGCGCCGCGGCCGCATTGAGCGCGCAGAGAATCACAAAGCCGCAGGATGTTGTCGTCGGGTTGAGGCGTGTGACCATCATGGCTGGGTCTCCTTTGGGGTTGCTGGACAAGGAGTAAGCCAAAGTGAATCGCGCAAATTCCAGTTTTCGGTGGTGCGAGACCAACTCGCGACGGGCCGAAGGTGTTGAACGCCAAAGCGCAGGGAAGCCTGTGCCTTCGGTGGTGTGGGCTGGCGGCTGATCAACTGCGACGAGCTCTAGCCTTTGCCAGAGGCCAACCAGTGTTCGAGGCGATCGGCATACGTCCGGCTGGAGCGATGTTCGGACCCGTCCGATAGCACGACGATGAATTCACGATTATCGATGGAGCGAAGCTCCAGAATCGTATCCGTTCGCACGATTCGAGAGCGATGGATTCGAACAAACTTTTTGGGATCGAGCCTCTGCTCCAACGAAGCCATGGTTTCACGCAGGAGATGCGAACGGCCGGCAGCGTGCAGCTCCACATAATCTCCGGCCGCCGAAATCCACTCGACATCTGCGGCTAATACGATCTGGATGCGGGACCCAGTTGGCACGGCGAAGCGCGACACATATTGAGGGGTTGTCAGATCGAGCATCTGGAGAATGCGCTCCGCCGTCATGACCTTCGAGGTCGACTCCATGAGCGCTCTTGCTCTGTTCACCGCGGCCGCGAAGCGAGCGTGATCCACTGGCTTGAGCAGATAGTCCAAGGCGTGAGCTTCGAACGCACGAAGGGCATGCTCCTCATAGGCCGTCAGGAAAATGACAGCCGGCATGCTTGCTTTGGGCAACGCCCGAAGGACTTCAAATCCGTCCATTCCTGGCATCTGGACATCGAGAAATACGACATCGGGCGTGAGCTCGAGAATCCTTTCCACCGCTGATTGACCGTCTCCCTGTTCACCAACGATTTCGACGTCCCGAAACCCTTGCAGTCTCAGAGCCACGCCACGCCGCGCCAGGGGCTCGTCGTCGACAATCAGCACGCGCATCGTCAGACCTCGTCCAAAGGAGCTTTGTGGAAAGGCACCTCTATCGTCACCCGGTGGCCGCCATCCTGCGCCCACTCCAGCGAGAATTGGTGATCGGGCCCATAAAGAGTCTTCAGGCGTTCCTCGGTGTTGCGTAGACCAATCCCCACCCTGGTTTCATTTTCCGCGCCTAGCTTCCCGGAGTTCCTGATGATGATGCGCAATCGACCTTCGTGAGCGCTGCTGTCGATGCCAACGGTGCCACCTTCGACGAGGGCCGCCACGCCGTGGCGGACTGCATTTTCCAACAGCGGTTGAAGCAGCATGCTCGGCACGAGAGCACCCAGAGTCTCTGGATCAATCATCTCCTCAATCTGCAACCGCTCGCCTAAACGCGTGCGCTCGATCGCGAGGTATTGTCGCGTGAAGGCGAGCTCGTCAGAGAGCTGGACCTCCGCGGCGACATTGCTGTCGAGGCTTGCCCGAAGGAATTCGCCAATCTGCGACAGCATCCGGGTCGCCGCAGACGACTCTCCATCCAGCACGAGCGTCGAGACCGCATTCAGCGAGTTCAGCAGAAAATGTGGATTCAGCTGGTACCGCAAGGCCCGAAGGCGCGCCTCGCGGGCATCGGCTTCCGCACGAAGCAAGCGTTCTCTTCCCTGGGCAGATTGCAGCCATTGTTCGATGCTGAAATAGAGCGTGCACCATAGAAAGAGAACGAACGTGCGCTGTGCCGAGCTCGCCATCCAGTGGGGCCAACCGAGGTTTTGGTAGCCCAGCAAGGTGACGTCGATCGCAAAAGCGGTGGCGGCGCCCATCACAACGGACGAGGCAGCAGCTTGGAGCTCAAAAGCGAGCCAAGTAGGCGACTGGCGCATCAGTGCCCGGCACACCGGACGTAGGGCACAGCTGCCCAGAAACATGAAAACGACGCTTACGGTGAGGTCACGGATGGCTTCCGGTCGTTTCAACAGCTCAGGGAACGATCCGACGAGCACGAACACATAGAACCCGGTCCATCCGAGCATTTGTCCGCGCCAGAAGGACGGCAGATGTCGGCTAGAATCACGCGCCATGAGGTGAGCGTAGCGCTTTGCTTCACGTCAGAACCCTCGTTCGTCGCGCAAAACCCTCGGCTCGGCGAATGTGCTGGTGCCGACAGCGAGGAGCGCGAGCGAGTCCCCGGGGCTGCGACATTCGTGGCGACTAAAGAGAGAGACCGACGACCCGTTCGGATGTCCAGTCGAAGAAGGGACGCCTCGTACAGATTTGGGAAAGCGGAGATGGCTACTAAACTAGCCTTGACGTAACGCCTCACCCTGCGGAAGCTCGAGCAGCATGGGGTCGAGGGGGAGCCCACCTACGTTGAAATGCAAGGATTTTCAGGGTTTCTCTACCTCCTGGCCGGAGGATTCGTCGACGGATCCGGGGGGTAGTCTCGGTGGAAGTCGGCAAGCTCAAAAACTCGGGACGGCTGCCCGCCCGATGGCCCCTGAGAGCTAAAGCTGCTCGCTGGTTTCGTCGATTCGGAGCTACGAGTGCCTAGGCATTGCCGGGTCGCAACTCTTTCGGACAGGCCGCCCTACCCGCTGAGACACTCAAACGGGTATCGAGAGTGGCGTGTGAGGCTCCTCAGTCGGTGCATGAGTACCCGCCGCCAGCGATGACCGTGCAGTTGTCATATGTCGGACAGCACACGGTACTTCCTGGGCAGACGATGAAGCGGTGAAGGTTTTGCCGTCATACGTGCACGTTCCGTTGGATTCACTCTGACCGCCGCTGCAAGCGGCCGCCATGGTGCCGATTGCCAAGACGAGTGCGATGAGCTTCATGGAAGTCGCCTCACGAGTGCTGGAGTCTCCGAACTCGATCTGAACGGGACACTGCTTGGACGAGTGGCGCCGAACAGGCGAGCACCAGTGGGTCGCGCCAGTCCGGGACCCAAGCTGCGCCACGACGGGCGACGTTGAAGCAGCCGCCGACTTGCTGAGGCTCTACGAGAGAGCTCCTTAGAGTCAGCGGCCCAACAGCGCGCGCCTGTCACAACCCCGCATTGGGGAGCATCTCTTCAGCGCCGAAGGATCTTGGCGGCAATGAAGATGAGAACCGCCCCTCCGAGACCTCCTCCGAGGAGGAGATAGAGAATCGAGTAGCCGATGGCGCCAACCAAGATGGGGACAGTGGCAAGGACAGGAATGGTGGCAAGTGCGAGCATGATTTTCTCCAAGGTGATGAATCTCGTCGGGACGAAAAGCAGACGGACAGCGACAGTCATGCGGCCGAGTCCTGGACGGCGCGACCCTAAGGCCGACTGTGAAGACTCCGGGGGCTTCCAGTCTTCAGTGAATGCCTGGAGACCTTGGAAGCGTCCTTGTCAATCTCCGAGCTGATGACGCCGGCAAATTTCTCGTAAGGGTCGTTGCCCGGGGGGGTATCCGGCGCAAGGGGGTCCGGGTGCGTCGGTGCACCACTCTTGGCGCTTTGGAGAGCCTCTCCGAGTGACATTAGCGTCGCCTTGGTCATCAGCTTTCGGACCATGGGGAACCAGTCTTGTTCCTCTTCCTTCACATGGTGACGAACGCTCTCAATCAACACCGTCATCTTGGCGTCGAATCGCTCGTCAGTCGAAGCCATTTTCTCCAGCTCGGCGAGCGTCGCTTTTGCCCCGTGATGCTCCTCGAGTGATTCGAGGACGTGGTCATCCAACGCGTCAGATAGAGTGCGTGCCACGGGGTAAAAGAGCTGCTCCTCGATGGAGGTATGGATCGACAGCTCTTTGATGATTTTCTCGGCAAGCGTCTGCTTCTCTTCGTAGGCGCTCTCTCCGGCCTTCTCGAATCTGACAAACAAGGCGTTGACTGTGCGGTGATCATTCTTGAGAAGCGTGATGGCATCCAAGGCAAAGCTCCAGTGGCCGAGGCCGGAAGAATTCTCTTGAGTGGGGAACCAAACTGCTTCATCTGTCGGACTTCTGAGCATTCAGCTAGCTGAGGTGGGCGCGGTTGAGGACGACGCGCCGTTTCTGGACGACGAGCCACTCTCGGAACACGGCGCGTGCTCCTCGACGTCGTCGATAGGTCGGGACGACCGCGTAGTCCTTCGGCTGAGCCGCGGGGATGAAGAACGTGCGGTCGACTTCCAGGAGACCGAGGAGGACCGCATCGTCGGCCATCGCCTGACTCTCCCCGTAGCGAAGCGGCCGTCGGATGTCCCGTGGGAAGGAAATGAGGAAGCTGCAGAACCGCTTGAAGTCCTCGTCGTAGCGTCGCCTGGAGAGGAGCGCTCGGATTCGAACCCAGAGGTTCTTCGCTTCGGCGACCGGATTCCAAGCTTCCGCGGATGGCGTTCTCGTCGCTTGGGCAACCGGTCGAAGTGGATGGCCGTAGGTGGTCACGAACATGGTCGCTCCCCGAAAGAAGTCGATTGCTCAACGTCGAAACAAGCCCGGGCGACCAACCCCAAACGTCCTGCCCGGTGAATGGCTGCTGCCCCTCTAGTGTGACTGAAACGCGGAGTGCGACTTCCGTGCCATGCGCCTTCAGATGGGACGGAGCCCTTTGGTGGGTTCCTGAACGTCCCAGGTGTGGCGCAATGCCACGCCACAGGTACGCGCTGCGACAACGCTCGACTCTCCGCTGGCGCTGAGCAGGACGCTCGCGAGCCCCGGAGGCCAGGGAACTCTAAGAAATGGGAGACGGCAGCGGCACCGGTCAGCAGGAGCAGCTTCCCTGCGCCGTTCCCCCCGAGTCCAACGCTGTCGAGGCGGGCGGACGGCCCAGCGCTCGGCCAGCGCGTTGCGCCCGCAAGGTGTGATGCCTATCGCTGCTCATGGCTCCGGTCGAGCCCGCCTCGGCGTGCTCGTCGGGCCGACGCAGGGCGGTCAAGAATAGCGAGGAAAACGCGATGGCCAATGAGCCCTTCGGTCTTCACGCGGAATCCAAGGAGATGCTTCGTCTGGCGCTGACCGCACGGACCTGTCAAGGGGGCGGCGCCGAGCGCGGGCCTGAAATGGGCTCGGCCAGGGCATGAATCACGCTTAGCTGCGAAACCTCGTCACTCGCCGGGCTGCCCCGCCAAACAGCGACGACGAACCAAGAAAATGAACGACGCCCGTCGCCCAGATAGACGTGTCAAGGACCTGCACGTCGACGACACCTTTCTTGCGGGCGCCGGTGAGATGGGGGCCCTGGTTCGTTCAATCAAGTGGAACAAGACGCGCCTCGGGGCGATCGCCGAATGGCCTCAGAGCCTGCGGACCACGATGAGCATTTGTCTGAACTCGAAGTTTCCCATCGCCGTCTACTGGGGACCCGAGTACCTCATGCTCTACAACCAGAGCCTGGTGCCGATGGTGGGTCCGCAAAAACATCCGCGGGCAATGGGACAGCCAGCGAGTGTGGTCCTGGCGGAGATTTGGCCAATCATCGAGCCGTTGCTCCGGACGGTGCGAACGACGGGCGAGGCCACCTGGTCCGAAGACTTGATGCTTCCACTTGCCCGCTCGGGGACGCCCGAGGAGTCGTACTTCACATTCACCTACAGCCCGATTCGAGACGAGACCGGGGGCATCGGCGGCGTCTTCTGTGCTGTCGTTGAAACCACGGACAAGGTCATCGAGGGACGCCGCATGCGACTCCTCTATGCCCTCGCTGAAGGGAAAGCGCAGACCGCAGCCGCGGCCTGTACCCACGCCGCTACGCAACTGGCGAGCGCGTCCAGCGATGTCCCGTTCGCGCTTCTCTATCTCCTAGACGATTCAAACGTCGCCACCCTCGCGGGCGCCGCGGGTGTCATCGCCGGCACCGAGCTCGCACCGCTCACGATTCATCCAAGGGATGGCTCGCCCTGGAAGTTCGACGACCTTCACGCAGGCTCGCGCGTCGTCCGGGGCAAGCAAGCGATGGCCGGGAGTCGTGGTGCGGTGATCCTGCCCATCGAGCACGCTGGCGGCGGGCAACGTTTTGGTTTCATCGTCGCAGGCCTGAGCCCAATGCTCGCCGAGAGCGACTCCTACACGCGATTTCATACCCTGCTCGCTGCGAACATCTCGCAGGCGGTCAGCAGCGCGGCGTCGTTCGAGGAGGAGCGACGGCGGGCCGAAGGGCTTGCTTCGCTTGACAAGGCCAAGACGGCCTTCTTCAGCAACATCAGTCACGAATTCCGAACCCCGCTGACGCTGATGCTGGGGCCCATCGAGGACGGCTTGGCGGATAGCGAGCACCCCCTTTCGCCTTCGCAGCGCACTCGGCAGGAGCTTGTCCATCGGAACGGTCAGCGACTGCTCAAGCTCGTCAACTCGCTCCTCGACTTCTCGCGTATCGAGGCTGGGCGGGTCCGAGCCTCCTATCAGCCGACGGAGCTCGGCTCACTGACGAGTGAACTGGTGAGCAACTTTCATTCGCTCCTCGAAAAGGCCGGGCTCACGCTCCGCACGGATTGTCCGGCCCTCCCGAAGCCGGTCTACGTCGACCGCGAGCTCTGGGAGAAAATTGTCCTGAACCTGGTTTCCAACGCGTTCAAGTTCACCTTCAAAGGTGGCATCCGCATCTCCATTCGAACAAAGGGCGCTCAGGCCATCCTCGAGGTGGCAGATACCGGCATCGGGATCTCCTCAGAGGAGCTTCCTCACATCTTCGAGAGATTCCACCGCGTCGAGGGAGCACGCGGGCGCAGCTATGAGGGAAGCGGAATCGGGCTGGCACTCGTCCAGGAGCTGGTGAGGTTGCATGGTGGCCTCATCTCCGCGGAGAGCAAGCTCGGCACCGGTACCTCTTTCACGGTAACGCTGCCACTCGGCTACAAACACCTTCCAGCTGAGCAGGTCGTTGTTGCTGATACGCGCGCGAAAGTGGGACCCGCCGCCGAACTCTTTGTCGAAGAGGCAACTGCCTGGACGGGAGGAGCCACTCGCGCTGCAGAGGACGCACTCGTTGAGGCGAGCACGCCTCCAAAGGCAGTGGGACACATCCTTCTCGCGGACGACAACGCTGACATGCGTGAGTACATCCGCAAGCTCCTTGTCGCCCGCGGGTGGTCCGTGGATGCGGTGTCGAACGGCGAGGCAGCAGTCGCCAAGGCCCACGAACGTCGTCCTGACCTCGTCCTCGCCGATGTCATGATGCCGGGACTCGACGGATTCGGCGTGATGCAAGCCTTACGATCGGACGAGGAACTCCACGACATCCCGTGCGTTCTTCTTTCAGCGCGTGCTGGCGAGGAAGCCAAGGTCGAGGCAATCGACGCGGGCGCTGACGACTATCTCGTGAAGCCATTCTCGGCGCGGGAACTCGTGTCTCGTATCGCGGCTCGGCTGGAAGTCGCCCACGCGCACGCCGAGGCACGAGCGGCTCGCGCCCGGCTTCACGCTCAGCTGATGCAGGCTCCGGTCGCCGTCTCCGTCGTGAAGGGGCCGGAATTCACCTTCGAACTCGCCAACTCTCGGTATCTCGAAATGGTGGGCCGGAAGGGTCAACAGATCGAGGGGAAGCGGTTCCGGGACGTCTTCACGGAACTCCCCAGCGACGCTCCCGTCCTCGCGATGTTGGAGGAGACCTTCCGCACGGGGATTCCCTTCACGGCCGACGAGTACTGCGTACCGCTCGATCGCGGCGGTGGGAACCTCGAAAACGTCTACTTTCAATTCACAAGCCAGCCCATCAGGGATGCCGCGGGGCAGGTCACCGAAATCATGACGGTGGCGGTGGAGGTGACGGTTCAGGTTCTGGCGCGCCATCGAATTCAAGCGCTGCTGGCTGAGCTGAAGATGACCGACCAACGAAAGGATGAATTCCTTGCGATGCTCGCTCATGAGCTCCGCAACCCAATGGCGTCGATCAGCATGGCCCTCGCCATGCTGGAACACACGGAAGGAGACGAACTCAAGAGCGCCCGGTACCGAGAAACCGCCAACCGGCAGGTGGGGACCCTGGTGCGTTTGGTCGATGACCTACTCGACGTGTCGCGGATTACGCGCGGCGTGGTGGAATTGCGTAGGACAGAGCTCGACCTGAGCACCACCATCGCTAACTCCGTGGCTGCGACGCGAGGAACCATCGAGTCGCGCCAGCATGAGCTCACAGTCACGGTGGGGCCGGGGACGTTCATCATGAAGGCCGATTCCACGCGACTCGAACAAGTCGTCACAAACCTGCTCAACAATGCCGCCAAGTATACGGAGCCCGGCGGCGTCATCTCCCTCCACCTCGCGAGGGAGACGGTCGGAGAGGCGGTGAACGCCGTCATTCGCGTCCGTGATTCCGGAAGAGGGATTCCGGCAGACATGCTCGAGAAGATCTTCGACCTCTTCGTGCAGGTTCATCAAACCATCGATCGCCGGACGGGCGGCCTCGGTCTTGGACTCACACTCGTGAAGCGGCTCGTCGAGCTCCATGGAGGCACCGTCGAGGCGCGTAGCAACGGTGAAGGCCAAGGGAGCGAGTTTCTGGTGCGCCTCCCGCTGACGCCAGAGTCGCAGAAGGATGCGGGGAAGCAAGGCACGCCACCGCCCCTCGGAGTCGGGGCTCTCCGCAGCAAGCGGCGCGTCGTCGTCGTCGAGGATTCGGAGGACCTTCGCGACACCATCAAGGAATTTCTAGAAAGTCTCGGGCATGCAGTCGAGCTCGCGGGCAATGGATTGGACGCGGTGGCCAAGATTCTAGAAGTCCGTCCCGATATCGCTTTCATAGACATCGGCATTCCTGGCATCGACGGTTACGAAGTGGCTCGTCGAGTTCGCGCCGCGCTGAACGGCCAAAAGATTCGACTTGTCGCTCTGACTGGTTACGGCGACCCAAACGCGCAAGCCGCAGCTCGAAGCGCGGGGTTCGACGTCCATGCGACGAAACCCATCAACGCCACAGAATTGTCCAAACTCTTCGACGCCTGACAGTCGCAGGCCCAACGGTTAACTCTTCGGAAAGAGCGTGCTGCGGCTACTGGAGCGCGCCGGTGGCTACGACGGAGGTGGGGTTTGTCCCTGCCGTGGCCGGTACCCCGACTGCGGTGAGCGCCCCGGTGCTCGCGTTGAGGCTGTAGACCGACACGCTCGCTGAACCGTAATTCGCCACGTAGACGAAGGCGCCCGAAGGGTCGACGCTGACCGACATCGGCTGTGTCCCCACCGCCGGAGACCCGATGCTCGTCAGCGTGGCGTTGCTCAGCCCGATGCTGAAGGCCGAGACGTCGGTCGCCCCGCCATTCGCCACGAAGGCAAACCCGCCCCAGGGGTCGACGGCGATGGACATGGGCTGCGTCCCGGCCGGTGCCGCCAAGCCCACGGGCAGGAGTGTCCCGGAACTCGCGTTGATGGTGTAGACGGACACCGTGCCATCGGCGGCATTGGCCACGTAAGCGAGGCTTCCCGAAGGGTCGACCGCCACCGACATGGGCTGCGCTCCCGCCGCCACGTCCGGGCCAAGACTGGTGAGCGCGCCGGTGCTCGCGTTGATGCCGTAGGCGGAGACGGTGTTCGCACCGGAATTCGCCACGTAGGCAAATCTGCCCGAAGGGTCGACGCCGACGGAAGCCGGCCCCAACCCAGTCGGGACCGGCGAGCCCACGGGACTCAGTCCTCCGGTGCCGGGGTTGATGGTGTAGGCCGAGAGGCTGTTCGCTCCCGAATTCGCCACATAGAGAAAGGCGCCGGACGGGTCCACCGTCGCCGATGCTGGCCCCGCGCCCGACGCCACCGGCGAGCCAACCGAGGTGAGCGTCCCGGCCTTCGCGTCGATGGTGTAGGCGGACACGGTTCCATCGCTGGCATTCGCGACGTAGGCGTAGCTGCCCGTGGGGTCGACGCTGACGGAGACGGGCCCCATCCCCGTGGCCACCGGCGAGCCGATGGAGGCGAGCGCCCCGGCATTCGGGTCGATGGCGTAGCTCCAGATGGTGTTTGCTCCAAAATTCGTCACGTACGCGAACTTCGGGACGTAACGCACGGCCGACGCGCGCTGGACGAGCGCCACCGAGGCTGGGCCGGCGCGCGTGGCCATCGTCTGGAAGGCGCTCAACGTCCCGTTGGCTTTGTTGATGGTGTAGACGGAGACGTTCGCGACACCGGTGTTCGCCACGTAGACGAAGCTTCCCGAGGCGTCGACGGTGATGGAACTCGGTCCCGTCCCGGCAGCGACGGCCGGACCGAGGCTGGTCAGCGCGCCGGTGCTCTGGTTGATGGCGTAGGCCGAGACGGTGCCATCGACGGAGTTGGCGGCGTAGGCGAAGTGTCCCGTGACCTCGGTGCCGATGGCGGAAGGACCGTTCCCGGCCGCGACGGTCGGGCCGACGCTGGTGAGCCCCCCGGTGCTTGGGTTGATGGCGTAGGCCGAGATGTCGTTCGACGTCTGGTTGGCCACGTAGACGAACCTCCCGGAGGCGTCCACCCTCACCGAGGACGGCGTTTGCCCTGTGGCGACGGGTGAGCCGGCGGAGGTGAGCGCCCCGGTGGACGCGTTGATGGTGTACGCCGAGACCGTGTTGGAGGCTTGACTGCTGACGTAGACGAAGCGGCCCGACGGGTCGATGGCGACGGAATTGGGCCCCGTCCCCGCCGCGATTGTCGGACCCACGCTGGTGAGGGATCCGGTTGTCCCGTTGATGGTGAAGGCCGAGACGTCGTTGGAGGCCAGGTTGGTCACGTAGGCAAACCGGCCAGAGGAGTCCACGGCGACCGCGGAGGGCTGACTTCCGGTGCCCACCGCCCCGAGACTCTTCACCGTCCCGGTTGCCGCGTTGATGGTGAAGGCCGAGATGGCGTTCGAGCTCGAGCTGCTCCCGGTCACATAGGCGAAGCTTCCCGAGGGATGGATGGAAACCGCCCGCGGATTCAGCCCCGTCGCCACGTACCCATTGGCGCGCAGCTGGCCGGTGCTCGCATTCACCGTGTAGAGGGAGAGGGTGCCGTCGCTGCCGTTTCCGACAAAGGCAAACGACGTGGGCTGCAGCGTGTTGACGGTGATGGTGACGCCAGTCGAGACGCTTCCACCGGCGTGAGCCGCGGTGACATTGTAGCTGGCCGTCGGTGTGGGCGCGGTGGGCGTCCCGGAGATGATGCCTGCGACGGGGTCGAGACTCAGCCCACCCGGCAGCGCCGGCGAGACGGAGTACGAGCTGACGGTACCGCCGGTGACGCTCGGCACGTTGACTGCGATGGCCGCGCCGGCCGTGTACTCGGCAGGGTTGGCCGGGTAGCTGATGCTCATCGACGAGTCGTTGACGGTGATGGTGACGCTCGCCGTGGTGCTGCCCCCGGTGTTGGTGGCCGTCACGGTGTAGGCCGCCAGGTCCGTGGCGGCGGTGGGCGTCCCGCTGATGGCACCAGCAACCGGGTCGAGGCTCAGGCCCGCTGGCAGTGGCGGCGACACCGCGTAGGACACGACGGCCCCGCCAGTGCTCGTCGGCGTGTTGGGGGTGATGGCCGTCCCCACCGTGTAGACCGCCGGGTTGGCCGAGTACGTGAGGCCGCTCGGCGCCACGTCGTTGACGGTGATGCTGACGCCCACCGTGGTGCTGCCACCGGTATTGGTGGCCGTCACCGTGTACGTGGCCAGCGCGGTGATGGCGGTGGGCGTCCCGGAGATGACGCCGGTGGTGGGACTCAGGCCAAGGCCGGCCGGCAGCGGTGGCGACACCGCGTAGGACACCACGGCTCCGCCGCTGCTCGTCGGCGTGTTGGACGCGATGGCGGTGCCCACCGTGTAGACCGCGGGATTGGTGGAGTACGCGAGGCCGCTCGGCGCCACGTCGTTAACGGTGATGGTGACGCCCACCGTGGTGCTGCCGCCGGTGTTCGTGGCCGTCACCGTGTAGGTGGCCAGGGCGGTGACGGCCGTGGGTGTGCCGGAGATGATGCCCGTCGTCGTGCTCAGGCCCAGGCCCGCTGGCAGCGCCGGCGACACCGCGTAGGACACGACAGCCCCGCCGCTGCTCGTCGGCGTGTTGGACGCGATGGCCGTGCCCAGCGTGTACACCGCAGGGTTGGTGGAATATGCGAGGCCGCTCGGCGCCACGTCGTTGACGGTGATGGAGACGCCCACCGTGGTGCTGCCGCCGGTGTTGGTGGCCGTCACCGTGTAGGTCGCCAGGGCCGTCACCGTCGTCGGCGTCCCGGAGATGACGCCGGTGGTGGGGCTGAGCCCGAGGCCCGTCGGCAGCGCCGGCGACACCGCGTAGGAGACGACGGCTCCGCCGCTGTGGCTCGGCGTGTTGGCCGGGATGGTCACGCCCTTCGTGTACACTGCGGGGTTGGTGGAATAGGTGAGTCCGCTCGGCGCCACGTCGTTGACGGTGATGGAGACGCCCACCGTGGTGCTGCCGCCGGTGTTGGTGGCCGTCACCGTGTAGGTCGCCAGGGCCGTCACCGTTGTCGGCGTCCCGGAGATGACGCCGGTGGTGGAGCTGAGGCTCAGGCCCGCCGGAAGCACCGGCGACACCGCGTAGGAGATGACAGCTCCGCCGCCATGGCTCGGGGTGTTGCCCGGGATGGCCGTCCCCACCGTGTACACCGCCGGATTGGACGAGTAGGTGAGACCCGTCGGCGCCGTGTCATTGACGGTGATGGTGACGCCCACCGTGGTACTGCCTCCGGTGTTGGTGGCCGTCACCGTGTAGGTGGCCAGGGCCGTCACCGTCGTCGGCGTCCCGGAGATGACGCCGGTGGAGGGACTGAGTGCGAGGCCCGCCGGCAGCGCCGGCGACACCGCGTACGAGATGACGGCTCCGCCGCCGTGGCTCGGCGAGTTGGGTGTAATGACCGCCCCCACCGAGTACACCGCCGGGTTGCTCGAGTACGTGAGCCCGCTTGGGGCCACGTCGTTGACGGTGATGGTGACGCCGGCCGTGGTGCTCCCGCCGGTGTTGGTGGCCGTCACCGTGTACGTGGCCACGGCCGTCACTGTCGTCGGCGTCCCGGAGATGACGCCGGTGGAGGGACTGAGTGCGAGGCCCGCCGGCAGCGCCGGCGACACCACGTAGGAGACGACGGCTCCGCCGCCGTGAGTCGGCGTGTTGGCCGGGATGGCTGTCCCCACCGTGTACACCGCCGGGTTGCTCGAGTAGGTGAGGCCGCTCGGCGCCACGTCGTTGACGGTGATGGTGACGCCGACAGCGGTACTGCCGCCGGTGTTGGTGGCCGTGACGGTGTACGTGGCCAGCGGGGTGATGGTGGTGGGTGTCCCGGAAATGACGCCGGTCGTGAGGTTGAGGCCCAGGCCCGCCGGCAATGGCGGCGACACCGCGTAGGAGACGACGGCCCCGCCACCGTGAGTCGGCGTGTTGGACGGGATGGCCGTGCCCACCGTGTACACCGCCGGGTTGGACGGATAGGTCAGACCCGTGGGCGCCGCGTCGTTGACGGTGATGGTGACGCCAGCCGTCGTGCTGCCGCCGGTGTTGGTCGCCGTCACCGTGTACGTGGCCAGCCCAGTGATGGTGGTGGGCGTCCCGGAAATGACCCCGCTGGTGGGGCTGAGGGCGAGGCCGGCCGGTAGCGCCGGCGACACCGAGTAGGAGACGACGGTTCCGCCACCGTGGCTTGGCGTGTTGGGCGCGATGGTGACGCCCTTCGTGTACACCGCGGGGTTGGTGGAATAGGTGAGTCCGCTTGGCGCCACGTCGTCGACGGTGATGGTGACGCCCACCGTGGTGCTGCCACCGGTGTTGGTGGCCGTCACCGTGTAGGTGGCCAGGGCGGTGACGGTGGTGGGTGTCCCGGAAATGACGCCCGTGGTGGTGCTAAGGCTCAAGCCTGCCGGCAGCGCCGGCGACACCGCGTAGGAGACGACGGCTCCGCCCGCGTGGCTCGGCGTGTTGGCCGGAATGGCCGTGCCCACCGAGTACACCGCCGGGTTGCTCGAGTACGTGAGGCCACTCGGGGCCACGTCGTTGACGGTGATGGTGACGCCAGCCGTCGTGCTGCCGCCGGTGTTGGTCGCCGTCACCGTGTAGGTGGCCACTGGGGTGATGGTGGCGGGCGTTCCGGAGATGACGCCGGTGGAGGAGCTGAGAGCCAGGCCCGGTGGCAGCGCCGGGGACACCGAGTAGTAGACGACCGCTCCGCCCCCGTGGCTTGGCGAGTTGGGTGTGATGGCCGTCCCCACCGTGTACACCGCAGGGTTGCTCGAGTACGTGAGACTACTCGGAGCCACGTCGTTGACGGTGATGCCGACGCCGGCCGTGATGGTGCCTCCGCTGTTGGTGCCCGTCACCGTGTACGTTCCAGGAGGTGTGATGGCGGTGGGCGTCCCGGTGATGACGCCAGTCGTGGTGTTGAGGCTCAGGCCCGCCGGCAAGGGCGGCGACACCGCGTAGGAGACGATGGCCCCTCCGCTGTGGCTCGGCGTGTTGGCCGGGATGGCGACGCCCTTCGTGTACACCGCGGGGTTGGACGAGTAGGTGAGACCCGATGGCATCACGGCGTTGACGGTGATGCTGATGCCAACCGTCGTACTCCCTCCGGTGTTCGTGGCCGTCACCGTGTAGCTGGTGAGGGCGGTCACGGCGGTGGGCGTGCCGGAGATGACGCCGGAGGTGGTGTTGAGCGTCAGGCCCGCTGGCAGCGCTGGCGACACGGCATAGGAGACAACGGCTCCGCCGCCGTGAGTCGGCGTGTTGGACGGGATGGCCGCGCCGACGGTGTACACCGCAGGGTTGGCCGAGTAGCTGAGGCCACTCGGTGGGACATCGTCGACCTTGATGGTGATTCTGTCGGTCGCCTTGCCGACGAAGTTGCTGGCCGTCACGGTGTAGCTTGCCGAGGCGGTGACAGCGGTCGGGGTGCCGGAGATGACGCCGGTGACGGTGTCGAGACTGAGCCCGGCGGGCAGTGCCGGTGACACCGAGTACGAGCCGACGTTACCGCCGGAGCTGGTCGGCGTGTTCGGCGTGATGGCCGTCCCAACCGTGTACACCGCCGAGCTCGTGGAATAGGTGAGGTTGCTCGGCGCCAAATCATTGACGGTGATGGTGACGGTGCCCGTGGTATGGCCGCCGGAATTGATGGCGATGACGGTGTAGTCGACCGCCCCGCTGACCGCGGTGGGTGTCCCGGTGATGACGCCGGTGACGGGGTCGACGGTGAGCCCGGCTGCCACCGAACCCGAATAGGAGAGAATCTTCCCGCCGCTGTTGCTCGGCGTGTTGGGCACGATGGGCGTCCCGACGGTGTAGACCGCAGGATTCTGCGCGTAGGTGAGATTGGCCGGGGCCGCGTCGTTGACGGTGATGGTGACGGTGGCCGATGCGCTGCCGCCGGTGTTGGTCGCCGTGACGAAGTAGTTGGCCGTGGCCGTGACGGTGGTGGGCGTCCCGGAGATGATGCCGGTGCTGGGGCTGAGGTTCAGGCCTCCCGGCAGCGCCGGCGACACCGAGTAGGAGGCAACCTTTCCGCCACCAACCGTCGGCGTATTTTCCGGGATGAGAACCCCGACCGTGTACACCGAAGCCTTGGCCGAGTAGCTGAGGTTGGTGGGCGCATCCACCGCCACCGCGGAGCTCGAGCCGCAATTGGCATTCCCGAGCCCAGCAACACCGATGGCCATCGCGAAAAGGAAGCCACCCGTCAGGCGATGTTGTTGCATCCCATCCCCCAATCTGACTGCCTCCGAGCGGAAGCTGTGCGTCGTCCGCCCCCTCCGCTGGGCCGGACAGCCCCGTCGCCTACCAGACCCCCGGGGCGCACGCGAGGCGCCCAGACGCTGAACGACGTGAGCGCGGTGCGCAACGGGTGGGGAATGACCTGTTCGCCGAGGTGGAACGTGTCCCCTGGCACCGTCTGGAACTGAACGCCCAGAGACTCTGAGAGGGCGCGCGAGTGCCTGGCCGCCAGAAGGGGAAGACGCCCGAGGTGCCCTGGGAGGCGTCCAGGAGAGAGCCCCGACGCCAGCTGCCCCTCAGGCGCCGTCCTGCTGTCAGCCAGGACGGCGCGGCAACAGCTCCTCGGGCGTTCGCGTTTGTCTCAGGGGACAGCGCGTCGCGGTGCTAGAACTTCGAGCGATGGGGGAGCGCGTGGCCGCATTCTGTTCCTGGCTGGAGCTGACGCCCCTCAGCCGGCAGCTTCAAACGGTCGAATGGGTGATTCCCGCGATCCAAACCGTGCACATCCTGGCCATCGCTGCGGTGATGGGCTCGATGCTCTTCTTCAACCTGCGACTCCTGGGCCTTAGCGGGACGGAGCTGCCGCTCGACCGCGTCTCACGCCGCTTCGTCCCGGTCATCCTGAGCGCTGTCGTCCTTCTCCTCGCAACCGGGGTGCTGATGATTGCGGCCGAGCCTGCGCGCTCCCTGCTCAACCCGGTCTTCCAGCTCAAGATGGCGCTACTCCTCTGTGCGCTCATCGTCCTCTGGGCGACGGCGCGGCCGCTCCGGCATCGCCCGGACTACTGGAGCGAGACCCGCGCGCGGGGACGCGTGGTACGGGCACTCGCCAGCGTCTCCGTCGGACTGTGGGTCGCGATTGTCTTTGCCGGTCGATGGATCGCCTATGTCCGCATCCACTGAACGAACCGGCATGGAAAGCTGCCCGCGATGAGCGTCCTCGAATGGCTGTACACGACCGGCTGGGCGGCAGCCATCCGCGAGAACGAATTCGCCTTCCCCTGGATTGAGTGCGTCCACGTCCTGGCCATCACCCTCGTCGTCGGGTCCATCAGCATCGTCGACCTCCGTCTCCTCGGGCTTGCCTCGCGGGACCGGCCGGTCCAGCGAGTGCTTCGCGACGTCCTCCCCGCCACCTGGACGGCCTTCGCGGTCGCCGCCACTTCGGGCTTCCTCCTCTTCTCCTCGAATGCGCCGGCCTACGCGCGCAATCCCTTCCTCCTCGTGAAGTTCGGGCTCTTGCTCCTGGCCGGAGTCAACATGGGGCTCTTCCACTGGTGGGCGCACCGGAGCCTGAAGAGCTGGGAGGCGTCGCCTCTGCCGCCCTGGCGGGCAAAGCTGGCCGGCGGGGTGTCGTTGCTCTGCTGGATAGGTGTGGTGACGGCCGGACGGTGGATAGGCTTCACCATGCTCTCCAGTCCTTGACGCGTGGCGAGCGTCCATCGGCGTCGAGGGAAGCCATGAACCGAGACCCAGTCTCCACAAACATCGCCGTCCTCCTCTTCTTCTTCGCCTCCGCACCGCTCCTGGCCGAGGAGAAGACCGCGGACATCGTCAACCATGCACCGAGGCCGAGCGACTGGGGTGCCCTGGCCAAGCTCCCCGACTGGAGCGGGGTGTGGACGCCCTTCATCTCCGACCAGAACAAGCGCATCACGACCGACCCCGTCCCCTGGCAACCCAAGGTTGCCGAGCAAATCGCCGCGATGGAGGCCGAGGAGAAGGCAGGCCGGCCGCGCGGTCTCTTCATCGACTGCTTGCCCGAGGGAATGCCGACCTGGATGCTCATCACTCACAATGCTCTGGAATTCCTCTTCACTCCGGGACGGGTCACCATCCTCGGCGAGATGGACGGCAACCGGCTGCGACGCATCTACACCGACGGACGCGGTCACCCGGAGGACCCGGACCCGACGTTCCATGGCCACTCCATCGGGCACTGGGAGGGCAACACGCTGGTCGTGGACACGGTCGGCGTCCTGCCCCAGTCCTACCTGGCGGTCAGCGAGGCGGTCGGCATCCCCAACAACGGCGACCTGCACGTCATCGAACGGCTCCACCTCGTCGAGGCCGACGTGCTGCACGATGACCTCCAAATCATCGCGCCGCACGTCCTGACCGCGCCCTGGAAGACGACCCGCATCTATTTTCGACAGCGCGCCCGGAAATACGACATCGTCGAGGGCGAGTGCCTCCAGGGCAACTACGCGCAGCGACAGGACGGACACGGCAACGCCGTCTTCGTGCCCATTCCCCATCAGGACGGGAACCCCGTCCCACAGTCACCGGAGCAGAAATGAGGCGACTTCCACGCGGCATCGCCAGACTTCTCCTCTTGGGAGCGCTGACGGCAGTGTCCCTCCCGGCCCTGGCCCACCACTCGTTCGCCATGTTCGACTTCACCAAGACGGTCACCATCACCGGCACGGTGAAGGAGTTCCAGTGGACCAACCCCCACGTGGTGGTCTGGGTGAACGTCGAGGGGAAGGACCCCAAGACTCCGGACGTCTGGTGGCTGGAGATGACCAGCCCGGGCAACCTCACGCGGACGGGCTGGAACCGCAAGGCACTGAGCGCCGGCGACAAGGTGGTGGTCGAGCTCAACCCCTTGCGCAACGGCGGCCTGGGCGGCGCCCTCATCAAGGTCACCATTTCGGCCACCGGCCAGGTCTTCAGCACCAACCTGCGTGACATGGAGAAGCCCGGGCTCAAGTGAAGGGCGCGCGCAGCGACGGGCGCCTTCGCCGGAGGCCGGCGCTTGGTCTCCCTGACCTCAGATGGTGCGGGAAAGACCCTCCCTGAGGCTACTCGCTCGACTGCTCGTTGCCGCGTGCGGCCGGTGTTCGGAATACAGCATTGACGTTCTCGCATTTTCTTTGCGCGGGTATGTCATTTCACACCCGTTGCGCTGGGCGCGCGCCTCGTTCAGTTTCCCGCCGCGCCGCGGACACGGGGGTGTTTGGTGGTCCGCGGAAACGTCTCGTCCACTGGGAGGACAGACGACGCACTGCTTCTCCAAAATAGGGGCAGACGAAAGGGACGGAACGTCGATGCTTCATCGCCGCGCAAGTGGGGGTTTCGTTTTCGCCTTGGCCGTCGGTTTCATCGGGCTCGGCAACACAGGTTGCTCACCGACGAGTCCGCCAAGCGATCTCACCTACGCCGTCAACCCAGCCGTGTACACGGTCGGGACGCCCATCGCGGCGAACACGCCCACGAGCAGCGGCGACGCGGTCACCTCGTACACGGTCAACCCTGCGCTTCCGGCCGGCCTGAGCATCAGCGGCACCACCGGCATCATCTCCGGGACCCCCACCGCGGTCAGCGCGCAAGCCAACTACACGGTCACCGCCAGCAACTCCGCCGGCAGCGCCACGGTGAGCCTGAGCATCACCGTCAACAACGTCGCCCCCGCCGGCCTCTCCTACTCGACCAATCCCGCTGTCTACACGGTGGGAACGGCCATCACCTCGAATGTGCCGACCAGCACCGGCGGGACCATCGCCTCCTATGCCGTTGCGCCGGCCCTGCCCGCGGGCCTGGCGCTGGCCCCGACGACTGGCATCATCTCCGGCACGCCCACCGCCATCACGGCCACCGCCACCTACGTCGTCACGGCCACCAATGCCCTGGGAAGCACCACCGCCAACCTCTCCATCACCGTCAATGACGCCCCGCCAAGCATCACCTACGCCGTCAACCCGGCGGCCTACACCAAGGGCGTGGCCATCACGCCGAACGTGCCGACCGACAGCGGCGGAGCCGTCATCTCCTATGCGGTGTCGCCCGCGTTGCCCGCGGGCCTGCTGCTGAGCCCCACGACAGGCATCATCTCCGGCACGCCGACGACCATCACCGCGGCGGCCACGTACACCGTCACGGCCACCAACTCCGGAGGCAACTCCGCCGTGGGCGTCAGCATCGCCGTCGACGACGTCGCTCCCCGGGCGCTCACCTATTCGGCCAACCCGGCCGTGTACACCATCGGAACGGTCATCCCGAACAACGTGCCCACCGTCGGTGGTGGCACCGTCGTCTCCTACTCGGTGGCTCCGGCACTGCCGGCCGGCCTGAGCCTCAGCACCACCACCGGCGTCATCACCGGGACACCGACCGCCGTCGCGGCGACGGCCAGCTACGTCGTCACGGCGACGAACTCCGGAGGCAGCGCCACCGACAGCGTCAGCATCACCGTCAAGGACCTGCCGCCCGTCACCCTCACCTACTCCACCAATCCGGCGACGTACACCAAGGGCACGGCCATCACGGCCGACACACCAACGAATGGCGGTGGCACCGTCATCTCCTACGCCGTCGCTCCGGCGCTGCCGGCAGGCCTCGGCCTCAGCCCCACCACCGGCATCATCTCCGGGACACCCACGGTGGTGGCGGCCGTGGCGAGCTACACCGTCACCGCGACGAACTCCGGTGGCAGCACCACCGCCACCGTGACCATCACCGTGAAGGACGTGGCGCCGACGAGCCTCGTCTACTCGGCCAACCCGGTGACGTACACCAAGGGCGCTCTCATCACTCCCGACACGCCGTCCAACGGCGGCGGTACCATCGTCAGCTACTCGGTGTCACCGGCGCTGCCGGCGGGCCTGGCCCTCAGCCCCACCACCGGCATCATCTCCGGGACACCCACCGCCCTCTCGACGGCGGCGACGTACACGGTGACGGGCACCAACACCGGCGGCAGCACCACGGCGGGCGTCAACATCACCGTCAACGACTCGCCTCCCACCAGTCTCGTCTACTCGGCCAATCCGGCCACGTACACGAAGGGGACGGCCATCACGCCCAACACACCGTCTAACAGCGGTGGGGCCATCATCACCTACACGGTGTCGCCGACGCTGCCGGCCGGCCTCGGCATCAGCTCCACCACGGGCATCATCTCCGGGACGCCGACGGCCATCACCCCGACGGCCAGCTACACCGTCACCGGGACGAATGGCGTGGGAAGCACCACCGTCAGCGTCAGCATCACCGTCCATGACGCCCCGCCGGCCAACCTCAGCTACACGGTGAATCCAGCGACGTACACGAAGGGCGTGGTCATCACTTCCAACGTGCCCACCAGCAGCGGTGGAGCCGTCGTCTCTTACGCGGTGTCGCCGGCTCTGCCGGTAGGCCTCGGCTTCGACACCACGAGCGGCGTCATCTCCGGGACGCCCACCGCCATCACGGCGATGGCCACCTACACCGTCACGGCGACGAACGCCGGGGGCAGTGCCACCGTCGGTGTCGTCATCACCGTCAATGACGCCGCGCCGACCAACCTCACCTACTCCGTCAATCCGGCGACGTACGTCAAGGGGACGCTCATCACCAACAACGCCCCGACGAGCGGCGGCGGCGCCGTCGTCTCCTACGCGGTGTCGCCGGCGCTACCGGCGGGCCTCTCCCTCAGCACCACCACCGGCATCATCTCCGGGACGCCCACCGCCGTCGCGGCGGCGGCCAACTACACCGTCACCGCCACCAACACCGGCGGCAACGCCACGGCCAGCGTCAACATCACCGTCAAGGACATCCCGCCCACCAACCTCGCCTACTCGTCTAACCCGGCCACCTACATCAAGGGCACGGCCATCACCGCCAACAACCCGACCAACAGCGGCGGGGCCGTCGTCTCCTACGCCGTGTCACCGGCGCTCCCGGCAGGCCTGACGCTCAGCACCACCACCGGCATCATCACCGGGACGCCCACCGTCGTCCTGGCCGCGGCCACCTACACCGTCACCGCCACCAACTCCGGAGGAAGCACGACGGTGGGCCTCATCATCACCGTCAACGACGTCGCGCCCACCAACCTCAGCTACCTCGTCAATCCGGCGACGTACACCAAGGGGACGCTCATCTCGCCCGACACGCCGACCAACACCGGCGGGACGCCCGTCTCCTACGCGGTATCGCCGACGTTGCCGGCCGGCCTGGCGCTCAGCACCACCACCGGCATCATCACCGGGACGCCCACCGTCGTCGTGGCGGCGGCCAACTACACCGTCACCGCCACCAACACCGCGGGCAGTACGACGGCCTCCGTCAACATCACCGTCAACGACGCGGCTCCCACCAACCTCGCCTACGTCACCAACCCCGCGAGCTTCACCAAGGGGAGCCCCATCACGGCCGACAACCCGACCAACACCGGCGGCACCATCGTCACCTACACGGTGGCACCGGCGCTGCCCACGGGCCTGGCCATCAGCGCGACCACCGGCATCATCACCGGGACGCCCACCGTCGTCGCCCCGGCGGCCAACTTCGTCGTCACCGGGACCAACACCGGCGGAAGCACGACGGTGACCCTCATCATCACCATCAAGGACATCCCGCCGAGTGCCCTCGCCTACTCGACGAATCCCGCCGTGTACACGGTGGGCACGGCCATCCCGCAGGACGTCCCGAGCAACAGCGGCGGAGCCGTCGTCTCCTACGCGGTGTCGCCGGCGCTGCCGGCAGGCCTGGCCCTCAGCACCACCACCGGCATCATCTCCGGGACGCCCACCGCCGTCACCAGCGCCGCCAACTACACCGTCACCGCGACCAACTCCGGTGGAAGCACCACCGACGCCGTCAACATCACCGTCAACGTGGTGCCACCGACGCGCTTCGCCTTCGTGGCCAACGAGACGGACAACACCCTGTCGGCCTACACCGTTAATGCGACCACCGGACTGCTTCGCGCGAACGGGTACGTGCTGACGGGGACGACGCCGAGGACCGTCGCCGTGCACCCCACCGGGAAGTTTGTCTACGTGGCCAACATCGGCGCCAACACCGTCTCGCAATTCTCCATCAACACCTCCGGACGCCTGACGAGCATCACCACGCCCATCGGCACGGGGACGCGGCCTTTCTCGGTCACCATCGAGCCCAAGGGCCGCTACGCCTACGTGGCGAACTTCAACGACGGCACCATCTCCGCGTACAGCATCAGCGCCACCACCGGGGCGCTCACCAGCCTCGGGGCCGCCGGCAGCTCGGGCGGCACGAGCCCCAGCGCCATCGCGGCCGACCCCACCGGACGGTTCGTCTACGCGGTGAACCAGAGCGGAGCGGTCGCAGCCTTCAGCATCGGCAGCACGGGGACGCTCACCAGCGTCGGCTCGCTCAATGCCGGCACGCTGCCCAATTCCGGCACCGTGGACCCCACGGGGCACTTCCTCTACGTGACGAACCAGACGGATGGCACGGTCTCTGGTTTCACCATCAATGCCACCAGCGGCGCCCTGACCAGCATGGGAGCAGCGACGCCGGCGGGAACGACGGCCACGGCCATCGCCGTCGCGCCTTCCGGTAAGTTCGCCTACGTGGCCTGCGCCGGGGCGGACAGCATCCCCGTCTTCAACATCAACGCGACCAGCGGCGCCCTCTCCGCCGTCGCCGGAACGCCAGTCACCTCGCCCAACCCCGTCACCATCACCATCGACGCCTCGGGTGACTTCGCCTACGCCGCCAATTTCAACACCAACAACGTGACCGCCTACTCGGTCAACACCAGCACCGGCGCCCTGGCGTTGGTGCAGACGATGGGCGCCCGCTCCGGTGCGACGTCGTTTGCCCTGGCCCCGGGAACGGCGCCGGTGGCCTACGTGCCGAAATACGCCTACGTGGTCAACGGCGGCGGCGACAACCTCAACCAGTACAGCATCGGAAGCGGCGGCGCGCTTAGTCCCATCGGCGCCTTGCCCATCGCCACCGGCCAGGGGCCGGCCTCGGTCGCCGTCGACCCGACGAACAGCTTCGCCTACGTGGCGAATCAATCCGATGGCACCGTCTCGGCCTACACCATCGGTTCGAATGGCGCCCTCACCCAAGTCGGTACGGCCATCACTGCCGGCTCGTCGTCCTCGGGCACCATCTCGGTGACGGTCGACCCCTCGGCGAGGTTCGTGTACGCGGCGAACAACGCGTCGGGCGACGTGGCCCAGTACAGCATCAATGGGGATGGCTCTCTCACGGCCATTCTTCCCAACGTGACGTCGGGCAGCGCGCCGTTCTGCATCGCCGTCGACCCCTTGGGACGGTTCGCCTACGTGGCCAACCAGTCCGGCGCCTCGGTGGCGGCCTTCAACATCAGCCCCACCACCGGGGCGCTCACCATCATCGGCACCAGCAACGAGGCAACAGGAAATTCGCCGGTCTCCGTCGACGTGGACCCCACGGGACAATTCGTCTACGTGGCCAACGAGGACGACGCCACCGTCTCGACCTTCACCATCGACACGACGAGTGACACGACCATGGGCTCAATCAGCGGCGGCACGACGATCTCGACGGGCGTGGCCGGCACGGCCAATCCGCACTCCGTCGCCGTCGACCCGGTGGCCAATTTCCTCTACGTCGCGAACGACGGCACGAACGACGTCTGGACGTTCTCCATCGCCAGCAACGGGGCGCTGACGCTCGTCGGCACGGGTGGCATCTTGACCGGCACGGCGACGGCTCCTCGCTCCGTCGCGGTCGACCCCTCCGGCACTTACGTCTACGCGGCGAATTCGGCCGGCGCGCCGGGCAGTGTCACGCCCTTCACCATCGGCTCGACGGGAGCGCTCACCATCGGTACGGCCGTCGCGGCGGGTTCGGATCCAAACCTGATTGCCATCTCCGGAATCATCCAGTGAGTCGAGCCTCGGCGCGGCCCGGCTGAGTTTGCAGTTGCAGCACACCGCCTGCCACCGGCGGTGCGCAACCGGACGAAGCGTTACGAGCTGCGCTTCGTGCACTGCGGGGCGCCAGGCGGGAGGGGTGTCTCGGCGAAGCCCGCGGCCGCGGCCCCCGTGCTGGCGGGCCGGGCTACACGCGGGGGTCACGGGTTCGGAGGGGGGCTACCGCCCGTGTCCATCGTTTAAGGTTAGTGGCAGACGGCGACATGCGCAGGCGTCCCTGGTTTCGGACGGGCGCTCGCCTTTTCCTCCTCTCGTGTGCGCACACCAGCCGTCGCATCTGCGCGCGCCCACCAGTACACGGCGAAGCCACTTCGCCCGACATGGCTCGCGTCGAGTGTCGCCTTTGCCGTCGCCTCGCGGCAGGTGCGCCTTCTCATTGTCTTCCGGGCAGGGCCCCGGCCGGCCTCAGCGGCCGCCTGGGCCCGGGAGGGCGGCTCTGGACAGCGAGAAGACGCGCTCACCCTCGCTGGTCGCCCCGACGTCCTTCCAGCCGCGACGGCGGTAGAAACGCTCCGCCCGGGTGCCGGGGGCGGTGGACAGGGTGATGGTCTCGACGCCCTGCTCGAACAGCCACGCCTCGACGAGGTCCATGAGCGCGGTCCCGATGCCCTTCCCCTCGTCGGCGGGACGGACGAAGAGTGCCCAGACGTCGCCTCGGCCTGGCCGGCCGCAGACGAAGCCGACGACGCTCCCGGCCGTCTCACAGACCCACGCCCGGCCCTCGACGCTCAGCGCACGGACGTAGTCCTTGGCGCCAATCCGCAACGCGACTAGCCGGTTCTCACGGACAGCGCCTCGGATTTCCATGAGCACCGGGATGTCCGCGAGTTCTGCCGGTCGGTACGTCGTCATGGAGGTCGTTCTGCAAGAGGGGAGCGCGCGCTGGGGGGGTTGCAAGCGAAAAAAGATTAAGCCCACCGCTTTCTACGACGGACTGGCTGCAGTCCGGGCTCTGCTTTGTGGCGCTGTCCGCGTCGGGTGCGCTACGTCACACTCGAGCCCGTGCCGGATCCCCCCCATCGGTGCGAGCTCCCGTGCGCCGGCGGCTCCTCTGGGGCCGCACGGTGCGCGGTTTTGATGTCGCTGCGCCCCGCGCCCGAGGGCGCCAGGCCCCCCCGGGGCGGCTGAGGCCTCTTTGTCGACTCGGGCTTTTTCTCCGCAACCCAGGCCGCCTTCCGGTGTCCCTGTGGCGGAAAACATGGGCACCGGCATTCATTCGCCTTCAGTGCCGAGGAAGCGTCGACAGGGTGCTCGGGAAGTGGTTTGTCTCGGCCGCTCACACCCCCTCGTGCCCTCCAGGAGGAGCCCCATGCACTACTCAAGCTTGCTCGGTCTCGGTGTCCTCGTTCTGGCCGTCCTCGTCCCGGCGGCGGCCAGTGCCCAGCCCATGCCCAACCACTACGGTGCGCCCATCGGCGTGGACACGGCGCGCAAGGTGGCCGCTGCCGCCATCGCCGAGGGGAAGAAGAATGGCTGGACGGTGGCCGCCGCCATCGTCGACACCGGCGGCACCCTCGTCTACTTCGAGCGCATCGACGGGACGCAGAATGGGAGCTCGGAAGTCGCGCAGCAGAAGGCCCGCACCTCGGCGGCCTTCAAGCGTCCAAGCAAGATGCTCGAGGACGCGGTGACGAGCGGCAAGTCACAGTTCCTGAAGCTTCCCGGCGCGCTTCCCATCGAGGGCGGCGTCCCGCTCCTCGTCGACGGAAAAATCATCGGAGCCATCGGCGTCAGTGGCGCCACCTCGGCGCAGGATGGGCAGTGCGCCAAGGCCGGCGCCGACGTGCTTGGCCCCACCGTGGCGGAGAAGAAGTAGGACCGCGGCGACAGCCTCGCCCCGGCGGTGGTTGCGCTGGCCTTCGCCGGCGCGGGCGTGACGCTGGTCGACATCTCGGGTGCGCTGAAGGGGCCCCTGCAGCTTCCGCCCCGGACGCGAGGAGACCCCTGGGCAGCCGGCCCTCGGGGGCCTACTCGTCGCCGACGTTGGTGGTGGCCCAGGGGACGGCCTCCAGCCGGGCCAGCGGGATGGGGTCGCCGGTTATCTCGCTGACGCCATAGGTGCCGAGCTCCAGGCGCCTCAGAGCGTGGTCAATCTGCTCCAGCATGCGCTCGTCCGCCTCGGAGAGTCCGATGCGGATGTCGGAGTTGGTGGACTCCATCGCCTCGTCGCCGACGTCATGGGGGTCCGGCATTCCCGGCGCGCGGTCCGCGTCCAGGGCCGTCGTCTGGAAGAGGTCCCGGAGACGCTGGTGCTCCTTGTTGAGGCGCTCCTTGAAGTGGTCGAGCTGCTTCGCCGTCAACGGACGTTCCGCCTTCGCACGCTTGGCCATCCATGACCTCCCAGAAGACGTCGAACGTTAAGCAGGGACGTCTCCGCGCGCCACTCCCTCGTGGACGCCTCTCACGGAGGCTGGCGCGGGGTCGCAAGAGACATCGACACCAGCCGGGCGATGAAGATGGCCGGGAAGAGCTGCCCCACCATGCTTTCCAGGTTGGACAGCGAGCGCGCCGGAAGCGTCAGAGGGACGATGTCGCCATAGCCGACGGTGGTGAGGGTGGAGAGCGAGTAGTAGACGAAGCTCGAGAGGTTGTGGGCCGCGGGTTGCCACTTGAGCCCGTGAAACGAGTCCGGGACGAGGATGTCCACCAGCCGGAAGGTCTCGGCCCAGGTGAGGCCCAGCAAGAGGTAGGCCGCCACCGCCCCGAAGATGCGGTCGCGCGTGGCCGGTCCGTCCTTGAAGACCTGCCCGAGGATGAGGGCCACCAGCACCGAGAGCACCAGCAGCGACACCACGGCCGCACCGGCTTCCGTCCAGCGGTCCTCGAGCCCCCGGGCCAACAGACGAAGCGTCAGCATGGCCAGCAGCAAGAGCAGGCCGAGGACGATGATGCCCCGGCGTACCAGGTGCCAGCCCAGCGACGAGGCTCCGGCGAGGACGACGCCGGCCATCCACACGTCGACGGCGAAGAGCCAGCCCCGGCCAATGAGCCCGCTCGTCTCCAGCGGGAGAAAGACGAAAATCAGGAGCACGAGACTCACCAGGAGGGCCGTCAGCCCGGAATTCGAGCTCCAGTAGCGGCCGACGGGCAGTGAGGTGGGTAGAAAGCGCATGTCGCCTTTCCTTCGGAGTTTCTAGGCCGCGAGCCAGGCCGAGAGGGACGCGTCCGGGCGCGGCTCGAAGCGCACGCCGGGCTCGAGGGTGAGCCCCTCGGCGTGAATGCCGCGCGCCTGCAGCGTGTCGAGCAGACGTCCCTGCGCCTCGGCGTCGGGCGAGAGCAAAAGGCACCCGTCGCCACCGCCTGCGCCACTCACCTTCCCGGTGCTGGAGGCGCTGCTGGCCAGGGCGAGAATGCGCGCCAGCGCGGGAGTCACCACCTTCCCCAGCGAGGCAAGGAGTTGCTGCAGGCCCTCGCACGCCTCGCGGATGGCGCCGAAGCGTCCTCCTCGGAGCGCGTCCTCCAGGGCGTCCCCCAGGACATCGGACTCGGCGACGAAGGCGGTGCGGGCCTTCTCGTCCAGGCTGCGCTCGGCCTCGGCAATCATCCCCGGCGTCTGTGCGCTCTGCCCGGCGAAGGCGTAGGTGAGGAAGTCCGGGTTGAGGCCGGTCCGGACGACGTCCACTGGCCCTGAGTCCTTCAGCGCCAGCGGGAGTGCCTTCCCGCCGGAGAGGGCCAGCTCCACCGGCCACCGCCGGTAGCGGACGAGGCCTCCCACCGACGCGGCCGCCACGTCCGCGCCGCTTCCCTTGCCCAGCTGGGCCTCGGCATGGGCCAAGAGGGCCAGGGGCAGCGTGGACTTCACGCCCAGCACGCCGGCGGCGGCCTCCACGGCCAGCACCGCCGTCCGCGCGCTGCTTCCCGTCCCGAGCTTGCTTCCGCCCGGGCCAAGCCTCGAGGGCGCGAGCGCCAGGGAGAGGCCGAGGCACTCCCGGCCCTCGGCGCGGTAGACGACGTCCAGGGCACGCGCGGCGAAGCGAAAGCCGTCCGTCACCTCGCCGTCCCACCGGACGCCCAACGGGGTGCTCAGCCCGAGTAGGCGTTCCTCGGCGGTGAGGAGCTCCACGGTACGGTCCGCGCGAGAGCGCACCAGCGCCTCGGCCCGTGGCCCCACCGCCAGCACCCGCGCCGCCCCGCCCCACAGCACCGCGTACTCGCCGCACAGGAAGAGCTTCGAGGGAGCGGAGAGGGCGCGTTCCACGCTTCGGGCATTCTCGCTAGCACAGCCCAGCCACGCCAATGCTTTTCAGAAGAGCGGCTCTGGAAGGAGGCAAGCATCGCCTCCCGGCGCGCAGCGCACCACGTCGCTGGCGCCGGCCTCGCGGGCCAGAGCCTCGACGCGGGCCACGTGCTCCAGCGTCGTGAGAAGCACCGGGTTGGGGCCCGCGTCCAGCGTGAAAAACACCGGGCAGCCCTTGGCCCGCGCCCGGGGGAGCTCGAGCAGCACGGCCAGCGTCGCCGGCCGGAGGTAGCAGAGGGGCGGGTCCGCAGCCAGCGCGGTGGCGTGCATGCGCCAGGCGTTGCGCTCGGCCAGGGCGCCCAGCGATGCGAGGTCACGCTTTCGGACGGCCTCCCGCGCACGGGGCACCTCCGCCTCGGCGTCCTTCACCCAGGCCGGGTAGTACGGCGACGTCTCCACCGTGGACTGCATGCCGTCGCGGGAGGAGACGTCCTTCACCAAGGAGGAGACGACGCAGGCCAGGAGCCGCAGCTCGGGCCAGTGCGCCTCGGTGAAGTCCTGCGTGGCGAAGCTGTCCTCCCCGTCGGGGCGGCTCCCTCGGTGCCAGGTGCAGAAGCCCCCTTGCACGCTGCGGCTCGCCGAACCGCTGCCCGTCCGCGCCAGCCGCGAGGTGGCGCGGACGTCGTCAGGCAGCCCGGCCGCGGCGCGCGTCGCGCGTGCCAGCGCGGCGAAGCCCGCGGCGCTGCTGGCCAGCCCGGCGGCCATGGGGAAGTTTCCGCGCGACACCACGCGCACCGGGCCCAGGGCCCGTCCCGCCTCTCGCCCCACCGCCTCCACCAGGGCCACCACCCGCGCGCGCTCCTGGCCCACCGCCTCCTTGCCGTTGAGCTCCACGCTGGTGGCGCCCGCGCCCAGCTCCACCGTCGTCGTGACTTCGAGCGGGGCCAGCGTCAGGCTGAAGTTCGACTGGTACGGGAGGATGCGCTCGCTGTCGCGCTTTCCCCAGTACTTGACGAGGGCGATGTTGGGGTGCGCCCGCGCCGTGGCCTTGGTGGACTTCATCCACTCGCCTCCACGCGGGCCACGAAGCAGGTGACGCCGGCGCGCCGCAACCGGCCCTGGGCCCCGGCCGCCTCGCGGAAGAGTCCCACCACCGCGCCCCCGTCGCCACCGGCGCCTGTCAGCTTCGCCCCGAGCGCGCCGCCTTCTCGCATCCACCCCGCCATGCCGTCGAGGGCAGGCGAGCTCACGCCCAGCGCGGCGAGGAGCCCGTGGTTGACATTCATCGCGTCCCCCAGGCCCTCGAGGTCGCCCGCCTCCGCGGCACGCACGCCCTCCTCGGCGAGACGGCCGACGTCGCGGAAGAGGCGGCGGTAGCGCGAAGGCCAGCGGGCCTGGCGCTTGCGCAGGGAGGACACCGTGTCCCGCGTCGGCTGCCGCGTGCCGGCCAGGGCCACCAGGAGCTCGAGGGGACGGGCGAGGGAAAGTCGGCGGACGAGGGGCGGCCTCTTGGCCCCACGGCGGCGAAAGCGGATGGGCACCCCGAGGGCGCTGCAGGCGTGGTCCACGCCGGAGGGCGTGCCGTGAAACACCTTCTCCATCCCGAGGGCCAGCGCGCGCACGCGCGCAACGGGGGGCGGCCGTCCGTCGGCGGCCAGGAGGAGGAGACGGGCCAGGGCCACCGCCACCGCGGCCGAGCTGCCAAGGCCCATGGACATGGGCAGGGTGCTAGCGAGGGAGACGCGGACAGGCGGCCGGCCCGCGGCATCCGCGGCCAGCGAGAAGGCCCGCAGCAGCTGGCGGCGGGTGGTGCCCGTGAGGGCCGCCGGTACCTCGAAGGCGCAGGTGCGCGCGGGCGTGGCCCGCGCCGTCACGCCCAGGGGGAGTGGCACGGCGAGCGCGGTGCCGCCGTACACCACCGCGTGCTCCCCGAGGAGGATGACTTTTCCCGGACCGAATGCCTGGAGCGGCCAGGCCGGGGCAGCCCTCACGGCCTGTCGTTGGCGCTGTGCGGCTCGAAGGGCTCGAGGGGAGGCAGGGTGGCGAGAATTTCCCGCGCCTTGTCCACCTTCACGTTGCCGGACTTCACGAGGAGGTGGGCCACCTTCTCCACGTGGTCCCCGCGAGCGCCGGCTGTCACCGCCACGCAGCGGGCGTGGAGCGCCATGTGGCCCTTCTGGATGCCGACGGAGCCAAGCGCTCGCAGGGCCGCGAAGTTCTGTGCCAGCCCCACCGCGGCAAACACCTGCGCCATCTCGCGGACGCTGGAGCAGCGCAGAAGCTTCATCCCCAGCCGGACGCCGGGGTGGATGCTCATCGTGCCGCCCACCATGCCCAGCGCCAGCGGCAGCTCGATGCGGCCCACCAGAGTGTTGTCCTCCAGCGTCCAGTGCGAGAGCGGCCGGTACTGTCCGGAGCGCGCGGCGTAGGCATGCGCGCCGGCCTCGATGGCGCGCCAGTCCTGCCCGCAGGCGATGGCCACGGCGTCGATGCCATTCATCACGCCCTTGTTGTGCGTCGCGGCCCGGTAGGGGTCAGCCATGGCGAAGCGGCTGGCCTGGTGAATGCCGTTGGCGATGTCCCGGCCGTCCATGTCGAAGTCGGCCAGGGCCCTCACCGGGATGCGGCAGGTGGCTCGCGCCAGCCGCCGGTCGGAGAGGTTGGAGAGGATGCGCAGGTAGACGCGGCCCCCCGTCACCTGCTCGATGAAGGGGGCCACCCCCTCGGCCATGGTGTTGATGAGGTTGGCCCCCATCGCCTCCTGGGTGTCGATGAGGAGGTGGACGATGAGGAGCGGCTCTCCGCGGGCGCCCTCGGGTGCGGGAAGGACGCGCACCTCGACTTCCCGGGCCCCGCCACCGCGGCGCTGCATGGAGGGGTGGAAGCTGTTGGCCAGGGCGAGAATCTGCTCGCGGTGCTCGAGGACCCGCTCCATGGCCAGGGTGGGGTCGCCGTAGCCGGTGACCTGCACCTGGCCCACCATCAACGAGTCATCGGCCTCGGCGTCGAAGCCGCCCGCCTCGCGGACGATTTTCGCGGCGAAAGACACCGCGGCCACGACGCTGGGCTCCTCCACCGCCATGGGCACGAGGTAGTCGCGCCCGTTGACTTGGAGGTTGAGGCCGAGTCCGAGGGGCAGGCTGAAGGTGCCCACCGCATTCTCAATCATGGTGTTGGCGGTGGAGAGCGGCAGCGGCCCCGGGCTGTGCAGGACGGCAACTTCCTCTTCGGTGAGGCCGTGGCTCCTGGCGATGCGCTCCAGGCGCTCCTGAAGCGTCAGCTTGTGAAAGCCCGGCAGCCGCGACGACGGCCTGGCCTCCTGTGGCTCGGCCGTATTCCGGGCAACAGCGCCCATACCTTTTCCCCTCACAGTGTCCCCATCCAGTCTCTCAGTGGTCCGGCCACCACCTTGGGTTGCGTACGAAGCTCTGCCACGTTGCGGCTTCCGGTGAGGAGCATGGCTTGCTTGAGCGCTCCCACCACCGTGTCCACCGCCAGCTCGGCCGCGGGGACTCCGCCGGCCTGCTGGGCGCGAAAGAGAGGAAGGGCCATGCCGGCCACGTCGGCGCCAAGCGCCAGGGCCTTGGCCACCTCGAGGCCGTTGCGAAGCCCGCCCGAGGCGATGAGGCGCACGCCCGGGCCGACGCTGCGGCGCACCGTGGCCACCGCCGCGGCGGTGGGGATGCCCCAGCTACTGAAGAGCTCGCCCACCTCGCGGGCCGGGCCGCCCTTGATGCGCAGCTGCTCCACCCGCACCCAGGAGGTGCCTCCGAGGCCACTGACGTCCAGCGTGCGGACGCCGCAGTCCACCAGGCGCCGGGCCACGTCGGGGGAGAGGCCGCAGCCGGTTTCCTTCACCAGGAAGCGCTCGCCCAACGAGGCGCTCAGCGTCTGCACCAGGCTGTAGCCGCCCCGGAAGTCGCGGTCCCCCTCGGGCTGGGTGAGCTCCTGGCCGGCGTTGAGGTGCAAGGCCATGCCGTCGGCGCCGATGGCGTCCATGAGGCGCCGCACGCCGTCCGCGCCGAGGACAATTCCCTGCCGCAGGCCGATGTTGCCGAGAAGAAGCACGCTCGGGGCGATGTCCCGGACGGCGAAGGTGGAGGTGAGCTCCGGGTGCTCGGACATGGCCCTCTGGCTACCGACGCCGAAGGCCAACCCGCGGCGTTCCGCCACCAGGGCCAGGTCACGGTTGACTGCACGGGCCCGCTCGCTGCCACCCGTCATGCCGGTGACGAGGAGGGGCGCCTTCAGCGTCTTTCCCCAGAAGGGCGTCTGGAGGTCCACCTCGTCCAGGGACAGCTCCGGCATCGCGCAGTGCACGAGGTGCACGTACTCCAGGAGCGTGGAGTTGGCCGAGGGCTCGACCTCGTCGGCCGCGCACAAGTCGAGGTGCGCGTCCTTGCGAAGTGGAGTCGTGGAGTCGGGCATCGGCGGGACGGCTTTGGGAACTAGCAACGGCGTGTTCTCGACGCAAGGCAGCAGACTTGCCACAGTCCCCGGCCGTGACTGTGGAACCCCCGAGAGTCGTTCTGTTTCTTCATAGCGCGGACTACGACAGGGTGCACCAAGGCCTGGCCATTGGAGCCGCGGCGGCCGCGCTTGGGAAGCAGGTTGAATTATACTTTTTTTGGTGGGCATTAGAACGGCTTCTTGATGGACGGCTGGGGGAACCGGACTTTTCTCCCGCACGCCCGGACGTCTCGGACCGCTTCGAGGCCAAAGGGCTGCCCACGGCGAAGGAGTTGCTGGCCCACTTGCGGGCGTCCGGCCAGTGCCTCGTCGTGGCCTGCACCGGCAGCCTGGCCGC
>Ga0302325_10000592_pt1 | contig 99614 bp, 94 predicted proteins | sample Palsa_T0_2_FD_201948 | JGI IMG/M metagenome (GOLD analysis project Ga0302325, IMG submission 201948) | Peat permafrost microbial communities from Stordalen Mire near Abisko, Sweden - Palsa_T0_2 | ecosystem: Environmental > Terrestrial > Soil > Palsa > Peat permafrost | place: Sweden: Abisko...
GAAAAAGTGCTCGGAAAAACCGTTCGGTCTATCGGCCAGTCCATTGGCCGACCATCAATGTCAATATTGCCATCAAACCCCCGTCCGGTTATCGGTCGGGTATCTGATGAACGGAACGCATTCTGGACTCTGAGTGTTTGAAATTCAAGCCGAAAAGATTGGTTTCCAAAAATCAATTTCAAAAATCCCGCCGCGCGGTTGAAAAACGCGCATGAATTGCCGATCCGCTTTTAAAAATTCGGCTTCCTCCTTCGCGTTCTTCGCGTCTTGAGCGAAGCGGGCGGTTAAAAAGAATTTTCACCGCCAGGCGGAAACGCTCAGCTCCACACCGGCGGCGGTTCGATCTGATCCGCCGGCCGCGGACCCACGTCTTTTTTCGCACTGCCGGCCAGCCGGCTCTCGGCCACCAGTTCCATATCGTGATCGCAAACAATCTGGCAACTCAGCCGCAGCCCATGCGTCCCGCCCAGCCCGCGCGCCGAAAGCACGCTGCGCTCCGCCTGCGTCACCTTCTCAGGCTCCCCCGAAATAAACCGCACCCGGCACGTCGTACACTTGGCAAGACCGCCGCACGAATGCAACTGATCGATCTTCGCCTCATCCTCCAGCGCCAGCACCAGCCGCTTCCCCGCCGGCACTTCAAAAGTTCCCACGCTGTCGACAATCAACTTTGGCATTCAGACTCCTTCATTCGGTTATGCGATTGTGAAGTATTCAACCGCCCGCGTCAAAACCTGAACTCCAAACCCGCACAATCTCACCGCGCATACTCCACCGACCGCACTTCGCGAATCAGCGTCACCTTGATCTCCCCGGGATAATTCAAATCCTGCTCAATTTTCTGCGCGATGTCCCGGGCGATCTTCGCGCTGATGCGGTCGTCGATCAGCTTCGCATCGACGATCACGCGCACCTCGCGGCCCGCCTGGATCGCGTACGCCTGCCGCACGCCTTCGAATGTCATCGCCAGGTCTTCCAACTCCTGCAGACGCTTGACGTATCGCTCCAGGCTCTCGCGCCGCGCTCCCGGCCGGCTGGCGCTGATCGCGTCCGCCGCCATTACCAGAGCCGTGTACGGCGTCGTCGCCGGCACATCGCCGTGATGTCCCTCGGCCGCGTTCAGGACCGCTTCCGGTTCGTCGAAGCGCCGCAGAAATTCCTTGCCAAGCTGCGGATGTCCGCCTTCCTGCTCGTGATCCATCGCCTTGCCGATATCGTGCAGCAACCCCGCGCGACGCGCCAGGTTGCCGTCCAGCCCCAGCTCATCCGCCATGATCTGCGTCAGATATGCCACCTCCATCGAATGCTTCAGCACGTTCTGCCCGTAGCTGGTGCGGAACGCCAGCCGGCCCAGCATCGGAAGGATCGGCTTGGCCAGTTGCAGGTTCGCCTCCTGGGCCGCTTCCTTGCCCAGGCGAATCAACTCCTCTTCGATCTCCTTGGTCGTCCCCGTCACTACTTCCTCGATCCGCGCGGGATGAATTCGCCCATCCTGCACAAGACGATCCAGCGATAATCTGGCCACCTCGCGCCGCACCGGATCGAAACAGCTCACCACCACAACGCCCGGCGTGTCGTCGATGATCACATCCACCCCCGTCGCCTTTTCAAACGCGCGGATGTTGCGCCCCTCGCGCCCGATCACGCGACCCTTCATGTCATCGTTGGGAATCGTCACCGTGCTCACGGTGTGGTCGGCCGTCTGCTCCGCCGCGTAGCGCTGGATCGCCTGCAGAATAATCTGCCGGCTCTTTTCCTTCGCCTCATCCTGCGCCTGCTCGGTGATCCGCAGAATCGTCGCCCCGGCCTCGAGCTTGCAATCATCCTCGATGCGCTTCAGGAGCATTTCCTTTGCCGCCTCGGGCGAAAGATTCGTGACCTGCAGCAGCCGATCGCGCTGCTCGTGCAAAACCTGGTTCAGTTGCTCTTCTTTGCCTGCAATCGACTTCTCGCGATTGGAAACTTTGGCCTCGAGCTGGTCCAGATTCTTTTCCTTCACCGACAGCGTGTCCAGCTTGCGATCCAGCGTGTCCTCCCGTTTGTCGAGCCGGCCTTCCAGACTCTTCAAATCGTTCCGCTTCTGCTCGATATCGCGCTCGAATTGCTCCTTGCGCTTGATCTGTTCCTGCCGGGCGGCAAGCTCGATTTCCTTGGCCTTGTTCTGGGCCTCGGCAATGGAATTATTCTTGATCTGTTCCGCCTCGAGGCGCCCCCGGTTCAGGGCCGTGTTGCCCATGACCTTCAGCGCCCCCAGCGCCATCCCGGCCCCGACAATCACACCAATCACAATTCCGATGACAATTTCCATGAGTCCCACCCGAACTCATCCGCATTCGCGAACGAATTCAAAGCGCGGATATCCTGGAAAAAAACCATCAACTCGACGAAGTGACCGAACGATCGAACGAAGTCAGCACGACCCAAAGCGCGTGAATAAATCCACGGGAGGCTCAGATCCGGGAGGGGCTCGCGAAGGCATGTTGATGAGCCGGCGGGTATTTACCCGCACCGGCGACAAATCAGGTCGCAGGGCCAGCAGCACCGGGGGCAAAACCCGGCGTCCGCTTCCCCGCGCACGCCGGACCAGTCCGAGCAACAGCCCGAACGCGCCCAGCGCCAGAAGGATCGTCTTCGTGAGAATTCCCAGAATGACCACGTTCATATCGTAACGTCGAATCGAGATTCTTCTCCAGCGATTCACCATCCGCTATGGCGAACCGCCCGTGGCTGCTGCGGGAAAGCTAAATCCCAACACCAGCCAAACTAATTGCTCATATATTATGCATTCCCCGGCCCGATTCAAGCAACCATATAAATGGATATCATCTTATTCGATCGCGTCCAGCCCCCGCGCTATTAGGTCATCCATCGTCATCCACCACAACTGCTTGTGATGATGGAGCGTACAAACCGTCTTGCGACCCGGAAACGCCAGCGTGAAATCGCTCGCCACAAGCCCGTCCAGCAAACCCTCGATAAGTCTTCGAAATGCCTGCTCCTCGGCTAGCTGAAATTCAATCGCCGCCGCGTTCGTAAGACCCATAAAGCAGTTTGGATCGATCCCAATCTCCCCCAGTAACCCCGGCAACCACGCCCCATTGCCATGTTCCAGTTCAAACGACCAGTGGCTCGCCGGCATCACCCAGACATTTCCGCTCAAAACCAACTTCCAGGCCCGCAATGCCCGACTAACCAACCGATCCACATAGGGCTCCCCAACGCCCCGCGCAAAGCGCCTCATTTCGTCTCGAATCGTCTCATCCGGCGGCCCCACCCATCCCCGCACCTGGGCAACGGACAAGTCCGCAAACCCAAACGATCCGCTATTGAAATATTGACACTTCAGCCCCTCCGATTCGAGTTGCCGCAGAACGACCGGGTAATCAATGATGCGCGGCATTTGGGCCTTCAAATTCGATTCGCTGGAGCCAATCCCGCGTCTGCCCCGGCGATCTGAAACGGTACTTGCGGATTCCCTTGTAAGCCGGCGACCGAAACAGCTTCGGATAATCCCTCCGTACCTTCCGCCATGTCGTCCAGGCCCAAACGATGATCGACTCCTTGTCGAAAAACGACAATCGCCATGTTTCGACATTACCCGCCCACAAGGGTTCCTTGGTGATGCACCGGCCCACCGTTCGCCGAATCACCCTCCACATCACGAGGGGCATCGGATAATCCAGCCAGATCAGCGTATCCGCCTTTGGCCAGATCGAATCCCGCAGCGTCATATAATTCCCGCTCACAGTCCATCCATCTCCCGCGATCGCCGCCTCCACGCGCGGCCGAAGAATTTCCGTCGGCGTCGGCGTCCAATTCGATCGCCAATGCAGCGCATCCAGTTCCACATGCGGCACTCCAATCCGCCTCGCAAGTTCCTGCGCCAGCGTCGATTTCCCCGCCCCGCTCGTGCCCACCACGACCACGCGCCGCATCGTCCAATCCCTCCGATATCGCCTTCAAACGCCCAGCCGTTTCTTCCACGCCGCAAGTTGCTCCTCAAACGGCTTCCCCCCCGCCGCCCCCGCGCTCTGATATCGCTTCACCACATTCCGCGCCCCCAGCGCCTGATAAATTTCATCAGTAACGCCCACGGCGCTGCCGTGGGTCTTCATCGCCTCATTAAAATCCCCGACCGAAAGCTGCGCCAGCGCCGTCTTCCCCTCCTTCTCGCACTTGGCCACCAGCGTCCCCACAATATGGTGCGCCGTCCGGAACGGCACACCCTTCGTCACCAGAAACTCCGCCAGCGACGTCGCATCCAAAAACCCCTTATCCAGCGTCGGCTCGATATTCTCCTTCACAAAATTCGCCGAATTCACAATCGCCGTCGCCATCTCCAGGCACGCACTCACCGTGTCATATGCCCGGAACACAATCCGCTTATCCTCCTGCAAATCCCGGTTGTACCCAATCGGCAGCCCCTTCAAAATCGTCATCAGCGCAAAGAGATCCCCATACACATTCCCGCACCGCCCCCGGATCAGTTCCAGCATGTCCGGATTCCGCTTCTGCGGCATCATCGAAGAACTCGTCGTGTACTTGTCCGCGATCTTGATAAACGAAAACTCCGTGGACATGTAAATAATCCACTGCTCCGCCCAGCGGGAAAGGTGCATGGAGATCAGGGCGCATACGTATAAAAAATCACATGCGTGATCGCGCGATGCAGTCCGTTCAATGCTGCTTGCCGGTGGCTTTGAAAAATAGGACCACCCGACGTGATTTGGATGCGGAAAATATTTGAGATCTTTAGCGACCGCCGCCGGATCAATCGGCAATGAGGAACCAGCAATTGCACCACTTCCGAGCGGCAATTGCTCGCTTGATTCGTTGCTTCCTGATTTCACCCAATATGCGATGCGATGAACGTCAGAATAAAACGAATTCACCCACGCCAGACTTTCAGAACCGGCGACGATTGGCTGCGCTCGCTGCAAATGTGTGTACGACGGCATCACAACCTGTGCGCTTCGATCAGCAAGCGCCACGAATGCTTTGCAAAGGGAAACCAATTCCTCTTCTATTTTTCTTGAAGCATCCATCAACCAGATCGCTAAATCCGTCGCCACCTGATCATTCCGGCTTCGCCCCGTATGCAGCTTCTTTCCCGGCTCGCCGACGCGCCCGATCAGCGCCGCCTCGATCACCATGTGAATATCTTCCAGGCTCTCATCGAACTTGAAATTCCCCAATTCGATATCGCGCTCGATTGACTTCAATCCCTCGACGATTTTGTCGCGCTCGCCGTCCGTGATCAGCCCCACCTTCGCCAGCATCGTCGCATGCGCGATCGACCCGGCGATGTCGTGCTTGTACAGCCGGCGATCGTAGCTGATCGATTCCACGAATTTCTGCGCCAGCGCATCGGGTCCTTCACCGATCCGCGCCTGCCATGACTTTTCGCTTGCCATGAAAAGAATATTACCGCAGAGAGCGCAGAGTACGCAGAGGAGCAACCAAAATTCTTATCTCTGCGTTCTCCGCGATCTCTGCGGTTCAATGTATTCTGGTTTCTACTATATCCGCCGAACCATCTTGTAATGCGGCCCCGCCGTCGGAATCTCGAACATCTCCGACACCACTTCCCATCCATTCTGAAAATAAAAATGCGACGCCGGCGTGCGCGCATTCGCCCAGATCAGGTGAATCCCCTGCCCCAGGGCGATCCGCTCCACCTCCGCCAGCAGCCGCATACCGATTCCCCGGCCCTGGCAGGCCGGATCAACTGCCATCCCCCGCACCTGGCATGCCGGCTTGCCTTCCCACCGGTTCACCAGCACCGTCGCGCACCCCACGATCTTTTCCCCATCCTTGGCCGCAATGTGAACCGTGCCCGCATCCTCATCCCCAGGGAAAATCGCCGCATCCCTCGGCAATCCCGCGCGCAGCACCCGATGCCGGAGATCGACGATCTCCTCCACCTTCACCGCTTCGATCCTGATCGCGTCTATTTCCACGCCTGCGGATGATCCTCGCTCACCATCGCCAGCTCCGCGGCCGCGGCATTGGTGCGGACTTGATTCTCGTCCTTGCAACCCGGGATGACGGTTGTCACCGCCGGATGAAGCAAACACCACGCCAGCGCCCATTCGGCCATGTTCACGCCAGCGGGAACTTCCTTGCGCCGAATTTCCTCCACCTCACGCAGCCGCTGATCGATCAGCGCCCGGTCCTGCCCGGCGCGAACATCGTCCGGCCCAAACGAACTGCCCGGCTTATATTTTCCGCTCAGAAATCCGCTCGCCAGCGGAACGCGCGCCAGCACCCCCAGATTCTGCTTCTGACAGGATAAAAACACCTGCTCCTCCGGCGTCCGATCCAGCCGATTGTAAATAACCTGGATCGCCTCCACGCCCCGCCGCGTCGAATTCTCGACCTGATCGATATTCTTTCGCGTCTGGCCGGAAATGGAATTCCCCAGATGCCGAACCTTGCCGGAGCGAATGAAATCCTCCAGCACCTTCGTCAGCTCATCGTTGTCAAATTCGTCGAATCGTATGCTGTGATACTGAAGAAGGTCGATGTAATCCGTCTTGAGCGCTGCCAGCGAATCCTCGACTTGCTTCAAAACGTGTCCCGCCGTGCGCTCATCCGTGCGGTTCATGTGGGAATGGAATTTGTGCCCGAACTTGGTGGCCACCACCCAACTGCCCCGATTGCGCTGAATGGCGCTGCCGACAAACGCTTCGGAGGTGTGATCCCCATAGCACTCGGCCGTGTCGATCAGGTTGATTCCCGCATGCCGCGCCGCATCGAACATGCGATCGACATCAACCTGGGAAAATTCCTTGCCCCATTCCCCGCCCAATTGCCATGTCCCCACCCCGATGACCGAAACCCGCAGATTCGTCTTTCCCAGTCGCCGATATTTCATGCCCCGCATTGTCGCCATCCACGCGCGCGCGCCAATCCATTATTTGGCGGCGGTGCGCAGCACCGCGCTTGCGCCGGATTCACGCCGCGTTTTTCATACGGTTCACCGAGGCCGGCGAGAAAGTCTCCGGCGGAATTCTCACGCCCGCGTTCTCCAGCTTGTGCATGAACGCCGGCCGCAATCCGCACGGCATCAGGCAGCCTTCCACCTTGCTGCCCATTGCGGCGCCGGGAACTTCCTTGAACTTGAACAGTTCCTGCATCAGCACGCGGTCGCCTTCCATTCCGGCGATCTCCGTCACGCTGGTCACTTTTCTCGACCCATCGCGCATGCGCGACTGCTGCACCATGACCTGGATCGCCGAGCCGATCTGCTCTCGGATCACCCGGATCGGGAAATCGATCCCGGCCATCAGCGACATCGTCTCAATACGCGAAATCGCGTCCCGCGGGCTGTTGGCGTGCAGCGTCGTCAGCGAGCCGTCATGACCCGTGTTCATCGCCTGCAGCATGTCCAGCGCCTCGGACCCGCGGCACTCGCCCACCACGATCCGCTCCGGACGCATGCGCAGCGCGTTGCGCACCAGCTCGCGAATCGTCACTTCCGCGCCGCTGTCCGTGCCCGACTTCTTCGCTTCCAGCGTGATGACATGGTCCTGGCTGAGCTGCAGTTCCGCCGCGTCTTCGATCGTCACGATTCGTTCATCCGGCCCGATGCAGCTCGACAGCACGTTAAGCAGCGTCGTCTTTCCCGAACCGGTGCCGCCGCACACCACGATGTTCAATCTCGCCTGTACGCATCCCTGCAGAAAATCCGCGATCGGCTTGGTGATCGATCCGAAGTTGATCAGGTCCTCCATCCCCAGGCGCTTGCGGCTGAATTTGCGGATCGTGATGCACGACCCCGCGATCGCCACCGGCGGAATCACCACGTTCACGCGCGACCCATCCGGCAGACGCGCATCCACCAGAGGGTTGGTGGAATCCAGCTTTTTGCCCAGCGGCTTCATGATTCGTTCGATCACCTGCCGGACATGCGCATCATCATCAAAAGTAATATCCGTGCGCATCGGCTTGCCGTTGCGCTCCACGTACACCCGGTCGGCGCGGTTGACCATCACTTCAGTGACGGTGGGATCATCCAGCAGCGGTTGAATCGGCCCGAAGCCGTACAGCTCGTGGATCACCGCGTGAACGATCTCCTGCCGCACATTCTCCGGCAGGTGCGCATCGGAAGCGCGCAGCGCATGCGGAAGCTCTTCCTCGATCTTCTTCCGAGCGGCGGCATCCGCAACCGGATCGGCCGTCGATTGCGCCTGGGCGAAAAAATGATCCGCCAGGCGCTTCCTGATTTTGCTCAGGGCTTCTTTTTCCGCACGACCCCCATTTGAGACTGTAGGCGCGTTAGATTCGGGCATGAAGTGTCTATCGGCACCTTCCCCCCAGGTCATAAGCATCGCCCAGTCCGCCAGAATTGAACAGTTATCAGACGAGAAAAACTAATGGGAGGGACGCGTGGTCGCCACCAGCACCGAGGCTGTTGTGACCACGCGCGTCACTGGCGTTATCTGCACAGGCGTTAACGGCCGTGGTTTGCTCGATATGAAGCAGCGATCGAAAAAGTTGTAGACCATCGCGATGTCATCGCGATTGCGGAACCACCCGTTGCCATGCCCGCCCTTGGGAATGATCACCAATCTCGCCGGCGCCCCTGCTGCCCGAAGTTTCTGATACAGCACTTCACTTTGCTGCACCGGCACATAGGGATCAAGCTCGCCGTGCATAATTAGAAACGGAACCAGCGGCGCGTGACCCACCTGCTGGGCCGGGCTGGCGAACATCTCTTCGGCAAGCATCTCTTGCGTCGAGTTCGGCGAATTCATCGATCCAAACAGCAGGCTCTCGGCGCGGATCGTGAACCCGTGAAATTGCGGATTGTGAACGAAATCCGACGGTCCAAACCAGTCGCATACGGCCTGCACCGCGCTGGAGCCGCCCAGGCTTGCGCCCAGCGGCTCATATTCCGCCCTGCCGTTGGTCGTCCCGAGCAGCGACGCCAGTTGGCCGCCGGCCGATTCGCCCCAGGCTCCGATCCGCGTCGGATCGATATCAAACTCCCGCGCGTGCGCCCGCAAAAAACGGATCGCCGCCTTGCAGTCGTAAATCTGCGCTGGAAAAATCGCTTCGTTGCTCAGCCGGTAATTGATGCTTGCCAGATCGTATCCCCGCAGCAGCGTTCCCATCCCCGGTGGAAGTGCCTTGTCCCCGCTGAACCACCCCCCGCCATGAATCCACACCAGCAGCGGCCGCGGCGCCGTCGGAACATCCGGCCCATAAATGTCCAGCATCTGCGATCGCCGCGCATGCAATAGATATGGAACATCCCGAACCGCGTGGAACCCGCGGGGAATCCATTGCCGCACCAAAGGCTGCGATGGTCGAGTTGCCGGCAGCAGCACATCAGCGGGCGCAATCCCCACCACCGAAAAAATCAAAGCACCTACAACTATTGGAACAAATTTGAACTGCAACGCCCGCATATTTTCCGCCGCCTTGGGTGGCCGTTGATTATACTGCCAAATAGAACAAATTCCTACAAGTCCTTATTATTAAAGCCGATGACGGGCATGGACTGGAACACGATCAAACCTCGCCTGACGGCCGCCTGGCAGGAATTCATCCGTCATGATTTACGGTTCTCCCACCTGGTCGTGGCCGCTTCCATCGCCATTGGCGCCCTCGTAAACCTTCTTTTCGCCCACGGCTGGACAATCTGGCCGGTCGTGCTGGCCTTCGGGATCCTCACCTACATCAACGAAGCCGTCTCCCGCAACGGACAGGGAATCCCGCCGCTTCAGGTCTATCTATTTTTCATGGCCGCGGTCGTTCTCTGGCTTCTGGCGGTGGCCATTCTCGCATCGCTCCATCCGCTGATCCTGATTCTCGGCCTGCTCGCCATCCTTTACCGCATTGCCGAGGCGATCCTGCGTCAGCGCGAGCGCGACCGCCTGATCGCCAGCCGCCGCTCCCAAAACCTGTGCCTTCACTGCGGACATACGTACGATTCCAATGCGGTGTTCTGCGACCATTGCGGCGAAGAGCCCAATCCCGACGCCGCAATCCTCAAACGAGTCGCCCAGATTTACCGAAGCGACAAGGAAGTGGAGCGTGCCCGCGCCGCCCTGGGCCGCATCGCCCCCGCAACGATATCCACCAAGGAACAGGCGCTGATCGCCCGCCGCCACAGCGGCAAAATGACCCACCAATCCCCGTTGCCCAAAGCCGCCAAGCTCGGACCCGGCCGGTCGAGCACCCGACGGGTTTGAAGCTGGGCTCGATTCATGGATTCGCAGGTCGATATGCCACCAGATATGCACCCACGACGATCAGTATCACCCCAATCCAATTCCAGCTCATCAGCTTTTCATTTTTGAGCAGCAGCACGGCCAGCACCACGGTCAGGGGGACGCTCAGTTTATCCAGCGCAGCCACCTTCGAGATCATCCCTCCCGGCAAGGTCAGCGCGTGATATTCGAACAACCATGAAGAGACCCCGGCAATGCCGGTCAGCATCATGAAGACAAGAGCGCGCAGATTCAGATTTCGGGCGTGCGGCCATTTACCGAGGAGAGTCGTCACCAGCAGAACATAAATCGTTCCAACCGTGGCGCGGATCGCCGTGGCGAACGTGGAATCGATCCCTTCGGTTCCGATTTTTGCGAAAATTCCCGCCAGCGCCGCCATCACCGCGCCCAGGAGCGCGTAAACAAGCCAGGGTGCGATTTGCATGCGCAAAATTATACCCGGCGGGCAATGGGCGAGCCGCAAATCAACGCGCTGATCAAATAAACTTCTAGAAAGTCAATCGAGTCAGTTGTACGATAAGACAAGCATGGACGCTGCCATCACCGAAACGCGAACGGAAGCGCAGGCCGCCAGCCAATTCCGCGGCAAGCGGGTGCATTTTATCGGAGTAGGGGGCACCGGCATGAGCGGCCTGGCGCGCATGCTCCTCGACGCGGGCGCGATTGTCTCCGGTTCCGACACCAGTTCCGGCCCCATCACCTTCGACCTTTCCAAAAAAGGTGCAAAAATTTCGCGGAATCAATCGGGCGAATTGCTCAATTCCAAAATTGATCTCGTCGTCCGCACCGCCGCCGTGCCCGATAAAAATATCGAGATGCTCGCCGCGGGCGCCCTCGGGCTTAAAACCGTCAAATATGCCCAGATGCTCGGCATGGTGATGGGGGAGCGCTTCGGCGTCGCCGTCGCGGGCACTCACGGCAAATCGACCACCAGCGCGATGATCAGCTTCGCCCTCGCCCAATGCGGCGCTGATCCCAGCTTCGTCATCGGCGGCACGGTCCCGCAGCTTGGCGGCGGTAGCCACAGCGGCGGTGGAAATGTGTTCGTCGCCGAGGCGTGCGAATTTGACCGCAGCTTTCACAACCTTCATCCGAAGGTCGCCCTCATCACCAACATCGAGCCGGATCATCTCGATTACTACCGCGACATCGACGAAATCGTCGAAAGCTTCCGCGATTTCGCCCGGCGCGTGCCAAAAGATGGCCTCATCGTCGCCTGCGGAAATGATCGCCAGGTCGCCCGCGCCCTCAGCGGAATCGCCGCGCCCGTCGAAACCGTGGCGCTAAAAGAAAATTATATTTGGTCCACGCGCGTTTTGGGCATTGACAACGGATGCTATCGCGGCGAAGTATCGTATCGAAATCAGCGCGTGGGCACTTTGCGTCTTTCCGTGGCCGGTGAACACAATCTCCTCAACGCAACGATGGCCGTGGCGGCCTGCTGTGCATGCGGAATCTCGCCCGCGAACGCCATCGACGCGATGGGAAGATTCGAAGGCGTCGATCGCCGCATGACCGTCATGGGCCGCTTCCGCGGCGCGACCGTCGTCGATGATTACGGCCATCATCCCACGGAAGTGCGCACCACGCTCAAGGCGCTGCGCGAGCGGTTTGAACCGGGCCGGTTGATCTGCGTGTTTCAACCGCACCAGCACAGCCGAACGCGGTCGCTGCTGGAAGATTTCGCCCGCAGCTTCGTGCAGGCGGATGAAACGATTGTCCCGGACATCTATTTTGTCCGCGACAGCGACGCCGAGCGGCAGAAAGTCACCGCCGCCGATCTCGTGAAACGCATCCAGGCCAACGGGCAGAAAGCCATTCACCTGGATTCGTTCGAAAAGATCGTCGAGCACCTGAAGCAGAACACGCGCGAGGACGACCTGATCGTCACCATGGGAGCGGGAAACATCTGGGAAATCGGGAGGGTGTTGACAACCGATTGAAGGATGCGATCGAACTATGCTGAAATTGTCCAATCCATTTTCCGGCCTGGAAAAAATCGTCGAGGAAAATGCCTCGCTGGCGCGACACACCTGGTATCGCATCGGCGGCCCGGCCCGATGGCTCGTCCGCCCAACCTCCGTTGAAGAACTCCAGGAGGCCGCGCGCCGCTGCTCGGAATCCAATATCCGAATGTACATCCTAGGGCTGGGCGCGAATATTCTCGCCAGCGACGCCGGCGTGGACGGCGCGGTGTTTCGCCTCGACGCCGACCATTTCCGCCGCGTTCAGGTTCGCAAACACCAGGTGGAAGTCGGCGCTGGCGCGGACATGCAGAAACTGGTCCTCCGCACCATTCGCCAGGGGCTTGCGGGCATTGAGTGCCTCGCCGGCATCCCCGGCACGATGGGCGGCGGCATCCGCATGAACGCCGGCGGCAAGTTCGGCGATATCGGCTCCATCGTCCATTCCGTCCAAGTGATGGACGGCCACGGAAATCTCTACACCCGTCAGAAAGACGATCTCGTGTTCGATTATCGCACGACCAACATCTCCGCGCCGTTCATCCTCGGCGCGACGCTCGACCTCGAGCCGGAGGAGCCCGAGCGGATCCTCCGCAAAACCAAGGAAATCTGGATGTACAAACGAAACACCCAGCCGCTCAATACGAAAAACGCCGGGTGCATCTTCAAGAATCCCCGCGGCCTCAGCGCCGGCGCGCTGATTGACCAGGCCGGTCTCAAAGGCATGCGCATCGGCGGCGCCGAGATCAGCACCAAACACGCGAATTTCATCATCGCTCATCCCGGCTGCACGGCCGAGGATATCCACACCACCATCAAACTGATCCGCGAAAAAGTGTTCGACCGCAATCAGATCCACCTCGAAAGCGAAGTGCAGATCTGGCCCTAGGCTCTGAAGGATTTATGCGAGTCACCGTTTTATATGGCGGTCCCAGCGCCGAGCGAGAAGTAAGCCTCGTCAGCGGAAAAGCCGTCATCGACGCGCTTCAGTCCATCGGGCACGATGTTTTCCCCAGCGATGTCTCCCCCACCGATCTTTCCGGCCTCGATCATCCCGCCGATGTGATCTTCCCCGTCCTGCACGGCGCTTTCGGGGAAAGCGGTGAACTTCAGGAAATTCTGGAAGACCGCGGCCTGCCGTTCGTCGGCAGCGGGTCCAAGGCCTCGCGCCTCGGCATGAACAAGGTGGAGACCAAAAAAGCGTGGGGAATCGCCGGGCTCCCCACACCTCCCTACCGCGTGATCCACCGCGGCGAACAATATTCCAATCCGCCCAAATCCTGCGTCGTCAAGGCGATCGACAGCGGCAGCAGCATCGACGTCTACGTTTGCAAAGCCACCGCCGAAAGCTCGCCCCGAGCCGCCGATGCCATCGATAAAGTTTTGACAACTCACGATTCCGTCCTGGTCGAAGAATTCATCGACGGCGTGGAGCTGACCGTCGGCCTGCTGGAAGAAAAACCGCTGGCCCCGATTCGAATCGTCCCCAAGGGAGAGTTCTTCGATTTTGAAGCCAAATATCGTTCCAGCGAAACCGAGCATCGCTTCGACACCGGCCTCCCCCCGCAGGTCGTCGAAGAGTGCCGCGAACTGGCCCGCCGCGCCAACGCCATCGTCGGGGCGCGCGATCTCGCCCGAATCGACATCATGCTGAACTCCTCGAATCAGCCGTATCTATTGGAAATCAACACTCTTCCCGGCTTCACCCCCCGCAGCCTCCTCCCCGAAGCCGCCAACCACGCCGGGATCGCCTTTGGTACCCTGGTGGACCGCCTCGTCCGCCGCGCCGCCGAGCGCGGTTGTTGTATGGTGGAGAACATGGGTTCTCACCGCCCTTAAATTACTGACGCATCCCATCCAAATGTGCTAAACTGAATTCCATGGTTGCCGCAATTCGTCAGACAATTAAGGTTGAGCAGGATGGCAGGATTGAAATTCGCTCGCCGGAACTTCAATCAGGCGCAACCGCCGAAGTCATTGTGCTTGTTGAATCCGGGCAAAGACGTTCGCCACTGGACATTTTTGACGAATTGCAGCAAATCATGGGCTTGGACCACGTATCAGCACAGGCTTGGGCAATAGAGTCGCGCCGCGAGCGATTAAACACCACCCGGAATCTCGGCGCTACTGCGGAATGACCCATCTCGACACAAACTTTCTGATTTCCAGGCTTGTCCCCAACTCCCCGCAGGCAATTCTCCTTCGCAAATGGCTGGCCACCGAGCCTGTCGCTCTGAGTGCGATTGTCTGGACCGAATTCCTTTGCGGACCTGTAAACAACGAACAAATTGCAAAAGCAGCGCAACTCTTTCCCGCTCCCGAGCCGTTCTTATCTCAGGATTCAACGGTCGCGGCCAATTGGTTCAACCGAACCGGTCGCCGCCGCGGTAGCCTGGTCGATTGCATGATTGCAGCCGTGGCATTCCGCTCTGGCGCACGACTTGCCACCGAGAATGTTTCTGATTTCCAGCCTTTCGTTGCCCACGGCCTAAAACTCGTGTCCGCCTGATGGCGGCATGCGTAAACCAACGCCTATAGAGTTCAATTCGCGTTCAAGGCGCTCCCCCTGCACGTCCGATAAACCAATAGCCCATGCCCAGAACCAAAAAATCGGCTTCCGCGCCGAGCCGTAAATCCTCGTCTTCGAAACGGGATGAATTGCTCTGGCGCATCGCGCTTCATGCCACGATCGCCGTCATCTTCCTTTCCGCGATTGTCTGCGTGTTTCGTATCTGCCAGGTGTACGTGGATCGCCGGCTCGCGTTCCCCGATCGGCCGCCGAAAGTCGTGCTCGTCAACCGCCCCGCGTGGATGAGCGATTTCCTCGCCGGGGAGATCGTCAAAACCACGCAGCCCATCGGCCTGCGCTCATCATTCAATCGCCAGCTTCTGATCGACACCGCCCGATCGCTCGAATCCAACCCGTGGATCAAGCAGGTCAACATGATTCGCCGCGTCTACGGCTCATCTCCGGGTGACACGCTGGAAATTGACTGCGACTACCACACGCCTGCCGCCCTCGTGAAATGGGGCGATTTTTACTGGCTTGTCGATTCCCAGGGCATCAAACTGCCCGAGCAATACGATGCCAGCCTCCTCCCCAGAATTCTCCTCGGGGCCGACGGCAAAACCAATTTGCGGATCATCGATGGTGTTTCCCATGCTCCCCCCGAAGCCGGGCAGGTCTGGCCGGGAGCCGATCTGCAAAGCGGCGTGGAAATGTCCCGCCTTCTTGATGATGCCGACTGGGCCGATCAGATCCGCGATATCGACGTCAGCAATTTCGCCGGCCGACGCGACGATCGACAGGCGCAAATCGTTCTCGTGACGCGTTTTGGCACCCAACTACGCTGGGGCCGCCCCCCCAGCGCCAAAGACGCTTTCATCGAAGTCTCCGCCCCGCAAAAACTCGCGGCTATTCAGGACATCTACCTTCGCGCCCACCGGGTCGATGACAATCAGCCCTGGCTGGATCTCCGCTTCGATCGGGTCACCTGCCCGCAGCCCGCTACCCCGCAAAACGCCACTGCCCAGGTCGATTCTCCCGCAAATACTCAGTGATATCCGCCGCATATCATGGAAATACCACTCCCATGATCCCCTCCGCCAGACGTGAATTCGACTCGCCATTCTGGATCGCGTTTATCCTTTGGCTTACCGGCCAGCTTGCTGCCCTGCTCCTTAGTGCTTCCCGCATCGCGCTGTGGGCACGGGCGCCCCGCGCAACGGAGCAGTTGGCATTGCCAATGCTGCTGGCTTTTCAGGTCGGTGTCTCATCGCTGATTTTCCCCCATCTCTTGCGCACCTGGCGGCAGACGATACTCGTGATAGCGTCCGCGTGGCCGCTGGCGCAGTTGGCATCATATCTTGGCGATGCCCCCGCCAGCGCGCTGGTACGCTGCGAAGTCTACGTTTGTATCTGGCTCATCACACTTCACCTCTGGCGCAGAACCCTTCCGAACCCGCGCGATCAGCTTTCGCTTGCCGCCGCCGCCAGCCTGCTGAGCATCGGCGGCCCGCTCCTCTGGTATCTGCGCGCCGACTTCATCACTGATGGTGCAACGCTCGACCCCAATTCATTCGCGATTTTCGGCCCTCTCTGCGGCGCGGTCGCGCAAAGTTCCGCGCCGTCCTCTCCGGCAAGCTGGATCGAAATCATTCTCATTTTCCTGATTGCCGCATTTGCTTTAATGGGTAAACTGCTTATCGGGCGTCGATCCCAACAGGTTATCCACTGAGACTTGACGCGGCGAACTGATTAGAAACACCTATTTTTAGAGCCTTTTTGCGCACATCTGAAAAACTTTTAGAATTTTTAAACAGTTTCTTGGTGGTTTGAACTTGCAGTCATTTCCCGGCTAAAGTATAAGTGTGCCACCAATAGGGTCTGAGTGGTTCAGGGCATTTGAAAATTGAAGCGAACACCTTTCTTCCTGGGCGCGCATGATCTGATTCTTGACCCCAAGAATCGCCTGTCGATCCCAGCACTGGTTCGGAAGAATTTTGATCCGGCTGATGAAGGATCGCTGTTCGTAACCCTGAAAGGTTCAGTCCCGTGGCTGTATACGATGGGTCATTTTCGGCGACTGTTTAAAAAACAATTGTCGCCCGGACTGATGCCCAGCGAGCTGCAGAAAAGTTTCACTTATCTCACCCTCTCGCTGGGTGCTGAAGTGGATTGCGATGCAGCCGGTCGTGTGGTTCTGCCCGAAAGCATTTTGACTCGGGCAAACCTGGGACGGGAAGTCACATTAGTGGGAGTGCAGGACCATCTCGAATTGTTCAGTCGGGATCGATGGCGCGAACTGCGGAATAAACTGATCGCGCAAAGCGAAATAATTGAGGCGTGGGCTCAGGAAAGCCTGCGACCGCCGGCCCAGGAGCAAAAAACGCAACCGGGGCCTCGGCGAGATGAATCAAAGGATTGACTCGGTTGGCAATGGATTGCCGGTTGTTTGTTTCACATAATTCAGCGGTGCGGGCTTAAAATCACACCGTTGAAAATGGGCATGGAGATATCCAGGGAAGGATGCTTCTCCCCCAAATCTGTTGTTGTAAAAGGGATCGCTCACCGCGATCGGCAGACAGGCTGCCCGCGCACGGAAGCTCCGCGCTTGTCGCTCATGACCCTGCAATGGCACGGATGCCATTTGTTTGCAGGACGTCAAAAGCCGATGGCGGTGATTGTAGATCAGTCCATGGACGACGACGGGTTGTGCGTCGCCCCCGGATCGATCACCCAAATGGAACGATCCACGGATTTCCTGCCAGGGACTCGGCAAGAAATCCGTGGATCATCCGTTTGAAGAAAAATTTGCAGCGGCAGAGAGACCTTCAGGATGGGTCCTCGAGCAACCGAGGTGGGCATGGATGCCCGCTCTGCCCTTTTTATATATCTCTCTCGCTATCTCGCTCTCCGCCCTGTCCGCTTAAGCGACTCCTGATTCATCTATCGGCTGGAGCAATTCAATTTCTTGTCCCTCTGTCCAGCCCGCTTATGCGAACAGTTCACTAACAAACTCATTATCCCCGGAATAATCCTAAATTGCAAGTGGCTGTTGGATTTTATTCTTGCGCGCATCGTATGGGTATTTCCAATCAGGGAGGAAGCAACCGCAGCGCCGCCTCCGCAAAATAGGTGATGATCAGGCTCGCCCCCGCGCGTTTTAAGGACAGCAGCGATTCCATCACCGCGCCGTCACGGTCCAGCCAGCCCTGCCGCGCCGCCGATTCCAGCATCGCGTATTCTCCGCTCACCTGGTATGCCACCACCGGCACGTGCACCGCCTTTTTCACCGCCGCCAGGACGTCCAGATACGGCATTCCCGGTTTCACCATGACCATGTCCGCTCCCTGCTCGATATCCAGCATCGTCTCGCGGATCGCCTCTTCCACGCCGCGCGCCGGATCCATCTGATACGACCTGCGGTCGCCGAACTGCGGTGCGGAATCGGCCGCGTCACGAAAAGGGCCGTAAAACGCGCTGGCGTATTTGACGGAATACGACAGGATCGCCACATCGTTAATCCCCGCCGAATCCAATCCACGCCGCAGCGCTCCGACCGTGCCATCCATCATCCCGCTGGGCGCGATGATGTCCGCCCCCGCGCGGGCGTGATTGATCGCCTGCTGCACCAGCAATTTCACGGTCGCATCGTTGTCAACCGTTGAGCAGTCCTCCGAGACAATGCCGCAATGTCCGTGACTCGTGTATTCGCAGAAACACAAATCGGTAATCCCAATCATCCCGCTGCGCCTATTTTTCATTTCGCGCAGCAGGCGGCAGACCACGTTGTCCGCATCCAGCGCGTGCGATCCCGTCGCATCCTTTTTTGATTTTTCAATGACGCCGAAAACCAGGTAGGCCGCAAATCCTTCCTTCGCTTTCTGTGAAAGCCAATCCGCCGCCACATCCACCGACATCTGGAAAACGCCCGGCATCGAACTCACTTCCCGCCGCTGCCCCTGGCCCTCGCACACGAACACCGGCAGGATCAGGTCGCGCCGCTGCAATCTCACGCCCGCCAGGCTGCCGCGCAGCAACGGCGACAATCGCAATCGCCGCGGTCGATGCAAAATCGAGTTTTCTTCGCCGGACATCGCTCCCGATATTACTTCCAATGCTTTCGTCCGTCACTTCGCCTGATTACAATCCGCCCCGATGGGACATCGGCTGATTCTGTGCATCCTTACATGCCTGGCGCTAAGCCGCTTCGCATGCGCTGATGACGGCCCCGCCATCGATTCGCCGCGGGTGAATCCAATCCCCGGCGATTCATCCCCGTCCAATGCCCAGACCTGGGAATTCCGGTCCGGGCGGTGGCTCCAAACGCCCCAGCCCGCCCCCGCCCAAAGCCTCGACGCCCCCATGCTGGATCAGGCCGAGCAGTTTCTCGTCCAGCACAACCCCAAACCGGCGAAAAAACTCCTCATCGCCTGGGAAAAGCTCAATAAAAAATCTCCGCTGCGCGATCGCTGCCTTCTCCTCTTCGCCGATGCCTACCTGCAACTCGACAACCGCGTGAGATGTTTCTTCTTCTGCGATGAGCTGATGGACGAATACCCCGAAAGCAAACTGTTCCAGACCGCCCTTCAGAAGCAATTCGACGTCGCCACCGATTATCTCAACGGGTACAAGGAAAAGTTCTGCGGTATGCGTCTTCTGGATATGGGCACCGAAGGCGTTCAGATGATGTGGCGAATCCAGCAGCGCTCCCCCGGCTCGCCCCTTGCCCAGCGCGGTCTCAAGGCCACCGCTGATTACTATTTCAACGACGCCGATTACGACCTCGCCGAAGACGCCTACAACGCTTACATCGCCAGCTACCCGCACAGCGACGAAATTCCCCGCGCCAAGCTCCGCGCCGCGTTCTCATCCCTCGCCCAGTTCCGCGGCGTGAAGTTCGACGCCAGCAACATCATTGACGCCCGCGCCCAGCTCATGGTCATCCAGCGGGAATATCCCGACCTCGCCGCCGAGGAAAACGTGCAGACCGTCCTCGACCAGATCGACAGCGCCTTCGCCAAAAAGCTGCTGGACGTTGGTGATTTCTACGAGCGCACGCATCAGCCGCGCGGCGCGGTGTACGAATATCGTTTCCTGGCCCAGACATATCCGAATCTGCCGGAAGCGGATATTGCGCGGCAACGGCTGGTACAAATGCCCGCCATCGACGCCAGCGAAACTCCGCCCCCGATGGCATCAAGCTACGCCCCCACCACCGAACCTTCCGAAAGCGCGGGCCTGCAGTGAAGACCTTCGCTCCAAACCTCGCGCGGGGCCTGCTTTTCATTCTTCTTACCGGCTGCGGATACCAGCAGGGCGATTCCGATTCCTCCTGGCACTGGGGCTCGGTCTTTCGACAGAGCATCCACAGCGTCGCCGTGCCCGTCTTTACGTCGCGCGATTTCCACCGCGGGGTGGAATTTCAGCTCACCGATTCGCTCGACAAAAAGATCGAGGAATTCACCCCCTATAAAATCGAACCGCGCGAGCGGGCGGATACCATCCTCGAGGGCGAAATCGTCGCCATTACCCCGTCCAGCCTGTCGCTGAATCCCTACACCGCCACGCCGCAGGAATCGGAATACTCCATCATTGTCAATTTCACCTGGAAAGACCTCCGCACCGGTAAAATCCTCGTCTCCCGGCAGAATTTCGAGCAGGCGACAACCTACTTCCCCAGCCTCGGTGAAGGCCAGTACACCGCCTCGGAAAACGCCGTGGAACGCCTCGCCACCGGCATCGTCAACGAGATGGAAGGCCCGTGGTAAGTCGCCGATGCGCCGGCCTGTGTCATTTTTGCATCTGTGACCCATTTTTGCCCGTCCTGATGGTGGTTTTTGTGGCTTGGGAGGCATATACGGTGTTTGATGCTGGAAATATCCCCGGACCATTGCTTATGATGCCTCAGACGCCGATATTGGATCGACGCCGCTACTTTTGTCGTCGATGCTTCTTGCGATCGGTAAGGCCGTCGCACGATTCACTGATGCGTCCGTTCTAAGGATGTAGTTCATATGTCAGATCCAAAGCCACCAGAACGACCTTTCCGAAAAAATGGCCGCCCTAATCCCAACGGGGGTGGCATGCGCATCGGACGCGGACTCTTCGGTTGGGTGCTGTTCATCAGCCTTGCCATCATGCTGGTCATGCTTCTCCGCAGCACCAGTACGCAATATACGCCCATCCATACGTCCGATTTCGAGAACCTCTACGATGCGCACAAGGTCGAAGAGTTCACGATTGACGGCAACGACGTCAAGGGTGAAGTGAAAGACGGCGTTCAGATCCCCGGCGCCGCCGCTAACAACAAATATTTCAGCACCGAATATCCTGAAGGCACGTTCTCCACCGGCACTTATCTGGCCACCCTCATGAGTCGCCGCGGTGAAACCAGCGTCGACGCGAAAAATGAGTCCGGCCTGCTGATGAACATCCTGCTGCCGCTGGTGCCGTGGCTGCTGATCTTCGGCTTTATCTGGTTCTTCGTCTTCCGCCAGCTCCGCAACAGCGCCGGCGCGGGCGGCATGCTCGGCAGCTTCGGCAAGAGCAAACACAAAATCACCGCCAAGGACCACACCAACATCACCTTCGACGATGTCGCCGGCATCGAAGAAGCCAAGGATGAGGTGATGGAAATCGTCGAGTTCCTCAAGAACCCCAAGAAATTCCAGCGCCTCGGCGGCCGAATTCCCCGCGGCGTGCTCCTCGTCGGCGAACCCGGCACGGGAAAAACGCTTCTCGCCAAGGCCATCGCCGGCGAGGCCGATTGCCCCTTCTTCAGCATCAGCGGATCAGACTTCGTCGAGATGTTCGTCGGCGTCGGCGCCAGCCGCGTCCGCGATCTCTTCAAGCAGGCCAAGGACAACAGCCCCTGCATCATCTTCCTCGATGAGATCGACGCCGTCGGCCGTCGCCGCGGCAGCGGATTTTCCAGCGGCGGTCACGATGAGCGCGAGCAGACCCTCAACGCCATCCTCGTCGAAATGGACGGCTTCGATACCAACGACCAGGTGATCGTCTGCGCCGCCACCAACCGCGTGGACGTGCTCGACCCCGCCCTCACCCGGCCGGGCCGATTTGATCGCCAGATTTATGTTCCCCTGCCCGACGTCAAGGGGCGCATGGAAATCCTCAAGGTCCACAGCCGCAAGGTGAAGCTCGGGCCGAACGTCGATATGCAGCGGCTCGCCCGCGCCACCCCCGGTTTCAGCGGCGCCGATCTCGCCGCCATCATCAACGAATCCGCCCTGGGCGCAACCCTCGCCGGCAAGGAATTCATCGAGCAGGACGATCTCGAGGAAGCCCGCGACAAGGTTCGCTGGGGCCGCGCCAGAAAGAGCCGCGTGATCGACGAAAAAGAAAAAATTGCCACCGCCTATCACGAAGCGGGTCACGCCGTCGTTCAATATCTCGAAAAGGATTCCGATCCGATCCACAAGGTGACGATCATCCCCCGCGGCAACTACGGCGGCGCCACCATGGCGCTTCCCGAAAAAGACCGCATGTCCCATTCCAAAAAATGGTGCTATGCGTTCATGAAGGTCTGCTTCGGCGGCCGAATCGCCGAGGAAATTTTCACCGGCGACGTCAACACTGGCGCTGCCGGCGACATCCGCCAGGCCACTTCGCTGGCTCGAAAAATGATCCGCGACTGGGGCATGAGCGACCGCCTCGGTTTCGTCTTCTACGGCGACGATGATTCCAAGATGAGCTTCATGGACGTGGGTGGCAGCCGCGATTATTCCGACGAAACCGCTCGCGCCATCGACGAGGAGACCAAGGCCCTGATCGACCGCCTCTACGATGAAACCCGCAAAATCCTCGAGGCCAACAAGGACCGCGTCGAAGCGGTCGCCAAGGCCCTCATGCGCTACGAAACGCTCGATGCGTCCGAGGTCGATCGCGTGATGAAAGGCGAGATTCTCACCAAGCCCACGGTGGGCGACCTGCTCGAAAAAGAACAAAGCCGCCGCGGCGTCGTCATCCAGCCCGCCCCCGACATCAAAGGCCCGGACGTCACCCTGGGCGGCGGCCCGCTCCCGACACCGGGTTGAATTTCCGCCAAGACCGAAGTTCGCGCAACATAATAAAGCCCACGGATAGCCATCCGTGGGCTTTGTACGTGCGCTTACGATCTGCAGGAGATTTTGGGATTATCCGTGAGCAGCGTCTCCACGCTTAGCCGCCGCACTTGTGCGGCGCGTTCCCCCTCAATCCCCCGCCAGATTCACATCCACCATATGCTGCTGCCCATTGCGCAGAATCATGATCTGCGTCTCCCCGCGCCGATTGGCGATCGCCGCCGCGAATGCGTGCGGATCGCCGACCGATTCACCGGCCAAACTTAAAATCAGATCCTCCTGCTGCAACCCCGCGCGATCCGCCGCCGAGCCGGCGATCACCTGGTCGATCCGCAGCGCGGGCGTCGCGCCCAGCCCCGGATTGCTCTGCCGCACCGGATCGTCCGGGCCCACCGCGTCCACAATGACGCCGAGTATCGCCCGCCGAACGTATCCATGATCCATCAATTCCCGGACCACCGGCTCGCACGCCGCCGCCGACAGGTAATGCCCTTCCTTAGTGAATCCAGCGATCGACCCATCGGTGTTCACCAGCGCGGCCACATCGGGCTCCCACCCTTCCCAGACCGCCAGCCGATTCGCCCCGGGATTCAGCGACATCACCAGCAGCAACGCGCCCATCTGCGGATTTTCCGTCGAGATCGTCGCCGGCTTGGTCTTGATATGCGTGTTCAACTGCAGCAGCGTCACATCGGCCTGCGGATCGGACGCGACGAACGTCGCCGTCGCCCAGCGGCCGTCGCCGATCGCCACCGGCACCGGTCCCTGGCACGCTGCCTTATCGACAAATCTTGGGATCAGCAGATGATTCTGGTCGTCCAGCACCACGCCAATTCCGTTGGGCGTCACGCGATCCACCCGCATCACGATGATGCGCGTGCCCGGCTCGGCAACTTCCTGCGTCGCCGGCGAAACCATCGCCTGCGCCGGTCGAATTTCCGCCGTTGCCAGCGATCCCCCCGACATCCCGCGCAATTCCTCGAGCCGTCGCAGCGAATCCGGGTCGAGCTTCCCCTCCCACTTGGAGAGCGGATCATCCGCCGGAAGCAGCAAATTCGTCGGCATCGGCAACTCCACCCGCACGATCGACGGCGCTACCTGCTTGAACAGCATCTCCGTTTCATGATTCAACTCATCCAGCAATGGCCGGGTGGTGGGAGAATCTGCCGATGTCGATGGAGTATTATTTGTTTGCGCCCCCGCGCGATGAATCATCCCGAAAAAAACCGCCCCCAGAAGAATCATTCTTGGGGCCAGCGCCGCCATCCGCTCCGTTTTGATTTGAGATTGATGCGTCACTTTCACCATCGCCACGGTCCGCAGGCGCGGGTTATTGAAGAATTGGGGAGATTAAAACTTGTTGACGGCCGGCTCCACGTTCCAGTCGGCGCCGCCCGGTGAACTCTGACCCGCCTGCACGTCGTGGGCAAATTGCCTGGCGTCTTCCAGCGAATCAAACTGCTGAATCGGCGCGATCAGCTTCCCGCTGCGATCGCGAAGCTCGACATTGTATTTCGTCGCCGGTGTGGCACCGGCGCCCAAACCCGACGATGCGACATGCTGAACATCCGTCTGCGAGGAATGCGAAACCACCGGAGTTCCACCGTAGCGATCTTTTCCCATCCAACCGACGCTGATACCAAAGAGGATCAGCGCTGCCGCCGACGCCCCGATCCGCAGGGCGTTGCCCGCCCAGGAGATGAAATCCTCGCGCCGGCTTGCCCGCATGATTTTCGCTTCCAACCGGGCGACGGTCGATTCCTCCGGCTCCAGGCTCTTCCATACCATCGCCCGCACCGCGTGGTCCGACCGCAACCGCTCCAGTTCCGCCGCCATCTCGCGCTCAATCGCCAGCCGCCGCCAAAGCCCCTCGCATTCGGCCACGGGCAGCTCGCCGTCCACGTATTCGTGAAGCAAATCCAAGTCGTTGTCGTTGACTGCCATAGGGAATCCTGCCTGTTCTAAAGCCACTACGCTCCTTCATCGACCATCAGGTCTGATCCGCATACGCCCGAAGCATCTCCGCCAGTTGCCGCCGACCGCGGTGAATCCAGGTCTTCACCTGTGGAATGCTGGCATCCAAAGTCTCGGCAATCTGGGCATACGACATTTTTTCGTACTCGCACAAAACTAAAGCCGCCCGGAAATTTTCCGGAAGGCGGTCGATTGCCCGGCGAACCTGCAGGACCGTTTCGCCCTCGAGCATATGCCGGCTGGGTGATTGCGATGGGCCCGGGTCACCCGCATCATCCGGCAATACAGACATGCGGGGCTGACGCAGGATCCGCAACGCCTCATTCACCACCGTACGCCGCATCAGCCCACCCGCTTCGCGCCAGTCATACCGGTCGCGATGCTGGTACAGGTTCATAAATGCCTGTTGCACCACATCTTCGGGCGACGCGCGGTTTCCCACGATCGCCCGGGCTATCGCGAGCAGTCTCCGCGAATGCAACCGCACAGCTCGCTCAAAAAGCTCTGTGGTGCTTTCCGCAGGCTGCGGGGGCCGCTCGTTCTCTTCCATTGACACGCGCCGACTCCAGCAAAGTTACAAATCTTGCCGCCTATACTTGAATCTTGAACAGCCCTCAACATTACAGCTTTTGTATCTTATCGGTCCCTCTCTGCTTTGTCGCGGAACTGCATGCCAACCATACCCCAAACATCGCCGTGGGCCTGACCTTGAGGCCTTATGGGTTTTCTCCCGCCTCCCCCGCATTGCATTTATTCTTCGTTTTGAACCCCAGCTGAAAACTTCCGAGCTTACTGTTGCTGCTGCTGTTGCTGCACTTCCTGCAACTCCGCCAGCCCGCGCAGCGCCGCCGCGCCCGTCGGATAGGCCGGAATCTCCAGCGACATCATCCGCTCCGCCGCCAGCTCGGGGGGAATCACCGGCAGCTCGTCGGTCTTGACTTCCACATCAATCGTCTCGCTCGCGCTGCCCCGATAGACTCCGCGGTTGGGCGGTACATCGCGAAAATCACGCCCCACCGCCACCTTCACGAAATTCCCACCCACCACGCACCGGTTGGTCGCGTCAAATCCCACCCATCCCGCCGAGGGAAAGAGCATTTCACACCACGCATGGGTCTGTGTATATCCGCGATATTTCTCCGCATCGGGATGGATAAACCCGCTGACATACCGCGCCGGAATTTTCAGGACCCGCGCCAGCGCGATCATCAGGTGCGTGAAATCCTGGCACACGCCATATCCCGTCGCCAGGATGTCGGAGATCGGGCTCGCGGCCGTCGTGATTCCCTTTTTGTACGTGAACTTTTCATCGATCAGGTGCAGAATGCGCAGCGCGAGTTCGCCGGCGCTGATCCCCTCGCGCGGCGCCAGCAGCTTCGCGAGGTCGTGCAGTTGCGGGCAGTCGATGATCGGCCCGCCGAATCCAAGAAAATCGTACGCCGTGTAATCGTACGCCTCGGGCGGCGCGGGCCACTGATCGCGAAAACGCTCCGGTTCCTTGCGCGGCCGATCGGTCTCCACAACACTCGTCGCGATGATCGAGATATTCCGGTGAAACATGTTCACGCTGAACGTATGCACCGTGTTGCCCAGCCAGTCGAAATAACTGCTCACCGTCGTCGGCGGCCCGATCGCCAGGTCGAACGAAAGCCGATGCTGATCCTGCTCCTGCCGCGGCACCATGCGCAGCTCCATGATCGACTCACTGATGAAATCGCTGTACTGCAATTCGGTCTGATGGACAATTTTTAGAAGCATGAACGAATCTTTCTAATGCATGAAATACGACTGCTGCACCGCCATCGCCGCCTCGTGGACGGTCGTCTGAATTCTCTGCAGATACGCCGGGATTCCCTCCGTCAGAATCTCCGAAAGCTCCGCGTACTCGAGCTGCGCATCCAGCCGGCCCAGGATTCTCTCGGTCGGATCGATCACATTCCCGCGCGAGCTTGCGCGGATCGCGCTGATGGCCGCCAGCGCGCCCGAAACGCTGAAGCGGATGCTGCGCGGGAAATTCCGCTCCAATATCAAAAACCCCGCCACGCGCGTCGGGTCCATGTCGCCCAGGTATTGCCGCCGGTACGCCTCGATCGAGCAGCAGCTCCGCAGCACCGCCATCCAGTGCAGATTCCGCAGCGTGCTGTCGAATATCTGCTCGTTGGATTTGAGGATATCGTATTTCGTCTGGATCACCCGGCACGTCACGTCCGTGCGCTCCAGATATTTCGCGAGCTGCGTGAACTGCCAGCGCTGATCGTGCGCCAGCGTCTGGTCCGTCAATCCCTGGAACAGCATCGATCCCGTCATCACCGACCGGAACAGATCGTCCGGCGAATCATCAAACCGATTCGGCGTGTCATCGCTGCGGATCGACCAGTATAGCGCGTTGAGGTTTTCCCACATCTCCGAGGAAATATTTTCGCGAATCCCGCGCGCGTTCTCCCGCGCGTGCGTCAGACAATTCAAAATGCTGTTGGGATTGTCCAGGTTAAACGTCAGATACTGCCCCACCCGCTGCGCCAAATCCGGGCCATCCGGTAAATCCGCCGTTCTGAAGATCGTGAGTAAACTCTGCCACTGCCGCGCCTGAAGCGCCGGCGCGAGATCGCCCACGTCGATCAGCAGATTCGAATTCACGAGCAGCAGCCGCGCCACGTGCTCGGCGCGCTCGACATACCGGGCCATCCAGTACATCGCATCCGCATCGCGCGCGAGCATCGGCCGGTCCGGCTTGGACTTTGAATCGCCGGCTACGCCGAAAATGCCCGGCATGCCCACTGGGGTTGGTTCCTGTGCCACGGTCATATGTTATCCATCTTCAATTCAATCCTCTTCCAGAACCCACGTGTCCTTGCTCCCGCCGCCCTGGCTACTGTTGACCACCAGACTTCCCTTGCGCAGCGCCACCCGCGTCAGCCCGCCGGGCATCACGATCACCTTCTGCCCGTAAACGATGTACGGACGCAAATCCACGCGCCGGCCTTCAAAATGATCTTCAATCAGGCTGGGATGCTGGCTGAGCTGCACCACCGGCTGCGCGATGAAGTTGCGCGGATCATCGGCGATTTTCTCGCCAAATTTCTGCCGCTCCTCGGCCGTCGCCTGGTGCCCCATCAGCATGCCATACCCGCCCGATTCGTTGGTGCTCTTCACCACCAGCTCGTCCAGATGCTCCAGCACATATTTCCGATCCGACTCCCGGGCGCAGATATACGTCGGCACGTTCGGCAAAATCGCTTCCTGACCCATATAAAACTTGATCATGTCCGGCACGAACGGATAGATCGCCTTGTCATCCGCCACGCCCGTGCCCACCGCGTTGGCCAGGGCGAGGTTTCCAACCCGGTAGGCGTTCATCAGCCCCGGCACGCCCAGCACGCTGTCGGGCCGGAAGCAGAGCGGATCGAGGAAATCATCATCCACCCGCCGGTACAGCACATCCACGCGGCGCATCCCCGCGGTCGTCCGCATGTACAGAAATCCCTTGTCCACCACCAGGTCGCGCCCCTCGACCAGCTCCACACCCATCTGCCGGGCTAAAAAACTGTGCTCGAAATACGCCGAGTTGTAAATCCCCGGCGTGAGGATCGCGATCCCCGCATCATCCACATGATGCGGCGCGATGTACTTCAAACATTGCAGCAGATTAAATGGATAATCCTCGATCGCCCGGACCCGGTACGCGCTGAACAGCGACGGGAAAACCCGCTTCATCACCGAACGGTTTTCCAGCACGTAACTCACCCCGCTGGGCGTGCGGCCGTTGTCCTCCAGCACGTAATATTTCCCATCCTTGTCGCGAATCAGATCGGTCCCGCAGATGTGAATGTAAATGTCGCGCGGAACCTTCACCCCGAACATCTCGCGCCGGAACATCTTCGCGCCGTAAATCAGATCCGGCGGGATAATCTTTTCCCGCAATATCCTCTGCCCGTGATAAATGTCCTGGCAGAAAAGATTCAGGGCTGTGATCCGCTGAACCAGCCCGCGCTCGATGGTGTCCCACTCATCCGCCGGGACGATGCGCGGAACCAGGTCGAAAGGAAAAATCTTTTCCACCCCGCGCGTGTCGCTGTAAACAGTGAACGTGATCCCCTGGTTGCGGAACAGAATGTCGGTCATCCGCCGGCGCTTCTCAAACGCATCCTTCCCCAGCGCCTTGAGCCGGTGCATCAGCGGCGAATAATGTTTGCGCGGCCTCCCATCCGACGAGAAAACCTCGTCGTAAAGTCCATCAACCTCATAATTTTCAAACATCGAACGGGATCCAATCTCCCGCGTCTCCCCCACCGCCGCCAAGCCGCTGATTCTAGAGAAACGCACACCTTAAACAAGTCTTAATTTTCGCCCCAACCCCATTTGGCGGCGATGCGCAGCATCGCGTTTGCATTTCCCTCCGCACCCGTCAAAATACCCCTCTCAACCACGAGGCCAAACAATGCTCCTGACCAAGCACGAAGGCGTTACCTTCCAGAACCAGACCATCTACATCAGCGGACAGGCGTTCATCCGCTGCACATTCCTCGCCTGCACGCTCGTGCTTCGCGAAACCGTTTATTACCTGGAGGCGTGCACGTTCGACCGCTGCAACTGGCATGTCGATCGCGTCCTCATGTGGGGCAGCCCCGAATCCATCCAGGAAGTCAAAGCCCTCATCCAATTGATCGAAAGCGTTCAGCATCAGCAAGCCGCCGGCGCCGGTGGCGCGGGCGCCACCGGCTCGCTCGATCGCCCACCCCTGGTTTCGTCGAGTTCGGCTGAAACCTCTTCGCAGCCGACCTAGAATGCTTTTGTGAAAATTCCCCTGCAACGATTTCTGCGATGCGCCTGCGCTCTTGGTGTGATCGCGCTTTTCATCGCCCCCGCCCTCGCGCTTCAGCCGGATGAAATCCTTCTCGTCACCAATAAAAATTCCCCCGACAGCCAGAAACTCGCCCAGCTCTATTGCCAGCTTCGAGGCGTGCCGACCACGCAGATCGCAGCGCTCGATGTTCCCAACTCCGAAGAGATGGCGTTCTCCACCTACGAAATCAGCGTCGTTGCTCCACTCCGGCAGTTCATCACCGATCATCAGCTCAAATCAAAAATCAAATGCCTGCTTACGTTCTATGGCGTGCCCTTTCGCGTCAGCGACAAACAAAACACCCCCGCCGAAAACGAGGAACTCGCGCAGCTCAGGGAAACGATCGCCGCCACCACCGATCAGTTGAAGTCCGCCATCACCGATCTCGAATCCTACGCGTCGACCGTCAATCCCACGTTTCAGCCCTCCACCGGCCAGTCGCTGTCCGCGCTGATCGTGCGGTCGCAGGCGGCGATCGAAGCCACCACCGCGCAAATCCCCTCCATGCCCGATGCCGCCCAGCGCCAGGCCGCCGTGCAGCGGCTCGTCAAGTTCCTCGAAGTCGAAGGCGGCCAGGCCGAACTCGACCGCCGTATCGGTCCCAGCCAGCGCGCCGATCCCAATAAAACCCCCGACCAACGCGACGTGTGGACCCGCCTGCACGACAAAGTCGAAGCCGACCGCGCCCAGGTCGCCGATCTGGAAGATCTCCGCTGGGACCCCGCCGCCCGCGCCAAGCTGCGCCAGATCAGCGCCGCCGATTTCGGCCTCGTCGGCGCCCTGCGCGTCCAGGTGGCTCAGGCCGAATATCTCGTGACGGATGAAACCGGCGCCGCCACCGACAACGAGCTCGCGCTCCTCTGGTGGACGTATTATCCGCGTCATCGCTGGCTGGAGAATCCGCTCAATCTCAAGTTCGTCGGCAACACCCCGCCGACGCTCATGGTCATGCGCCTCGATGGGCCAGATCCCGCCACCGTCGAAAAAATGATGCGCACCAGCGTCGAGGTCGAAAAAACCGGGCTCACCGGCATCATCGCTATCGACGCGCGCGGCATCCAACCTATCGACGACAAGGGAAACCTCAATAATTTCGGCGAGTTTGACGAAACCCTTCGCCACCTCGCATTCCTCGTCCGCACCAAAACCAACCTGAAGATCGCCTTCGACGACCAGGACATTGTCTTCCCGCCCCACTATGCCAAAAATGTCGCCTGCTACTGCGGCTGGTACAGCGTCAGCCATTACATTCCCGGTTGCGATTTTAACCCCGGCGCCGTCGGCTACCACGTCGCCAGCTTCGAGATGACCGTGCTCCACGAGCCCACCACCGAGTGGGTCCGCGGTCTTCTCAGCGATGGCGTCGTCGCCACCCTCGGCGCCGTCGCCGAGCCGTACCTTAGCGCGTTCCCCAAGCCCGATGATTTCTTCCCCCTGCTCCTCACCGGAAAGCTCACGCTTGCAGAGGTCTACTGGAAAACCAATCCGATGACGAGTTGGATGATCAGCTTCATCGGCGACCCGCTATACACGCCATATAAGGTCCATCCCGCCTTCGCCGTGGAAGATCTTCCACCGGGCTTACGCAAAGCATTACCCTGACCAATCTTACAATCCGTCCACAAATGGTTACGATTCAAGTCGTACCGATAATCTACCGATATATCTGCTATGGCCGTTCAGATCATTTGCCCCAACCTGCAGTGCCGGAAGATTTTGTCGGTGCCCGACACAGTGCGCGGCAAGCAGGTCAAGTGCCCCCACTGCCAGACCACCGTCCGAGTCCCCGAAGTCCGCCGCCCCGTCCCCACGGCAACTGTCACCGCAAAAAAATAAGCCCACTGCTTATCTTTTAACGCCCACGGCGCTGCCGTGGGGCGAATTCACTCCATCCCCATCCCCTTCAAATTCCTCAAGCTGATCCCCAGACTCTCAAACGGATCCCGCTGACAAATATCCTGCTCGATGATATACCACTGCACTCCCGCCTCCCGGCACGCGGCAATAATCCCCGGCCAATTCAAATTCCCCTCCCCAATTTCCGCCATCTGCTGCTTTCCATCGCTTCCCATCGCCATGTCCTTGAAATGCACACAGGGGATGCGCCCCTTCACCCGCCTGATCCACGCCGCCGGATCGCCGCCGCCGTGCTGAATCCAATAGGTGTCGAACTCGAACCAAATCTCCTTTGAGAGCTTCTCCAGCAGAATCTCCATTGCCGGCTTGCCGTCGTATCGCACAAATTCATGGCTGTGATTGTGATACCCCACCCCGATGCCCGATCCCTTAAACTTCTCCGCCACCGCGCTGAATTTCTCCGCGAATTCCGGCCAATCCTTCGCCTGCGGGTTCTTCGGAAAAAACCCGCCGATTGCCGTGTGTCTGCAACCCCAGAGCCGAAGATCCTCGATCACCTTCGCGGTGTCATCCCGCATCCGGTCCAGCGAATCATGCGTCGCGCAGCACGTCAGCCCCTCTCCCTGCAGCATCCCCGCCAGTTCCTTCGCGTCGATCTTCCCCAGCGCTGAAAGCTGAACCGCGTCATATCCCAACTTCTTCACCCGCCGCAGAGTCGTGGCGATGTCCGCCGGCGTTTTGGTAAATTCCCGCAGCGTATACAGTTGGGCTGCGATTGCGCTGGCCATAAACCTCTCCTTGTGAAATCCCGATAAATCCCCGTAGTTCTGCAGGTTTTTTTGCACCGGGCGATTTGCCTGCTACCATACCCCACGGCGACCGCGATTTGAAGGATGAAAGGATCCCAGACCCCCATGACATATTGTCTTGGAATCGTCACGAAGTTCGGCCTTGTCATGGCCTCCGATTCGCGCACCAACGCCGGCTACGACCAGGTCAACACCTGTAAAAAAATGTACAACTTCGTTCAGGAAGGCCAGCGCGTTTTCGTCCTGCTCGCCAGCGGCAGCCTCTCCTGCACGCAGTCGGTCATCACCCTTCTCCGCCGCGATTTCGAAAAAGGCAAAGGCCTCGCCGATGCGACCTCCATGTACGATGCCGCCCGGATCATCGGCAACGAAATCCGCACCGTCGCCGAACTCGATCGCAGCGCGCTCGAGCGCGATGAATACAAATTCAACGTCCACTTTCTCCTCGGCGGTCAGGTCGCGGGCGAACCGCCTGCGCTCTTCCTGATCTATCCGCAGGGCAATCCGCTCCAGGCGACCGAGGAATCGCCTTATCTCCAGATCGGCGAAACCAAATACGGCCGCCCCATTCTCGACCGCGGCATCCGCTTCGATAAAACCACGCTCGAGGAAGCCGCCAAGTACGCGCTCCTTTCTATCGACTCGACGATGAAATCCAACGTCACCGTCGGCCCCCCCATCGATCTGCTCGCCTACGAAACCGACCAGCTTGCCGTCACGCACCAGCGCCGCTTCACTTCCGATGATGCCGACCTGGTAAAGATCGCCATGCGCTGGCAGCAGGCGCTGCGCGTCGCCGTCGCGCGTCTTCCCAACATTCGATTCGGTGTCTCCAAGGCGACGGAGAAGGATTCGATCCAACTGGTGGAAACCCCGCCCGCCTCTGACCCCGCCCCGGAACTCCAGCCTCAGCAGGAAACCCGCGCCCCCGAAAATTAGCGCCCGCTCCCCTCCCCCGTTCAGCCGCCCCGCTTGCGGGGCGCGTTTTTCTCGCACCAACGCATAAAATTCAAAATGCCCGACCCCACTCCCCTCATCCGCAAGCTCGAAGAAATGCGCCAGCGCTACGACACGCTCCAATCCTCCCTCGCCGACCCCGACCTCCAATCCAACCCCCAAAAACTCGTCGCGGTCAGCAAGGAAGCCGGCCAGCTTGATCCCATCATTTCCCGCTACAACGAATACCGCCGGCTCATGACCGATATTTCCGGACTTCAGGAAATGGCGGGAAACACCGCCGAGGCCGAGATGGCCGACCTCGCCTCCGCCGAGCTGCCCGCCGCACAAACCTTCGCCGCACAATTGCTTGAATCTCTGAAAGACGAACTCGTCGCCGCCGAGGACAACGCCGTCGATTCATTCTTCCTGGAAATTCGCGCCGGCACCGGCGGCGAGGAAGCCGCGCTCTTCGCGCGCGATCTCTACGAGATGTATCGCAAATACTGCGAAGCGAAATCCTACCGCTTCGACGTCAGCGATTTCTCGCCGACCGATCGCGGCGGGTTCAAGGAAGTCATCGCCAACATCCGCGGTCGCGGCGCCTTTCGCCGACTCCGCTTCGAGGGGGGCGGCCATCGCGTGCAGCGCGTTCCCGAAACCGAGGCCCAGGGCCGCATCCACACCAGCGCCGCGACCGTCGCCGTCCTGCCGGAATTGCCCGATGTTAAAATCGACATCAATCCCAAGGACGTCGAAGAATTCGGCTGCCGCGGCGGCGGGCCCGGCGGACAGAACGTCAACAAAGTCGAAACCGGCTGGCGAATCCTCCACAAGCCCACCGGCATCCAATTCAAAATGACCGAGCACAAAAGCCAGACCCAGAACAAGGAACGCGCCTGGGCGCTCCTTCGCGCCACCCTCTATGAAGCCGAACAGGCCAAGCAGCACGCCGCCCTCACCAGCGCCCGCAAAGCCATGATGGGCAGCGGCGACCGCAGCCAGCGCATCCGAACCTACAACTTCCCCCAAAACCGCTGCACCGACCACCGCCTCGGCGGCGAAGGCGGCGGCGAGAAAAATTTCAACCTCGACCAGATCCTGCAGGGCTTCCTAGACCCCCTTCTCGACGCTCTTTTGGAACTCGACAAGCAGCAACGCCTCGAAACCCTCTAACCACCTCTCTTCTCGGCGTCTGCCTCGGCGTCCTCGGCGGCTCGGCGGTTGCATTTCGTTTTAACCTTCTTTCCGCTAGAATGAAGACATGGCCAAGGAAACGAAATCCAAAAAGAAATCCGATCGCAAGTCCCCTGCATCTCCCTCAGCGTCGCCGCTGATTGACCCCTCCCAATCCGCCGCCGCAGCAGCCGCGATGGTGGGACACAAAATACCCAACCCCCTATCCACCGGCCCAAAAACAGAATCCAGTACCTTCCGCAACCTGAAAGAATCCCTGTCCAAACCATCCCACAACATCGGCGGAATTCTCGATAAGATCGCCCCCAATACTCAGAAGTATTCGACGGGCCACGCCAGCGGCGGGAAACAAGTCGGCCACAACCAAACCTTCGGCGCCGACGTCGCCCGAAGAAACGTCCCCCGCCGCACCAACGGCTGACACTTAGCGGCGGTGCGCAGCACCGCGCTGCATCACACCACCTGCAACAAGTCCAGTTCCAAAATCAACCGCGGATCAAAATCAATCCGCTGCTCGAAAATCCCACTGAGCCCCTGTTTCCCCAGCGCGATAATCCACCCCTCCTCGACAATCAGCTCCTCAATCACCCGCCCTCCCGCCAGCGTCGCCCGGCACACCGCAGTATATTTACGTTTCGGCACCCCGCGCGACACCAGAAATTTCCGCCATTCCTCCGGCAAAACCTTCGCCAATCGATTTCGAGGCGGGGTGCGACTGTGCATGGATCGTGATATAATATCCTCCGATGGCCTCCGTAGCCGCATCTCGCCAATCTCAGATCACCGGCGAGCCCGCCTGGGAAATCGCCAAGCTGTTCCCCAACCAGGGCCAATGGTCGGTTGAGGAATATCTGGCGCTTCCCGGCAATCATCTCGTAGAGTTCTCGCACGGAAATGTCGAGGTCCTTCCAATGCCGACTCAGGCGCATCAAAACATCGTCGCGTTTCTGTACGAGGCAATTCTGATCTATGTGCGAGCGGCTGACCTGGGAAAGATCCTTTTCGCCCCACTGCGAATCCGGCTTGACCCCAACAAAATCCGCGAGCCCGACCTCGCGTTCATGCTCAAATCCAACGCCTCCCGGCGAACCAACGAATTCTGGAATGGCGCCGATTGGGTGATCGAAGTCGTCAGCAATGACGATCGCCGCCGCGATCTGGAGATGAAACGGTTCGAATATGCCAGGGCAGGAATTCCCGAATACTGGATCGTCGATCCGTTGAATTCACAGGTCATCGTTCTGTCGCTGCAGGAAGATCGCTACGTCGAGCGCGGCACCTTCAAACCCGGCGACCACGCCGAATCTTCCGTTGTCAACGGTTTCTCTCTGGATGTCGGTCAGATGTTCGCTTCCGCGCTCGAGTAGCACTCATTCACCTCATCCGCCGCATTCACCCCCGGCCAAACCCCCGGCACATCCTCGCCATACCAGCGATCCAGCACACCCTGCCAATCCCGCAGACTGTGTACGCTTATAAACTCGCGCTTTACCGCGTCGCCCATCGGATGAAACCGGCTGTACTTGATCCCCATCTTCCGCATCCGCCGACCCGCCAGCGATTCGCCGTGAATCTGCACCGCGATCTGAAAATGCTCCGCCAAGGCATCACGCTGCTGGAAAATCCGCGGCGGTTCGATTCTCGCATCTGCATCAGCCAGCAATCTCGCCGCATCCTGGAAAATCCACGGATTCCCGATCGCCCCCCGCGCGATCCACACCATGTCCACGCCCGTTTCGCGAAGCATCCGCACCGCATCCTCGGCCGTGAACACATCCCCGCTGCCCAGGATCATGCGCGATGGATACTGCTTTTTCAGCGCTGTCAGAAACGGCCATCGCGCCGTCCCGAAATATTTCTGCTCCACCGTTCGCGCGTGCACCCGCGCCACCGCGAAACCCAGCGACCATGCCTCCTCCAGCACCTGGAAAAATCGCGATTCCGATTCCCTCGAATCGTCATACCCCCGCCGCAAGCTGACCGTCAGCGCCCGATCGCCGATGCGCTCCCGCACCGCGCGCATCACGCTTTTCGCGCGATCCACATCCATCAGCATGTGCCCGCCGCGCGCCTTGTTCCTGATCTTCTTCACCGGACACGCGAAGTTCAGGTCGATCACATCGTATCCCGCTTCCGCCAATATCCCCGCCGCACGCGCCATCGTTTCGGGGTCGCTGCCGATGATCTGTCCCGCGACCGGGTGATCCTCATCATTGATATCGATCGATTTCCGCAGCCCCTCGCCCCCGTTGCACAAAATCACATCCAGCAGCGCCTCGGTGACGGCATACCCGCACCCCCTGCGCCGAGCCACCACCCGCATCGCGCGATCGCTGTATCCCGCCAAACCCGCCTGGCAAAACGGAGACGGCAACCCAGCGGGCATTTGGTAATCGGCATTTGGCATGCTCTTCAAACCCCCACCCCAAATTCATCCGCCCGATTCGCCAGCTCATCGGCGATCAGCGACGCCTTCTCCAGCGCATCGACCGTCCGCGGGTCCTTCATCGGCTGCTCCTGGTAGACAGCCACCTTTCCGTCCCTGCTGATGATGACCGTGCCGCGTTTCGTGCAGTTGTACGGCTCCTCCCCCGCCCACATCCCATACGCCTTGGCCATCTTGCGAGTCGGGTCCGACAGCAGATCGTACGGAATCCCATATTGCTTGCGAAATGCCGCGTGCGAAAACGGGCTGTCGCAGCTCACGCCGAAAACCACCGTCTCATCATCCTTGGCGATCCGCCCGAGTTCCGGTCCGAACGTGCAATGCTCCTGCGTGCAGATCGGGCTGAAATCCATCGGATAAAACAGCAGGATCACTTTTCGTTTTCCACGATAATCCGACAGCTTCACCTTGTTCTTGTCCTGATTCATCAGTTCAAAATCCGGCGCCGGCTGGCCAACTTTCAACGGGTTATTTTCCATGTTCGACTGCTCCTATGTGGCACGGGCGTCTCGCCCATGTCTTAAAATATTACAACATCCGCGCGCACCACCTATACTCATCCCATGAAATTCGGCCGCATCAAGCGTCAGCACGGCCGCGTTGAGGGACTCGATGCGATTCTCGATCGCATCGTCAAGCAGTGCCCGTTCGTCTCGCGCATCGTACCCGGTCGAATCAAAGTTCGCCGCGCCTCCTCCGCCCGACAGCTAAAAATCCAGTACCCCACTCCGGCCGGTCTCAAATGCTTATATCTCGGTCCCGGCACCGTCCAGGAGGTTTTTCTTATCTGCACCGACCCCGCCAAAGCGACGCAATGGCTCATCGGCCATGGCCTCGTCGATCAGCCCTGACCCCCAAAAATCGGCAACTTTTTCACCCTTATCAAATGGACCAGCCCGCTATATATTTAATTAATATGAGCATTCTACGTCGAATCCTGATCACACTGCTTTTCGCATTCGTTCTGTCGGCCCCGTTTTTTTCGGTCGGCTGCGTGGTGCGCACGGGTCCCGGTTATCATCGCTGGTGGTGGCGCCGTTGATGATCGTTGACAGGGCCGCGATTATGATCCATTCCTGATGGATCATCGCGGCCAAGTGGAAAAGGCGGTGGAAATTCTGCGAAAGGGCGGGCTCGTGGCGTTCGCCACGGAAACCGTCTACGGACTCGGGGCCGACGCAACCAACCCATCAGCCATCCAGAAAATTTTCATCGCCAAGGGGCGTCCATCCACCAATCCCCTGATCGTCCACGTCGCCGATCAAGCCATCGCACGCAAGTGGGTCTCGCATTGGCCCGATTCCGCCGGCCGGCTCGCCGACGAATTCTGGCCGGGCCCGCTCACGTTCGTGCTGCCCAAAAATCCTCAAATCGTGCCAGCCGTCACCGCTGGTTTACCCAACGTCGGCATCCGCAGCCCTGATCATCCCCTGGCGCTGGAACTTCTTCAAAAATTCGCCGGCCCCGTCGCCGCGCCCAGCGCCAACCGCTCCAACCGCGTCAGCCCCACTAACGCCGATCACGTCCGCCAGGAACTCGGCGATGAAGTCGATCTGATTCTCGACGGCGGTCCTTGCGCTGTCGGAATCGAATCCACCGTCATCGACCTCGCATCACCTCGCCCCGCAATCTTGCGCCCCGGCGCCATCAGCCGCGCGCAGATCGAAGCCATCATCGGCCCCGTCAATTTCCAGGAAAATTTCGTCTCGGTCGATTCATCCCCAAGCCCCGGCCGCCAACCCATCCACTACGCCCCCAGCGCGCCCGCGTTTCGTTTCAGCGAATCGGATATCGATAAGATTCAAAAATTATTCCCCGATCGACTTGGCGGGACAATGGTATTCCTGATAATCGGCCCCTCTGAACTGGAAAAAAAATTGCGCGAATCGTTCGATCCGATCGCGGTCGTACAAATGCCCGGGTCCGCCGCGGATTATGCTCGGCAACTGTATCGTGCCCTGCGCCAGGCCGATGAGATTGGCCCGCGCGCGATCTGCATTCAGGAGCCGCCCGCCGGCGAGATGTGGGACGCCGTCAGGGACCGCATCCACCGCGCCACGCGACCGATCCAGACTCTGTCTGAAAATGACTGAACGTTTTGCCGATTTTTGCAACTGACCGGGGACCCGCTTCTGTAGTATAACGAAGTCGTCCATCTGGCCTGCGATGCTTAAACAGTGGTCCGAATCAGATTCCGTCCACCGGGCGACGGCCCATCACGCTCCATCCATCGCATCCGCGCGCGCGAAATTTAACGTATTCCAGAAACTCGTCCGCCAGTGGGAAAACATTCATCCCTACAACGGCGCGCAAGTCCTCAAAATCCGCGGAGTTGTCGATCTCGATCTCTGCCGTAAATCATGGTTTCAGGCGCTGGAGTCCATGAACCTCGGCGTCGTCTGCGTCGGGAACGATTCATACCACCATCGCTGCCTCAACGGCGAAGCGATGTACCACGGCGTCTTCCTCTGCCCGCCCGGGACGCGGATCGACCCGTTCATCAGCGACCAGCTCAATCGCTCGTTCGACTTCCGGGGCGGTGTGCCGTTCCGGCCCTTCATTATCCAGGAGACCGGTTATTTCTGGATGGGACTTATCTACCAGCACTGGGTTGCCGACAGCGCCTCCATCCGAATGCTCATCCACGAGTGGTTCATCCGTCAGTTCGATCCCGCGCGCTCCGCACGCCGCCCCACGCGCTTTAACGCGGGAGGATATCTTTCGCTCTTCGGCCCGCACCGCGAAAGTTCACCGCCGCTGGAAGTGCTTCTCTCCTCGCTGCGCTGGCCGTCCCAATTCAAAAAAGCCCGGCGAATCGAGGACCGCGAAAAATTCCGGGACATGAAGCTGCGATTTTCCATCCTCACCGCCTCGGAGGGATTGATCGACCCCCTCCGCCGCGCTGCTCGCGCCATGAACGCTACCGTCAACGATCTTTTCCTCGCCGCCATCGCACAGGTTTGCAACGAATTTGTCCCGGCGATCTCGCGGTTTCGCCGGCGCGAGCTGGCCATCGGCAGCATCGTCGATCTCCGCCCCAAGTCCGATCAACCCCTCGCCGATGTCTTCGATCTCCTGCTCGGTTTCACCAGCATCAGTTGCCGCAATCGGCACCTGGATGATTTTCCCGGTCTTGTGGAATCCGTCGTCCGCCAGACCCGCCAGCAAAAACGGGGCGGCCTCGCGATGTCCAGTTGCCTGCGCATGGCCGCCGGCCTCGTCGCGGGAAAATTTCTTGATCGGGATAAGATCATCGAATTTTATCGCAAGCGCGTCCCCCTCGCCGGCGCCAGTTCCAATGTGAATCTCAACCGCTGTTGGGCCGCCCGATATGCCAACGGCCCGCTGCTCGATTACATCCGCGTAGCCCCCACCGGCCCCATGACGCCCGTGGTCTTCACCACCACCACTCTCGGCAATCATCTTTCCATCGGCCTCACCAGTCGCTGCGCGATTATCCCCCCCGAAACGTCCGCTCAAATCGGCCAGAAATTCATCGCTCTACTTACCGATATCGCCGATCTAGGCTCTGTCTGAAAACCCTATGGCCCCACGACGACACAGAATCGCTTTGGCCGCTAGAAGCGACGGCGAGAGCTGGGTCAGTAGACCCTTCGAGCCGTTGCGACGACGCGGACGAAGCGATTCTGTGTCGCCTTCGGTGGGCCGGAAACAAGCCGCCTGCTTCGTTGTCATCCCTCGATGGCTCGTTCAGAGCCGGGCTTCGGGATGACGCCTCGCATTCGACTTGTTTCCGGCCCATCGTGGGGCCATAGGGTTTTCAGACAGAGCCTCGTCCCTCAATAAATCAGCCCCAGCACCATACAAGCCGCCACCGCCAGAATCGCCAGCCCCATCAGAAAATCCATCCCGCACGACCGCAGCACCGACTGACCCGGCGGCCGATAGTTTTCCCCGCATTGAACGCAGCTCAGGCGATGCGCTTCACCGTCCGATGCCGTGCTCGCTTTGGCCAGCGTCCGGCATCCGCAAACGGGGCATGATATTCGGCTTGCCATAAGGACTCCTGTTCGTTCCTAAGTCGATACGCGGCTTTTCCTCCGGCCCTGCGCGGATATATGACGCCAAAACTTTTATAAACCCCATCCCGGCGCAAAAACCAACCCACCCGCGTAAAAACTGCGCCTCACCCCTTTACTTCGGCAAAGAACGCGATATTCTACCCGCGACAAATTAGGTCACCCCCGGCAAAGACTGCCTTGGGGGAAAAAATGGATTTTGACCGCTACGCACATGGAGGTGCCGCAATGTCCTTCCGAACTTATATTGGGCGAACTCTTTTGGGGCGAACTCTTCTCGCAGCCGCCGCGCTGCTGATCGCTTCTAACAGTCAGACTTTCGCGCAGGACGCCGTTCCACAGCCGGACGTCGTCAATTCCAAATACCAGATTCAGGGCGTGATCAACGTCGATTCCGTCTACGTACGCTCAGGACCCGGCGAGGGATATTATCCCACCCAGGAACTCGCCAAGAACGCCCCGATCACGGTTGTCGGAATCAAGTTCGACTGGCTCAAGATCATCCCGCCCGACGGTAGCTTCTCCTACGTCGGCAGCGTGTTCGTCGATCGCGTCGGCGACAGCGCCATCGGCAAGATCAACCGCAATGACGTCAACATCCGCGCCGGCAGCACCGTCAATGCGATGAAGACCACCGTGCAGACCCGCCTCAACGCCGGCGATGAAGTCGAAATCATCGGCAAGGAAGAAGAATATCTCAAGATCAAACCCCCCGCGGGCGCGTATCTATACATTAAGAAAGATTTCGTGACCATCGCCAAGCCCGCTATTGCCGATGCGACGCCGCAGGTCAACATCAATCCCGTGCCCGCGCCGCAGTCCGCCTCGCCCGCCCCGCAGCCGGTTTCGCCCGAATCTCCTATCGTCACCGCCGCGCCAACCACCGCCCCTTCGCAGGCTATGACCGCCTCCGCCGCGCCGACGACCAATCCCTCCGTCGCCTCCGCCGGCGCTTCCACGCAGCCTTCTGTCGCGGTCGCTCCGCCGCCCACCGCTGAAGAGCTGTTCACCAAGTATGAATCCGCCTTCGCCGAGATCAGCAAGCAGCCGCTGGATTCCCAGCCGCTCGACGAAATGATCGGCGATTACCAGTCGATCTCCCAGAGCGATCAGCTTTCCGACGATCTGAAAAACGTCGTGAAAATCCGCATCGCCACCCTCGAAGCCCGCAAGGACAACAAGGTCAAGCTCGTGGAAATGCAGCGCCTCGAAAAAGTCGCCGCCGATCGCCAGCTTGCCCTCCAGGCCGAGCAGCAGGAACTCGCCGAGCGACTCAAGCAATCCCAGATTCAGGTCTACGTCGCCGTCGGGGAACTGCAGCCCTCCAGCCTCCAGGTCGGCAGCGGCACGCTCTACCGTCTTGTCGATCCCTCCACCGGCCGCACCGAAATCTATCTCCGCACCAGCGACCCCAAGATCACGGGTCTCATGGGCCAGTTCATCGGCGTCAACGGCCCCACCACCACCGACCCCCAGCTCAGCCTCCGAGTGGTCGATCCCACCGAGGCCCAGACGGTCGATGAGTCGAAGGTCAACGGCTCCGTCATGGCCAGCATCGTCCCCCCTAGTCTTCTCGCTCGCCAGGCCAGCGCCAATTGATCGCTGGACAACGAACGATCCAAAATTGATTTTCGTTTAGCCGCCCCGCTTGCGGGGCGTTTTTATTTCCCGAAACACCCGAAAAAAATCCCCCACCCCCACCTCCTCCGGCCGCACCCCTCCATCCAACCCCACCTCATTCAGCACCCTTTCCACATCCTCCACAAACCCCATCGCATTCCTGAGAGTCTTCCTCCTCCCCGAAAAGATCCGCTGCACAAAACGCGAAAATTCGTCCGCCTCCGCCCCAAGCCGATCCTCCCTCGTCAGCCGCACCAGAGACGAAGAAATCTTCGGCATCGGCCAGAACGCCTGCGGTGGCAGCGTGCGCAACACCTCCACCCGCGACAAAAGTTGCACCACGATCGACAGCGTCCCATACGCCTTCGACCCCGGCCCCGCCGCCAGCCGATCCGCCACTTCTTTCTGCACCGTAAACGCCAGTAAATCCACCCCCGCAATCAGCAGGTCCACGATCAGCGGCGACGCGATATTGTAAGGCAAATTCGCCACCAGCCGCACCGTTTTCCCAACCCGCTTCGCCTCGGCGATCGCCGCCGCCACCTGTTCATTCACCGCATGCTTCCCCCGCAGCGCATCCCCCTCAACGAGCGAAAAATTCCTCGTGGAGCCGAACTTCCCCCGGAGAATTTCCGCCAGCCCGCGATCGATTTCCACCGCCAGCACGCTCGCGCCGCTGGCCAGCAGGTCCTCCGTCAGCGTTCCCGTGCCCGGCCCCACTTCGATCACCAGATCATCCGCCTGGATCTGCCCCGCCTCCGCCACGATGCGCACCAAATTCGCATCGATCATGAAATTCTGCCCAAACCGCTGCATCGGCCGCGCATTCGCCGCCGACAGCATCGCCTGAATCTCGTGCTTGGTCTGGGCCATATTACGGCTCAGTCGTCGGCTGCGTCGCCGCGGTATCCGGAATCGCCTGCTCCCGCGCCGCCATCGCCTCCGACGCCGCCTCCACCGTACCCAGTCGCCCCGATGCGATATCCTCCCCCGTTCGCCGCACCGCCCGCGCCATCTCTCCAAACCACCGCGGATTCGCCGGCATATCATCGCTCTGCGACAGCCAGTCCACATCGATCCGCCAGCGACCATGAATCCGAATCAGATGGATCGGCCACACCGATGTCCCGATCACCTGGGCCGAATCCCCATCAATCGTCTCCGTCGCATCGGCCAGATCATCCAGCGTCGGCAACTGTGGCTCCACCGCATCCCCCGCTCTCGCCCCCCATTTCGCATTGGCCTGCCCCCGCAAATAATCCATCGCCCCCGCCAGCGCCACAAAATCCTCCGCCAGCTTCTTCCCCGCCGCGTTGTGCGCCACGCAAATGCTCGCCAGATCCGGCGCGTTCCCCTGCCCGATATCCATCAAAAATTCCCGAAACACATCAGTGGGCGTCATAGAGTATTGCGTTGTCGCCACATCTCCCGCCCAAGCCGTCGAGACGCAAAAGAGAACTACCAAAAACGCGTCGCAAGCGACGCGGCTAAACAAAAACCCGGACGGTTGAGGGGAAAAGGAAAGGGAGTGGGGAGGGTGCGGGAGGGTTCCGGCAGTTTCCGCAGGACGGGCCCTATGTGGTTTTCCCTCGCCCCTCCTGCATTGCATTTGATTTCCCAGTATTCGCATTTTGATTTCACAGCCCACAATACACAATCCCAATATACGAACGCCCCATATTCGCTACAATTTCCCAACATGAAATCCCATGAAATCATTCGGCACGCGGTAGACGATCTGGGCGTGAAATCGGTCGCCGCCGGTTTGAAGGTCTCTTCCGCCCTCGTCTACAAATGGTGCGAGCCCCCCGCCGAGCATGCCGACCCCGAGGCCTCCGGCGCGAAAAATCCGCTCGACCGGGTTCGCGAACTCTTTCTCCTCACCAAGGACATTCGGCTCATTCGCTGGCTCTGCAACGAAGCCGGCGGATTCTTCGCCGCCAACCCCGTCCCCGATCTTCGCCGCACCACCGATGAAACCATCTTCTCCGAAACCCGCGAAATGGTCCGCGATTTCAGCGAGCTGCTCGACGCCGTCACCGCTTCCCTCCAGGGCGACCAGCAGGTCGATCCCAATGAATCCGACCGAATCCGCCAGAAATGGGAAGACCTCAAAGCCTGCGCCGAGCACTTCGTCCTGAGCTGCGAAAAAGGCCTCTACCGCACGAAAAGATGAGCCCAGAATTCTAACGCCCACGGCGCCGCCGTGGGGCCTTCCATGCAACTCCTCTCCCCCGCAAAAATAAATCTCCACCTCCGCGTCGGCCCCCGCGCCGAGGGCGGCTTTCACCCCCTCCTGAGCTGGATGTGCACCCTCAACCTCTGCGACATCATCCGCATCACACCCACCCCATCCGATCACATACGCTTCACCTGCAACAACCCCAATGTCCCCACGGACAAAAGCAATCTGATTCTCCGCGCCGCGGCCGCCCTCCATCCCAAATCCGGGGCCGACATCCACCTCGAAAAAAAAATCCCCATCGGCGGCGGCATGGGCGGCGGCAGCTCCAACGCCGCGGCAACGCTCCTCGGTCTCAACCAACTCTGGAACCTGAACCTCACCCTCGACGAATTATCCCCCATCGCCGCCGCCCTTGGCTCCGACGTCCCCTTCTTCCTCCACGGCCCCAGCAGCATCTGCCAGGGCCGCGGCGAGCGCGTCACCCCCATCCCTGCCCCCCAACCGAAGTTCGCTATCCTTTTCTTCCCCGACCTCTCCATGTCCACCCCCGCCGTCTATCGCAAATTCGACGAACTGAACCTGAGCTCTGATCAAGCCATTTATCACCCCCCCGACTGGGCCGAGTGGACCAAACTCCCCGCCGCCGACCTGCTGAAAAATTTGATCAACGATCTCGAACCCCCCGCCTTTTCCCTCTGCCCCCAGCTCGCCGAACTTCGCGAGCAGATCGAAGATCAAATCAGCCAGATCGTCCGCATGAGCGGCAGCGGCAGCACGCTTTTCACCCTCGCCGACGACCAACGCCACGCCGACCAGATCCTCGCCCGAACCAAAATTGCCCTAATCCGCGCCCAGGCCTTCCAACTGGCCCCGCAATTTTCACTCGGCAATCCTGGGGAATTTAAAGCTGGCATCTGATTCGTGCCCCTTCGCTTCTCTCTGGGATCGTCCGCACTTGGGGCATATGCTTGGATCGGGGCGCATTTTCAGAACCTGGGCGCAGTGCGCGCAGAACACGGCAGCGCAGAGCCGGCATTCCGCAATCGTTCCCTCGCTGCCGGGGATAAGCCGACCGCAACCGCTGCAATTGTCGCCGGGCTGAACTGACATAGAATGTCAGCTATAGATATTTAGATGAATTCTTTGTGAAAAAGTGGGGAAACAAAATAAAATGTTGCGCGGCTTTTTGAGATCTTCAAAATATCTCGACAAATCATGTCCACCCTCCTCTAAAAAGCCATCGATATTGCCGTCCACGCTCATCGCGCTGCCGAAGACCCCCCCGGCGAGCCATTTATCATCCACCCCATGCGCGTTTTGCTTGCTGTGTCTCAATCCGTTGATGCCCATCGGAATGAGCTGCTGCGCTGCGTCGCGATTCTGCACGACACCGTCGAGCGCGCCAAACTCACCCCCGCCAAATTGAAAAAAAACGGCATGCCCAAATCAGTGGTGCGCGCGGTGATACTTCTCACGCACGATCCAGCCGTCACCTATGCCGACTACATCATCCGATTGAAACGCGATCCCCTCGCCCGCGCCGTGAAGATCGCCGACCTGCTCGACAACGCCGATCTCCGCCGCGTCACCTTCCGCCCCGCCCGCAACAAAGACCGCAAGCGCGTCATCCGCTACGCCGCTTCCTACAAATTCCTCACCGGCCAAATAGACGAGAAATCCTATCAGCGCATCATGAAGCACGGAGAATAAAAAAACTTGACCTAAAACCCAATCGTTAGGTATAAGTTAGGATCACGAAAGTGTAGGGGCATCTTTTGAAATTTGATCGCAGATTTTGGCCAATCCGGTAGAGTTACCCCTTGCTTGGTGGTTACGCTCGCCATTTCCGGCCACGGAGCATCATCCGTTATGCCTGTCGAAATTAGCAATCCGGCAGCACTGCTTCATGAGACATTGGCTCTCGTGCCAGGCTGGGAGGCCGCATCAATCAACCTTAAGCCGTTGCCGGGAGGAAGAACAAACCATAATTTTCTCGTCAGCGTCAATGGGTCGCTCTACGTGGCTCGCATTGCGGCACCAAACTCTCACAATTTGGGCATCCGCAGATCCGATGAGTTTTCCACGTTGAGAGCCGCCTCGACGGCCGGCATCGCGCCGAAACCCGTTTGGATCGACAACGAACGACATATCCTTGTGAGCGAGTTCATTCCCGGTCGGCATTGGTCGCCCGAAGATATTCGTCAGAGCGACAACATGTTGCGATTGGCTGATAAACTGCGGGCTACACACGAGATGCGGGTTAGCGCATCCGAGTTCAATCCTGTGACGCTCGGATGCGAGTTCGAAAGTCGCTGTGCGGCCGACGCACTATCATCGGTAGCCCGTGAGCGCTGGCGCATCCACGTCCCTGCCGTTGTGTTCCGTCACAAGAGTGGACGGAAAAGATGCCTTTGTCATAACGACATTAATCGTGGCAACTTCATTGATGATGGGACGCGACTATGGTTCATCGATTGGGAATGCGCGGGTATCGGTGACCCGTTTTATGATCTGGCCGTCACATCTCGCACAACAATCGCCTCACCGCTACAGAAGAATCCGAACTCATCCAGGCATATCAGTCGCACAATACCGCGGCAGACCTTGAACATCTGGAGCGAATGAAGATAGCGCACAACTTCTATCATGTCTTTTGGTATGCATCGCAGTTGTCGGACGCAGCGGCACGAGACGATTTCCGGCAGTGTTGCGACTTCCACGCAACTCGGCTGGATGAACAATTGCGGGCTTTCAACGATGACGGCTCGTACATTCCGGCAAACCGGCAGCAGGCAAGCCCCCCTCCCCCCACCGGGGACATTCTGGGACAAAATGTGAAAAAATTACTACCACCCCTCAGAGATTGACGATATGACCCCCAGAACGTATTATCCCCCTTCCAATGACCGTTTCAGCCATCATTATCCCCATTCGACTTACGGTCGCCGTACGATAGGCCGGCGATGCGGACCGGAGTCCTCATGCTCCCCCCGCAACCGGCCCACCACAGCAGTTTTTCCCTCATTCGATCCGATTTCTTATACTTTGCGAGATAAACATGGCCACCACTCAGTCCAACACCCAGCAGGCTTCGATTTCCACCGACCCGCAGCCCAAATACAAAGGCAAAAGCGGCGGACAGATCTTCCATGAAATGCTCATCGGCCCACACAAGGTCGATGTGATGTTCGGCTACCCCGGCGGCGCGATCCTGCCCGTTTTCGACCAGCTCTACAAAACCCCAGCCAAGTTCATCCTCAACCGTCACGAACAGGGCAGCGGCCACTGCGCCGATGGATATGCCCGCGTCACCGGCAAGCCGGGCATCTGCGTCGTCACCTCAGGGCCCGGCGCCACCAACACCATCACCCCACTGGCCACCGCGCAGCTCGATTCCATTCCCATCATCGTCTTCAGCGGACAGGTCGCCACGAAAGTCATCGGCAACGATGCCTTCCAGGAAGCGGATGTCACCGGCATCTCGCGCCCGTGCACGAAGTGGAATTACCTGGTGAAAGATGTCCACGATCTCCCCCGCGTGGTCAACGAGGCGTTCCTCGTCGCCACCACCGGACGCCCGGGTCCCGTGCTCATCGATCTTCCCAAGGATGTCACCACCAACCTCTGCACCCGCGAGGTCGACGACGCCCCGCGCCCGCACATTCAGAAACGCAAAAACGCCTATATGGCCGCCCACGCCCGCCAGGTGCAGGAAGCGGCCGAGCTGATCAACCGCAGCGAAAAGCCGATCCTCTACGTCGGCGGCGGCGCCATCATCAGCGGCGCATCGGCCCTCATGCGGAAAATCGCTGAAAAGGGAAACATCCCCTGCACCACCACCCTGCTGGGCCTGGGCGCTTTCGACGAACTCGATCCCCGCGCCCTGCTCATGCTCGGCATGCACGGCTCCGCCACCGCCAACTATGCCGTGCAGGATTGCGATTGCCTCATCAGCATCGGCGCCCGTTTCGACGATCGCGTCACCGGCAACCTTGCCACCTTCGCGCCGCGGGCCAAGATCATCCACATCGATATCGATCCCAGCAGCATCAGCAAAACCGTCGATGTGGATATCCCCGTCGTCGGCGACGCCAAGACTTCGCTCGAAGCCATGCTTCCCCTCATCGAGCACCGCGACCGCGGCGCGTGGTGGGCCAAGATCAACGCCTGGAAACAGCGCTTTCCATTCAAATATCTCGACGACTCCCCCACCGCCAAGCCACAGTACGTCATCGAGGAAATCAACCGCCAGACCGACAGCGATGCCATCATCACCACCGGCGTCGGTCAGCATCAGATGTGGGCCGCCCAGTTTTACCGCTGGCGACATCCCCGGCAGATGATCACCTCCGGCGGCCTCGGCACAATGGGTTACGGTCTCCCCAGCGCCATCGGCGCGCAGCTCGGCTCGCCCGGTAAAATCGTCATCGATATCGACGGCGACGCCAGCTTTCTCATGACCATGTCGGAGCTTGTCACCGCCGCCGAGTACAACATCCCCGTCAAAGTCGCCATCCTCAACAACGACTTCCAGGGCATGATCAAGCAGTGGCAGGATCTCTTCTACGAAAAGCGGTACAGCTCCGCCGCGATGAAGAACCCCAGCTTCGCCAAGATCGCCGAAGCCTGCGGCATTCGCGGCATCCGCTGCGAGCACAAATCCGATGTCCCCAAAGTCGTCAAGGAAATGCTCGACCACAAAGGCCCCGTCGTCGTCGATTTCCGCGTCGAGGCCAACGAGCACGTCTACCCCATGGTCCCCAGCGGCAAAGGCCTGCACGAAATGGAGCTTGGCACGTTGGCGTGATGGGCGATGCAAAGCAAAATGCAACCGCCGAGGCGCCGAGAGCGCCGAGGAAAACGCCGAGAAGACAATTAAATAAAAAGATCGAGACGAAATCGCGTAATGATTTTTCTCTTCTTACCTCGGCGTCTGTCTCGGCGACCTCGGCGCCTCGGCGGTTGCATTTGTATTTTATTCATCCTTCTCCCGATCCATTCCGCATTCAGCCAGGAAATCCGCAATGTCACCGTCGGCTGGGGCGATGCGGTTCGCCTCGGCCGCTGGACGCCGGTGTTCGTCACCGTCGAAGATCCCCAGGTCCGCGAGATCGACCTTCAAATCCACGGCACCTACGGCGAAAAAAACGAAGCGCTCTGGCTGCACCAGACCGCCGTCGCCCAGCCGACACCGACCATCTACAGCCTGCTGTATCCCTTCAACGCGCAGCCGTCGCGCATCGTGGTGATCGTCTCCGACAAACAAACCGGCCGAACCCTCGACTCCCGCGCGATTCAGAATAATTCTTCCGTCCAGATGCCCATGCGGCTTCTCGGCCCAAGCGAAATCCTCATCGGCCTCAGCGGAAACATTGATGATTCCCTCGCTCTCAGAGCGCAGCTTCAGCGAGCCGGAATTTCCGCCGGCGTGCTCGATCCCCTTCGCCTTCCCGCAAACTTCGCCGGATATGATGGGATCTCTCTGCTCATCCTCGCCGCTCCCGATCTGGATCAGCTAAAATTCGATCAGGAGCAGGCGATCCTCCAATGGATCGCCCGCGGCGGAAACCTTCTGCTGATTCCGCCCACCACACTGATTCCGCAAAGCGATCCCCTCATCGCCGCCCTTCCAGCCACCATTGGTGTTAACCAAACAGTTCAATCAACCAGCGACTCCACCACCCCACCAATCACTCTCAACGCCCGCGAATTATCCCCGCGACCCGACGCTTCTGCTCTGAGCGTTCTCGATGAAACCGGCTATCTCCGCCGGCTAGGCCTCGGCAAAATCGCCGTCATTCCCGTGGATATCTCGCCGATGGATATGACCGATGCAAACTCCGCCGACGAATTCTGGCGTTCGCTGCTGCAACCGATCCTCAAAATCCCCCAGCCGCCGCCGACCACGTCGATGATCGTCAGCGATGTCGATGCGTCACTTGTGCCCGGCCCGAACGCCGCCCAGAGCGTCGGCCGGGGCCAGCGCGAATCCGATGCGATTCTCCACGTCCTGCAGATGATGGGCGCGGCCACCCCATCGCTCGACATCCACTGGCGGCGAACGCTGCTCACCCTCGCCTGCTTTTGCTTTCTACTCGGCCCGGTCGATTCCATCCTTCTCATGCGACTCGGCCAGCGCCCGCGAACGTGGCTGACGCTCTTCGGCTGGATCGGCCTGATCCTTTCCTTCGTCGGCATCACAACCGCCCACGAAATCAAACCCACCGAAACCGCTGCAACATTTCGCCTGCTCGACCAGGTCAACGACGAGTGCGTCGCCGCGATAGACATTATTTCGCTCAATGCCAATCATGCGGTGCTTCTGCCGCTGTCGCTCGACAAGACCGAATGGTGGGAACCCGCCAACCAGGCCGCGCGTTTTTTCAGTTCGAACCAATTCGTGGATGCGACGTGTCATCAGGACAGAACCGGCACCCGCCCCGAGTGGGTGAATCTGAATGGCGTCCAGCCGCAATCGTGGCACGGCGAGATAGCTGATGTGGGCCCGGGATTGCTCCGGGCGAAACTCCAAATCCAGCCCGGCAATTCTCCTCAATTGATCGGAACCCTGACTAATCGCTCAAAGTTCACGATGCAGGACATTCAAATCATCACCGCCGCCGGAAATGTTCAGGTCCCCAGCCCCCTGGTCGCCGGCGGAACGCTCCCGATTGATTTGCCCATCACCTCCACCCCGATATCCCCGCCGAATCTGCCTGCGGATATCACCAACCTTTCCCCCGACCGAGCCGACCGGGTCGATGATCTGATCCAATCCGGGTCCGCCGAAATCCTCTGCCAGATGCCCAGCGCGAGCGACGTGAAAATCGGCCAGCCAATCATCGAGCATTGGCAACTTCTGCGGGCGATTTTGCCGATTTCGAAATGAGTCAGTGTGAAAAATAAAAAACAATCATGGATGCGGATTCTCGGTAACGGAAGGATATCCGGCAGGCCAGGTATTGAATGCTAATACATGCCATCGGCGTCAGCAATCTGCGCTTTCGCAACTTGGATGGCATCATCGCCTGAGTATTGCACACCATCATCTGCCAGGAATAACGCACCTCCGCTTAGCTTTGCCAGAGCGGATGCAGCAGCAAAGGCACAGCACATCTCTAGGAGATCGCTGTGCCATACGAAATTTGCCGAAAGCTTCCGCCCGTGAGTAGTCTTTGAGGACGATATGTAGTTTGGGACGCTGTCTGCCATCGGAGCAACGTTGAACTCAAAGCCACTATCGAGATTATTGAAACGTACGGGAACGAAGCCAACATTTCTGGTCGTATCGAGGGTTGGGTTCAGTGTTAGATCAAAGCCCGCCGCAGAGATCGCCTTCTGCCAATCCCCGCAACTGGGGACGGATTCGAGGATCACGTGCATTGACATCGACATACACCTGCTCTTGCTAAATTATGGATAATGCTATGACAGAAAAAACCGTGCGAACCGATACCGAGCATCGCTGGCTAGACAACCGTCCGCGCCTACGCCGCCTGCGAAGGCATCGGCTCTATCGATATATCATGCAAAATTGAGACGATCTTAAACTCCGCGGGAACGCCGTCCTCGGCGACATCGACACCGATTAAAATACTGGTGCGGGTCAGGAACGCCATCTCCGGATGACGAATCTCAAATGACTGGCCGCTCGACAGAGTCAGTTTCACCGGCTGAAACGGCCGCCGCGCCAGCATTTCTCGAAAGGTCTGGACGGTCATGATGGCAACGCCTCGCCATTTTCAAGCCGTTCCGCGAGCACACGCAACGAAAGTACCTGGGATTTTCGCACCGCTTCTTCGCGCGTCGCCCCTTACGCCAATACGCCGGGCAGTTCCAACACCTCCGCAATCCAGCGGCCATCAACTTCTTCCTCGGTTTCAACCCGGTACATGCAAGCTATTCTATCACGGAAAAGCTTAGGCTCACAGAATAATACGGCTGCCGACGGCTATAGAAACACGCTGGGTTGCCCAGGCAAAATGATGCCCTTGTCGAATGTGTATCGACCGAGAAAACCCTTGTGGAACGGAACGAAGAATTGGATCGGTGGTATCCCGACTTGCTCGATATAGCAGCAAATCGCGTCTACTTTGCCCTCGTAGCCAGGAAGTCGAGCGCTAACATTTACGCAGATGCCACACCCACGAATCATATTACGTTCCGCTTGCGCCCGAAGCGCCCCACGAAGAAACGCGATCATATCGGTGGATTGTGGATGTTCAATTCCGATATCTGCCCCAACCATTCCCGTCTTGCCGTCAAGACCAATAGTAGCAGCGAAGGGCAAGAACTCGCCGCGCTGGGTCTTGAGGAACTGCTGACCCGCGGACACAAGCGTGCCGAGAAGCATTGCGAGTTCATCATCGTCAGCCAAAGCTCACTCCGTTGGATCATGTACCTACGATTCCCCCAAACCATACCATGTTGGCATGCGCCGCGAGATTCGGACGGCTCTAAACAATGTGTGTGTATTTTGCAGTCGAAATGCCCTGTCCGCAAGACGGGAATTTTCAACTTCATTTTCCATTTGACCACTACCATTCATTGCGCTATACTACGCCGATGAGTACACCGCCGACCGAAGTTCGGACCTGGGCCGCGCAGATGCGAAAAGGATTGATCGAGCTGTGCGTCATGGCTGCGCTGCGGGATGGCGAGGCGTATGGATATCAGATCCTGCAGCGGCTCTCACGGGCCGAGGCGCTGACCATCAGCGAGAGCGCGGTCTATCCCATTCTCGCCCGGCTCGCGGCCGAGGACATGGTGAAGGTTCGCGTCGCCCCCAGCCCGGCCGGGCCGCCGCGGCGGTATTACAAGCTCACTCGCGCCGGCGATGCACGCCTTGGCGAAATGGCCCAATACTGGCGGCAAACCCGCAAGGCCATCGACCTGTTCTTTGATGGAGAAACAAAATGAGTGAAACATCCAGCGATCAATCGTCTGCCAATAATCCAGTCGCTGAGAAGATCGAGCGATTTATCCAAGCGGTGGATCGCGCGCTTATCGAAAGCGGCACCGCCGCCGAGGAACGCGCCAATATTGTTGATGACCTGCGCGTGCAGATTCAGGAAATGCTCGCCGATCGCGCGGCTCAAAGCGGAAAGCCGTCCGCGGTTGATGATGTCGAGGCCGTGCTGGACGAGCTTGATCCTCCCCAATCGTATGCTGAATCGTCCCAGCCGAAGGAAGCCGAACCCGCATTCGCCGGTCACGGCTGCGGTCGCGGTCATCGCCACGGCGGCTGGGGTGGATTCTATCGCCGCCGCCATCGCGGCATCTGGGGAAAACGGCATGTCGTCATGGCTGTCCGGCGGGCGATGGAATCATTCAGCCCGTTCGGCCAGCCCGCGTTTCAGGGCATGACAGATCGCGCCCGCACCGCCATTTCCCTCGCCAAGAGCGAAGCGCAGCGCATGCGCCACGATTTCATCGGCACCGAGCATCTGCTGCTGGGTTTGATTCTCGAAGGCACCGGATTCGCCGCCAAAACGCTGGTCGATCTCGGCCTGGAGCGCGAATGGGCGCGCGAAGAAGCGGAGCGTCTGGTCGGCCCTGGCAATGCTCCGCCGCAATTTCGCCTGCCGCTTACTCCGCGGCTGCGCCAGTCGATCGACGAAGCGCGACTGGCGGCGCGAAATCTCGGCCACGACTTTCTCGGCACCGAACACCTGCTGCTGGGATTGCTGGACGTCCCCGGCGTGGGATCGCAGATCATCGCCAACCGCGGGCTCACCGCCGGTCAGATCAAATCGGACATCCTGCGCCGAATTTCCAGCGCTTCCCCGGCCGCATCCGCACCTGCCGTGCCAACAGGTTCTTTCACCTACTGGCCCGCCAGCACGATTCAGGAGATTTCCATCGGGGAAAACCGTTACAAGATCATCGCAGGCAGCGCCGACACGGCCACCGCCTACACCGCGATCGAAGCGCGACTCGTTTCCCCCGATGGTCTGGGTCCACGAATCAACAGCCGCGAAGATCTATCCATCTACGTCCTCGAAGGCGCTGGCCGTCTTCGCGTCGGCGAACGCACTGTGGAGATTTCGAAGGGTGATTTTTCCCGAATCCCGCGCGGCACGGTCCACGAATTTCAACCCGCCGCAGGTCCGGTAACGATCATGTTGATCGCCACACCCGGGGGCATCGAGAAGTGGCTCTCGCAGCTTGCCGCGACCCCGACCGAGGCCGCGCGCCGCGAGTCCGCCCGCGCCCACGGCATCCTCTTTCCCTGAAATGAAAAAAGCGAGGCGAGCTGAATGCTCGCCTCGCTTCAAATCCACCGGATTTCTCCCATCCGGAAGACCCGTTAATGGCTCGCTGACCCGGAACTCGATCCGGCCGACGATGACGATGACGATCCAGACCCGCTGCCGTCCAGCGAGGTATCGGTCTTCACCAGATATCCAAGCTGAAGATCGACCGCGTTGTACGTGTCGGGATTCGGCCCATCATGGAATTCGATCTGCTCGGCCTTCAGGCCGCCGCGGTCTTCCAGGTAACGCCCGATCGCCAGCCGGCGATCCTGCGCAAGGCTGTCTTCCGGAACCGCCAGGTAAACCACCAGCGGATTGCAGCTATGCGAGTCGTCCAAAATCAGGTCGAGCTGCGTGGTTCCCAGGCTGCTGAGGGTCGGTCCATCGAAATGGCACGGATACAGCGTGCACTCGGCGCGGGCACCGGCGGCCATCTGCGTGTGCTCCAGCCGGGCGGTCTCGCTGATCTCATTTTGCGAATGAGCGGTGTCGCTCTCCTGCTTCTGGAGCGTGTTATCGCTCTGGCAGCCCGTCGCGATCAGGATCGTCGACGCCGCCGTCACGAAGCACGTCGTCTTGATGTATTTCAAAAGAGCCATTGTGTTCTCCATTGTAGAAATCGGCGTTTTACTGCCTTTGTTTGAGCTACGCATGAATTTAAATCACTTCATCAATTCGCTGTTCATCAACTGGATCATCACCGGCCCAAGCAGCACGATGAACGTCGCGGGGAAGATAAAGAGCACGAGGGGAAAGCTCATCTTGACCACGCTCTTGGCGGCCAGTTCCTCCGCCTTGTGCTGCCGCGCGATTCGCATGCTTTCGGCATGAACCCGCAGGGCCTGGGCAATGCTGGTGCCAAACCGCTCCGCCTGGTTCAGCATCGCCGACAGCGACATCATCGAAGAATTCGCCGTTCGCGAACCGAGGTTCTTCAGGGCTTCCTGGCGCGGCATACCCACGCGGGTCTGCATGTGCGCGATGCCAAATTCCCGGCTGATCGCCGGGTGCACCAGCGCCAGCTCGTCGCCGACGCGCTGCATGGCCGAGTCAACCGTCATGCCCGCTTCTACGCAGACCACCATCAAGTCCAGCGCATCGGGCAGGCCGTATTCCAACTGCTTCTGATTGCCTTTGACCTTCAGCTTGACAGCCACGATCGGCGCCACGTATCCAATAAGACCCGCGACGCCCAGCCACAGCAGCATGCTTCCGAAGAAAAATCCCAGGAGATATCCGAGCATGAGGCCCAGGGCCATTCCGATCACCTTCGTTCCCTGCACCGTTCGCAGGGCCGCGGGGCTGTAAACACCGGCGCGGGCCAGCTCTCTCTGGAGCGAAGACTGCTTCTCCCGGCTGCTGGGCATGAACGGCTTGGCGGCCATCTCGCCCAGTTGTTTCAGGACCGGCGTTACACCGCCGGTGCTTTCCTTCTTCAGCACCGAGGTTTCGGTCGTCTTGCCCGCAAGACGCGAGCGCAGCTTGTCGTCGCCGCCGCTCTTGAACAGCAGCATCGACACGAAATAGACCATCACCGCAATCGAGGCAAACGCCAGGACGATGATTAAAGTTTCCTGATTCATAACAATTACCTCATCAAACGGAACATCATCAGACTCTGATCGTCGTGATTTTCTTGATCGCCCAGGTACCCAGCGCCAGCATCGCGCCGGCGACGCACAGCAGCTCGATGCCCGTCGTCGTGTGCAGCAGCACCGACGCATACGCGGGATTCAGGTAGTACGACACGAAGAACAGCACGATCGGGAACACCACCAGGATGTATCCGGTGAAACGCCCTTCGGCCGTCTTCGCCTTCACATGCTGCTGCAGACGGATGCGCTGGCGGATCATGTCGCTGATGTTGTTCAGCACTTCCGACAGGTCACCACCGGTTTGCCGCTGGATCAGGATCGCCGTCACGAAGAATCCGAAGTCGGCGTTGTCCACCCGTATGGCGGTGTCCTTCAGCGAATCTTCCAGGGCCTGACCGACGCTGTGGGAGTCGTAGCACCGGCGGAATTCACCGGACAGCGGCTGCGGCAGTTCATCGGCCATCATCTGCAATCCGGTGCTCAGGCTGTGCCCGGCACGGAGAATTCGCGAAAGGAAGTCCAGTGCTTCGGGAAGCTGATCCATGAAATTTCGCTGCCGGCGATTCACCGCCGAATTCAACACCAGCATCGGAATCGCGGAGAAGATCAGCGCGATCACGGCGGCCAGCAGCAGTGACGCCGTCACCACGAACATGATGGCAAATCCCATGATCGCCAGGCCGAGCGTGATGAAGACGAACTTCGCCAGCGAGAACTTCGGCCAGACCTGCGTGATCTTGCGAGCGATCCCGCCGAGGAGGGGCGCGTGCGCCAGCATGCCCGAGACGCCGCCGATTTTCTGCACGCGGCGAACGACCGTCAGCGTCGCGGGGTCGAAGCCTTCCGTCGCCTTGCCTTCACCGCTGAGGCGCTCCTGGATCTTTTTCCGCTCATCGGTCATTCCCCCCACAACCTGGTAAATACCCCAGATCAGAAGGGCGACCGTCACGGCACACAGGACGGGGAGCAATAGACTGTTTAAATCGTTCATAGCAGATTCCTTGGCTCGGACGCCCCACCGGGGCGCGATCACCCTTATCCAACCTCGATGCGCCTCCGTGCGAACAATTCCGTCGGCATCTGGATGCCGCGGCTTTCGATCTTGTCGCAGCACCTCGGGCGGATTCCGGTGACGTTGAAATGTCCAATCGCAACGCCCTGCGAATCCACGCCGGTCTGCTCGTACACGAAAATATCGTGAGCCTGAATTCCATCCCCTTCCATCCCGGTGATTTCCGTCACACGGGTGACTTTTCGCTTGCCGCCCGTCAGACGCGCCGCCTGCACGACGATCTGCAGCGCGCTGGCGATCTGGTGCCGAAGCGCGCGGATCGGGATGTCGTATCCCGCCATCGCGATCATCACTTCAAGGCGCGCCAGGGCGTCGCGCGTGGTGTTGGCGTGCACCGTGGTCATCGATCCCTCGTGACCGGTGTTCATCGCCTGGAGCATGTCCAGCGCTTCGCCGGATCGCACTTCGCCGATGATGATCCGATCGGGACGCATACGCAGACAGTTCTTGACCAGGTCGCGCTGCGTGACCTCGCCGCGGCCTTCGATGTTCGGAGGGCGCGTTTCCAGGCGCACGACGTGCGGCTGCTGGAGCTGAAGTTCCGCCGCGTCCTCGATCGTCACCACGCGCTCGTCGGTGGGGATATATCTCGAAAGACAGTTCAGCAGCGTCGTCTTACCGGAACCGGTGCCGCCGCTGATCAGAACGTTGCACCGCGCCCGCACGGCCGCGGAGAGGAAATCCATCACCGGAGGTGGAAACGCGCCGTGGCGGATGAGGTCTTCCAGTTGCATCGGCTTGGAGCCGAACCGGCGAATGCTCATTGCCGGGCCGTCCAGCGCCAGCGGGGGAATAATTGCGTTGACGCGGCTTCCATCGGCCAGTCGGGCGTCCACCATCGGGCTGGTTTCGTCCACGCGCCGGCCCACCAGCGCGACGATGCGGTCGATGATCTGCCGCAAATGCTGGTTGTCGCGGAAGCGCACGTCCGTGTGCTCGAGCCGACCCCGGCGCTCCACGTAAATCCGGTCGTACCTGTTAATCAGAATATCCGTGATCGTCGGGTCCTTCAGCAGCGTTTCCAGCGGGCCAAGGCCGAACGTTTCATCCATCACCTCGTCCATGAGGCGTTCCTGGTCCTGGCTTGTCAGCAACCCGCGCTCGTTCTGGCAAAGGTCGCGGATGACGATGCGAACCTCGGCGCGAACCGTGTCCGGCGGCAGCGATTTCAGGTTCTGCACGTCCAGCCGCTGCACAAGCTGCTGGTGAATGCGAACCTTAAGCTGGTCGAACTGCGAATTCCGCTCCGTCCCCAGCGCGATGCCGGCGGTCTGCTTGAGCATCGATGGCATCGACTTGGGAACCGGCGGCGCAACGACGGCGGTCGAGTCGGCTCCATCGCCGGCCGGCGATTCGGGTTTTCCTGAAAACAGACCCATATCAACTCCCTGTCACTCCGTGCGGATCACTACCGCAGTGCGGGCAATTCCCGCATCCACATTTTCTCACGCCGCGATACTCCCCTGGTTGGGCTTGGCGGCCAGCAGACCGGCGAGCTGCACCAGGCTTGTGCTGATTTCGCTGCGCGGCGCCCGCAGCACGACCGGCTCGCCGAAATTGATCGCCGCGATCGCGTTCTTGAAATCGTTGGGCACCAGCCAGGAAACCTTGATCCCCAGCGACCGCTCGATTTCCGCCGGTTCGATGTCGTTCCCCTTCTTCACAAACCGGTTGACCACCGTGCAGATTTTCGCCGAGTCGATCCCCATTCGCCGCAGCGCGCCGACAAACCGTTCTGCGTTCTTGGCGCTGGGCACGTTGAGCTGCATCACCAGCAAATTCGTTTCCGAGGCCTGAAGCAGCGCCGAATACATCGGCGAGATGCTCATCAGCGAATCGACCACCACGTAATCAAACACCCGGCTGAGCATGTTCAGCAATCTCACGAGCCCGCTCTGGTTGACGCGCTGCGTGTCCTCGGGAAGATCGGGCCGCGAAAGGATCGCCACGCCGCTCTTCTTGTGAATCGTCAGCGCGTTGTCCAGAAGCTGCTTGTCGAGCTTCTCGGCCGCGTCCATCACGTCGGCGATGGTGTAGCGGCAGCGGATGTCGAAATAGCTCGACACACCGCCGCGAATCAGGTCCATGTCGATCAGCACGGTCTTGCCCATCGGCGCCAGGGCGGCGGCGACGTTGCAGGCAACGGTCGTCGATCCGCATCCGCCGATCGTCGGGATCACGTGGATGATCTTGGCCCGCTTGCCCATCCCGTGAACCTGCGCCACGCGCTCCAGCGCGGCGGTGAATTTCTCGGGACTCATCGGCAGGGGAATGAATTCCTTGATCCCCAGGTGCATCGCTTCCATGAGCAGGTTGGAATCAACCGTCTGGCTCATGAGGAAGAAATTCACCGCGGGGAACTGCCGGGGCAGGGTCGCGATCTTTTTCAGCGTGTCGCCCGGATTCGGATCCAGGTTGATGATCGCCAACTGCGGTCCATCCGGCCGGCCCAGGATTCCGGCGATGCCATCGACGTTGGGGAGCAATGCGACGGGCAGAGCGCCGAACCGGGTGAGAAAAGCTGCCAGCTCATCCCGGTTGGTGTTATCCGCATCGACGATGACACAATTCATTTGCACGTGCATAACACTGTGTCCTGACTCATACCGCGTCGCGATTCATCCCCGCCACATTCCCCGAACCGTTGCCGTGATCCTCACGGCGTGGTGGTCGGCGTCGGGGGCGGGGTGAATCCCGCGGGGCCTTCAAACTGCGGAGCCTCGGATTCGTCGCCGGTCAGCGTCGGACGCGCCGGCGCCGGGGGCTTCACTTCACCGCCGAGGTCCTTCAGGAAATAAAGTTCCGCCGGATTCGGATCACGCCACTTTTCGCCCGGAACGGAGGTCACATCGGCCGGCTGCATCGCGTGCACCAGGACCGGCGTCACGAGCACCACGAGTTCCGTCTGGTTCTTCTGGTACTCAACCGAACGGAACAGCGCGCCCAGCACCGGGATATCTCCCAGAATCGGGAACTGCTGATTCGAAGCGGTCACCTGGTCTTCCAGCAAACCGGCCAGCGCGTACGTTTCGCCCTCGGCCAGCTCGACAGTGGTGTGCACGTTGCGATCGGTCAGGCCCGGAACGGTGGTTCCATCGAGCGTCGCGGTATGGCTGTAGTCCAGCGCGCTGACGTCGGGGTTGACGTCCAGCCGGATGCGGCCATTGCCCAGCACGATCGGGGTAAAATTCAAACTGATGCCATACGGCTGGAACTGAATGGTGACGGTCGTTCCGCCACCGGTGCCCGCTTGCGGAACCGGATACGGGAACGAGCCACCCGCCAGGAACGTCGCCTTCTGCCCGCTGGTGGTCACCAGGTCGGGCTCGGCAAGCGTCCGGAGAAGGCTGTTCTGCTCAAGCGCGTCGACGAAATAAACAAACGCCACGTGGGCGAACCCGCCCTGGCCGAACATCGACGCGGTGCTCAAAGCACCGGAGGGAATGGCGATCAGATCAGGCGTCGTCGAGTTTCCGCCGGGAATGATGCCCAGCGAATTCTTTCCGACGTTCGACCCGTAGATCGAAGTCCCATCGGCGCCGGCGAAGTTGAAGCCAAGCTCCTGCTCGGCCTGTTTGCTGACTTCAGCAAACTTCACCCGCAGCATGACCTGCTGCCCGCCGCCGACTTCCAGAAGGTCCACGATCTTGTTGGTCCCGCTGTACGGCAGCGCGACGGATTCCGCCCGCCGGGCGGTTTCAAGATCATGAACCTGACCGGTCAGCGTCACTGTTCCATTCACATCCTCGACCTTGATCGTGGATTCGGGGAACAGCATCTCCAGCTTCTTCTGCAGGAGCGCGATCGGCGTGGCAACTTTGATGTTCAGGATTTCCGTGTGATCCGCTTCGTCCCAGATGATGAGCTGCGTTGATCCGGATTTCTTGGCGGTCACGAGCAGCTCGTTGGGGCTGAGCGAGACGTAATCCGCGATATCCGGAGCGAGGCTGTTCACCTTCCTGATCCGGTATGCGAAGGGGGGCAGCTTCTTGGCCTCGCCCGGTTGGAGCACGATGGTATCGGCCGACTGATCGTCCGTGGACGCCATGTCCGACGGCTCGGTCGTCGCCTGCGCCCGCGCGGCGTGGGTTGCCGGCCAAGCCAGCGCCCACATCGAAAGGGCCGTCCCCAGCATCACTCCCGCCTTACGCCCGACGTTTAGCACATGTTTCTTCGACATAGTAGTTCTTCCTTGCGTTGCTGTTTTGTGGTCGCTGATCCTGTTACCGGGATTCTGGACTTACTTGTTGAAATTGATGTTGCTGTACTGCTCGTCGCCCGTGTGGAGCGCGAATTTCGCTTCGGACGCACTCCCGCCGCGAATTTCGATGATCGTCCACTGATCGCTGTCCATATCGATGTTGCTGGGACGGGTGCTCGCGCTGGTCAGCAGCGTCGAGGGCTGAGTGGTCGATCCCTCCGCCTCGGCGGTCTCAAAGTCGTCGCGATGATGGCCCATCAGTTCGGCCATGGTGACGCCCTTGGGCTCGATCGGAGTCAGATCGTTGCCATTCCGCAGCGTGAAACGCGGATGCCCGATGGTGCTGCACAACTCAAGCAGCTCGGCCTGCGACGGGGTCGCCAGCAGGGTGATGCTTCGACCGCCGCCGTCGCCGTCCTGCGGGTTGTGCCGCATGCCAACCGCCGTCACCTTCACGTTCTGCGCCAGCGTGCGCGCCATCGGAAGGCCGGTCTTGTTGTCACGCAGCGTCTGCACGACGTCCACGTGGCAGCCGGGCACGAGATAGCCGGCGACGCCGGTCATCTCGTTGATCTCAACCGTCACGGCCCGCATTCCAAGGGGAACCGCGGCCTGAAGGCCCGCGCCCATTCCACGGGGAGCCAGAAGCGTCGTGGTAACGGCCTGACCCTGAAGCAGCGGAACCATCGTCACGCGGCCCAGGAGCTGATCGACGCTGGTGAACGCTGTTTCCGGAATCGAATCCGAGGAAACGTCTCCCAGGGCCAGATCCTCCTGCGTGAAAGCCGTTCCGGCCTCAACGCCGCGCTTGGCAACCACAATCTGCGGCCGCTTCAGCTCGGAACTCAATCCACCAGGCCGCTTCTGAACGAAATCAAACGCCATCTTGGCGGCGACGCCGCCCAGGATAAGGGCGATGATCAACGGGGCGATCTTTTTGACATTCATAGTTGTCTCCGTAAATAACGCGATTTACCTTGTGTCTCTCTTCTCGGATGAATCGGTTGTTCGGTTTAGGAAGGGTGCGATGAGATTCAGATTTTGAGACGTTGCCAAGTTATCTGACCTGCGCTATTTCCTGCCGGGCGCGCACTGACCTTCTCCTCAGTTTTTATTGGAATCAATCATCGCGACGAAATGTCTGACCTGGCGCGACCGCTTTATTGGATCGCGCCGTTATTGCGTCAGTGCGTGGCCAAGCCGATGCATCACCCCTCGACGCGCATCGCCGAGGCCGTGGTGATCTGTTTGGATGCTCCGATAATCGCCGCCGGGCGGAAACCCGCGCCCACCGTGCCCCACGTCGCGGTGATCTGAACGGTCAGCGTATCACCCGTGGCAATGTTCGCCACGCTGCTCGTCGCCACGCCGTTGTCTTCGTAGGTCACCGTGAAATTTCCGATGGTATAGCTGGTCCCGCTGCCGCTGGCGGTCGTGCCGTTGGGCACCAGGCCCGCAACCTGAAGCTGATTCTCAATCGCGCTGTTGCACGCCGCGCTGGTACCACCCGTCACGATTCCGGCGCGGCACCCTTCGCGGGCGGCGCCTTCCATCGTGTTCTTCACGTAAAAATAGTACCCGCATTCGATCAGGCCGTAGCAGATCGAAAACAGGATCGACAGCGTCAGCGCCAGTTCCAAAACGGCCCCGCCGCGCCGGTGTCGCCGGACGGTCGTGCCGCGATTGCTCTTGTTCAAACCTGACATAATCATCTCCCGACGAGTTGACCCATCCAAAGAACGATTAACGTCGCGAAAAAAACCGGCACGGCGAACGGCAGGGGCCTGCTCACCGATTTGCACGATTTGCCGGTTTCCACCGCGTTTTGCAAACCAAGTTCCGAAACGCCCGCGAAACTCACCGCGATCAGCGCGCTGTTTCGCATCAGTTGCCCGGTCCTCCGCTGCGAGATCGCCTGAACCAGCACGATTCCCAGCCCCAGGACCGCCTCCACCATGAACACCAGAATCGCCGGTCCCGCGCCCACCCACGCGCCGATGGCCGCCAGCAACTTCACGTCGCCGCCGCCCAGTGCGGAAATCGCGTAGAGCACGAGCGGCAGTGCGCCGCCCGCGCCGGCGCCGAGGAGCGCCCGTTCCAGTCCCGCCGCCCCTCCGGAAGCCACCGCTCGACCCAGGCCGCCCAAAAGCAGCCCAAACGTAAGCCAGTTCGGGATCCGTCGAACCCGCGCGTCAATCACCGCTGCAAGCCCCAAAGTGCCGATCAGCGGTGCGCAATTCACCAGAACAATCCAGTTCATCTGTTTGGGTTATCGTCCTTTTACATCGATGAATTAAGGCTGTTCCACCGGGCCAGGACTTTGCCCCCGACTTTTCCAATAACCCCAATCGCGGCAACAACGATCAGCCCCGCGATCAGTGAGTATTCCAACACCTCTCCGCCGGTTTCGTCCCTCAGAAACTGTTTGATCAATTCGATAAACATCGCTCTGTCCTCAACCCCCGCCCGAAAACGCAATGAAAGAGCGGTGGGGGATCGCGTAAGCGACCCCCCACCACCCATATTTCACGGAACTTCGTTGCTGTACAGCTGTTCGCATCGGCCCGGACCGTTCAGGGCCGGCATGCCGAGGACAGATTCCGACACGAACGACGCCGGCCGGTAGCCGCGCCTGTCGGTCGTTCTCTTTGCCAACGGCTGAAAGCCTCAGGCCAGACGCCTGCGACTTACATGCTGCTGTTCAGCGAGTTCCAGCGGGCAAGAACCTTGCCGCCGACAGAACCGATGACGGCAATCGCCGCCACAACGATCAGACCAGCGATCAGAGCGTACTCGAGCACTTCGCCACCCTGTTCGTCCTGGACCAGACCGATCACAAACTTGCTAATCGCCTTCATGATTATTCTCCAACAGGCGACATCACTTCCGCGTCGAATGCCGAACCACAAGCCCGGCCGACGCGCACAAGCGCAATGCGCTGAAGACTATGCCGCCCATTTGCAGCACAGCCCCTCCAGGCCGACTCCTGACCTTGACGGGCCGGGAATCAACCCGATTGCTGACTTGAGCATCGGCGCATGATCTCACATGCTTAACAAGCACCGGCAATTTTTGCCGGATTCCCCGGAACTTCCGCCGGAACCCTCCGCAACCCATCTTTCGAAACTGCTTAACATCTTTTATCGGACCCTAAGAGCCTCTAAGCAGTTCCCGCCACGCCATCGGATGAACTTCCAGGTAATATCGCCCCCCGCTCTGGCGAACTTCCACCGGAAAACCGAATGCCCCCGTCAGAATCTCCGACCGAAGCACCGCCTCCATCGTCCCCGACGCCGCCGCCTTGCCTTCGCTCAGCAGCAGCACCTGCGACGTCGCCGGCGGCAGCTCCTCGATGTGATGCGTGATCAGCAATATCGTCGGCGAGCCCGCCGATTCCAGCAGCATCTGAATCGTCCCCAGCACCTGCTCGCGCGCCAGTGGATCGAGACCGCTGGTCGGTTCGTCCAAAATCAGCAGCCCCGGCCGCGTCACCAGCGCCCGCGCGATCAGCGCCCGCATCCGCTCTCCGCTGCTCAGCGATGAATACGGATGCTCGATCACCGCCCCCAGGCCGAGCAATTTCAGCGTCTGGCGCGCCTGCTCCGTCATCGCCTCACTCGCCTGCTGATACAAACCGATGCTGCCGAAGAACCCCGTCAGAGCGACCTCAAGGGATGTCAGCGATGGATCGACATCGTACGGCCCCGCCGCCTGCACGAGCCGAATCCGCTTGCGAAGCTCCGGAAGATTCGCTTCGCCGAAGCGCTGTCCCAGCACGCTGCACTCGCCGGCGGTCGGCCAGAGATGACATCCGGCAATGCGCGCCAGCGTGCTTTTCCCGCTGCCGTTTGGCCCCAAAATCGCCGCCAGCGTCCCCGCCTCAACCTGCCAGTCAATATCCCGCAAAATCCATCGGGAATCGCGCATCACACCCACGCCGCGCATCTCGATCGCCATGGGCTGCTCCGCCTGTTGCCCGATGCGCGTTTTCTCATTAGTGTTCACATCCTAACTGTAAAGGATGTTTCGATGACCGCAAACGCCCATCCACGGCGATTCGTCCCCGCCGACCTCGAGCCTTCCAATTTCCCGCGCACGCAGGCCCTGTACCACGATCTTCTCGAACGGCCGATCCAAACGCTCGACCAGCTCAATCGCTGGCTGACGGATTTTTCCGAGCTGACATCCGTCGTGGATGAATACGGCAGCCGGCGCTATATCGATAAAAGCTGCCACACCGACGATGAAGCCATCAAGAAACGATTCATGCAGTTCGTGGAGGAGGTCGAGCCGGGCATCAAGCCGCTGGCCTTTGCGCTTCAGCGCAAATATCTCGATTCGCCGGCGCGCAATCAGCTCGATCAGAAAAAGTTCGGCACTCTCGATCTCCGATGGGAGACCGAGGTGGAAATCTTCCGCGAGATCAATGTTCCCATCGACACCGAAATCACCAAGAAAGTCAGCGAATTTGACGAAATCAACGGCCGAATGACCGTTCAGTTCCGCGGCAAGGAATTAACCCTCCAGCAGGCCGCCCGTTATCTCGAAGACCCGGATCGCCCCACGCGCCAGGAAGCATGGGAAATCACCTCGCGCCGCCGGCTCGTCGATGCGGATGCCATCGAATCGATCTTCGAATCGCTCCTTCCCATGCGCCAGAAGGTCGCCGAAAACGCCGGCATGAGGGATTACCGCGCGTTTCAATGGAAATCCTACAAACGCTTTGATTACATCCCCAGTGATTGCCTGCGCTTTGCCGATTCGATCGCCGAGACTTGCGTGCCGCTGGTCCGGCATATCGACCGGCAACGCGCCAAAGCAATGAATCTCACCGCGCTGCGGCCGTGGGATACTTCCGTCGATCCGCTGGGCCGCCCGCCGCTGAAGCCTTTTGATGAAAACCAGATCGAAACGCTCGTCGGCAAAACCCGCGAAATCTTCAGCCGGCTCTCGCCCGATCTGGCCAAGGATTTCGATCAGCTCCGCGAGCATGGCAACCTCGATCTGCAAAGCCGCAAGGGCAAACAGCCCGGCGGATATCTCATGCCGCTGGAGGAATCGCGCCAGCCGTTCATCTTCATGAACGCCGCCGGCCTGCAGCGCGATGTCGAAACCCTCCTCCACGAGGGGGGGCACGCATTCCACCATCTTGCCGCGTCCAGGCAGGAGGACATCGTCTTCCTCCGCACCGCGCCCATGGAATTCTGCGAAGTCGCCAGCATGTCGATGGAACTGCTCGGCAGCGAGCATTTCAACGTCTTCTACAACGAGCCCGACACACTCCGCGCCAAGCGAAAACTGATCGAGGGCATCATCTATTTCTTCCCGTGGATGGCGATCATCGACTCTTTCCAGCATTGGATCTACACCCACCCCGGCCATGCCCGCGACGAGCGAAAATCGCAGTGGCTTTCCATTCTCGATCGCTTCGGCGGCGCTGTCGACTGGACCGGCTGGGAAAATGTCCGCGCCTCCCTCTGGCAGCGCCAGGGCCATCTCTTCCACGCCCCGTTCTATTATGTCGAGTACGGAATCGCCCAGCTCGGCGCGCTGCAGCTTTGGATGAAAGCCAAAGAAAACCCCCGCCAGGCCCTGGCCAACTACCGCTCGGCCCTGTCCCTCGGCGGCACGCGCCCCCTCCCCCAGCTTTTCGCCGCAGCCGGCATCGTCTTCGATTTCTCCCCCAAAACCCTCAAACCCCTCATGAGCGCCCTGGAGGAAGAACTCTCCGCCCTCCCCCCATGACCCATTTGGCGGCGGTGCGTAGCACCGCGCTACTTCCCCTCCCCCATCCGCAGGAACGTCCCTGCCCGATGCCAGTAATCCTCCCCAAAACCCAGCTTCCGTTTAATCAGCACATCCCGACGCATCCAATTCGATTCCAACATCAATTCAAGGCTCAATTTCCCCCCCAATCGCATCTGCGGAGGCACCGCAACCACCGGCCAGTCGCTTCCATGAACCAGCTTCCTGCTCAGCGCCGCATCTTTCAAAATCGTATCGTACGCATACCACCGATTGGGGACATTCAGCGCCGCCGTGTCGCCATAGAAATGCTCATATTCTTTCGCGAGTTGCGACCAGTTGGGAAGATAATCGATTTCCCACGGAAACAGCCGCGTGCCACAGTGCGCCGCGATCACCCGCACCCCGCGCTTCAGCGCCTCCAGCAGCAGCATGGGATCCGCCACCGAAGGATCAAGACTCGGCAGCACGTGTTCCCAACCGGTGTGGCTCAGCAGTGGAATCCCGTGATGCGCCAACGCCTCGTAAAACGGAATGCACTTCGCGTCCGCGGGATTAAAACGCTGCGTGATCGGCAGCCATTTCACCATCACGGCTCCCGCGGCGGCGCATCGCTCTAACTCCGCCACCGCATCCCTGCGATACGGATGAATCGACGCCGCAAACAAAATCTTCGGATGCCGCGAGGCAAGGTTCATTACATAATCGTTGGTCACGTACAAATGCGTGCTCGGCCAATCAATGTTTCCGTCGCGGTCGTGGACCGCGTCAAACGCCAGCACCACCGCCCCGTCCAATTCCACCGCTTCATCGATCGTTTTAACCAGAAGCTTTTCAAGCTGCCGCTCGGTTTCGCCGTCGCTCCCCTTCAGTCCGAAACGCCACCGCATGAAAGCAAACGGCAGGCTTCCGAGAATTTTTTTCGACATCGATCCGTGTTTGGGATCGAACGCTGAAACATGGACGTGGCAATCGAAAACCATCAGCGCTCCACAACCCCCAGATACCTCTCATGCGCCCCATCCCACCCGCGCCCATCCCCCGGCTCATACCGCTTCACCCCGAAATTCCCGCGCACGATCGCCCGCGCCTCATCCAATGATTTGATCATCCCCACGGCCATCGCCTGCACCAAAACATTCCCAATCGCCGTCGCATCCACTGGCCCCGCGATGACCGGCCTGCCGCACGCATCGGCCGTCATCTGATTCAGCAGCTCGTTTTTCGTTCCGCCGCCGACGATGTGGATCACCTTGATCTTCCTGCCGAGAATATCCTCCAATCCTTCGATCGTTCGCCGATACGTCAGCGCCAGGCTTTCAAGACACGCCCGCACATATTCCCCGCGCGTGCCCGGCGGGCGCTGCTTCGTCTGCGCGCAGAAGCGATCGATCTTCTCCACCATATCCCCCGGTGTCAGGAACGGCGGATATGCCGGGTCGATGACCGCCCCAAACTCTGACGCGCGCCCCGCCATTTCCGTCAGTTCCTCATATCCATGGTCGTGCCCCTTTTTCTGCCAGTCCCGCCGGCATTCCTGCACCAGCCAGAGCCCCATGATATTTTTTAGAAATCTCACGCACGGGCCCACGCCTACTTCATTCGTGTAGTTGTATTTCATCGCTTTGTCAGACACGATGGGCTCTTTCAATTCCACGCCCATCAGCGACCATGTGCCCGAGCTGATGTAGCAATATTCCTCGCCCCCCTCCGCCGGCACTGCCGCGACGGCGCTGGCGGTGTCGTGGCATCCCGGCGCGATCACCGGCGCAGCCTTCGCCCCGCATTCCGCCGCGACTTCCTCGCGCAATGTTCCCATCACCGTGCCGCTGGACACGATCTGCGGCAAAATCCGTGTTGGAATCTCCAGCTTCTCCAGGATCTCCGTGGACCATCGCCGAAGCTGCGGGTTATACATCTGGCTCGTCGACGCGATCGAAACTTCGCTTTTGCGCGAACCGCACAGCAGATAGTTCAGCAAATCCGGCATGAACAGCAGCGTCCGCGCCGAATCGAGCATCGCGGGATTTCGCTGTTTGAGCGCCATCAGTTGAAACAGTGTGTTGAACTGCATGAACTGAATTCCCGTTTGCGCGAACACCGTCTCCCTGGGCACGATTTCAAACGTGCGCTGCATCATCCCGTCGGTGCTTGAATCGCGATACATCGTCGGATTGGCCAGGACATCGCCGTTTTCGCCGAGCAATCCGAAATCAACGCCCCACGTATCCATGCCGATGCCGCTCAATTCGCCGGCCAGACCGATTGATGTTTTTCGCAGCCCGGTTTTCAACTCTTCCCACTGTGCCAGCAGGTTCCACTGGAATAGCCCCAGCATTTTCCCGTTGGGATTGGCAAATCGGTGTTTTTCCTCGAGCGATAGCTTTTTCCCGTCGAGCGTGCCAAGAATCGCCCGTCCGCTCTCGGCCCCCAGGTCAAACGCCAGAAAATGTGCTGCCGCCATAATCTTCCGCCAGTTTCAGGATTACGATCTGTCGATTACCATTTTAACGTGCAAAGAACGCGGATAAAAATCGACGGCATCTGCCGCCCCACCGATGCCGCCGCCGCCACCCGTGCCGGCGCCGATGCCGTTGGAATCGTCCTCGATCCCACCGCCGGCCGCCACGTCTCCACGCAAACCGCCGCCAAAATTGTCGAAGCCACCGGTCCGCTCGTCACAACCGTGGGAGTTTTCGTAAACGCTTCCGTCGATGAAATTCAAAAAACTTTCGCCCTGATCCCGCTGAATGTCGCGCAATTGCACGGCGATGAACCCCCCCAGTTCGTCGCCGATCTCAAACCCATTCGCGTCATCAAAGCCCTGCATCTCGCCCCGGGCGATACCACGACGCTCCACACCTGGCGCCAGGCGATTGCCGATCTTCATCTCACCAATCTGATTGCCCTGGTGGTGGAATCCGCGCGCCCCACTCCCGAGCGCGGCGGTACCGGCATCGCCAGCGATTTCGCTTACCTGCACGATCTGCAATCCCGCGGGCAATTCAAAAATCTTCCCCCGATAATCGTCGCCGGCGGCCTCACGCCCCAGAACGTAGGCGATGTCGTGCGATTGCTCCAGCCATACGCCGTCGATGTCAGCAGCGGCGTCGAATCCACCCACCGCGAAAAATCCCCCGAGAAACTCGAAGATTTCGTCCGCGCCGTCCGCGAAGCCTGATGACATCTCCGCTGCCGCCGTTAATATATTCCCATGCCCGCTTCCCCCAAGCCCCGCCGCGAGCTTCATTTCAAATCGATCGACGACATTACCGCCGACGCCGGCAAGCTCGCACAGGCGGAGCGGAACAACAAACTGCGCCGCCTGGGCAACTGGACGCTCGGCCAGGCGTGCGGGCACCTCGCGACCTGGATCGACTACGGCTACGAAGGCGCGCCCGTGAAATTTCCCTGGCTGCTTCGCCTCATGGCGCGGGGACGAAAGAAAAAATATATCTATGGAGTGATGAACCCCGGCGGCCGGTTGCCGCGCGCCCCCAATGGAACTTTCGCCACCGAAATGATGACCACCGAAGCCGGCCTCCAGCGACTCCAGGGCGCCTGCGCCCGATTGAAGAAGGAGACCCCCAGCCGGTTGCATTTCGTCTTCGGCAAGCTCAAGCCCGATGAGTGGAAAAACCTCCACATGCGTCACGCGGAACTGCATCTCTCTTTTTTCCGCTGGGATTGAAGCAGCGGCAGCACGAAAATTTTCCGCTTGATCTGCCGCACAGTCCAGCCCATCGTGAACCCCTTCACCAGCAGGCCTCCCAGCGGCGTTTTGGCCACCCGGCGATATCCGCGCCGAATATCCGAATAAAACCGCCGCGTCTCCGAGTCGTAACTTGCCAGATCAAGCGTGATCTCTTTCATCGCCGCGGCAAAATCGACTTCCCGCCGACTGCCCGCGTCCAGTATCGCCCGCGCCGCCAGTTGGCCGCTGCGGATCGCATGATAAATCCCCTCGCCGAGGAAGGGATCGATCATCCCCGCCGCATCGCCGATCAGGCACGCGTCTTTCCACGGCTGGTGCATTCGCCGGCCGTTGTGCGGGATTTTATGTCCATGAATCTGACCGGAAATCTCCCGACCGGTTTTGCTTTTCACAAATTCCGCCAGCTTTGGCCCCGCATGCGGAATCGTCGGATTCAAACTGTAAAGGCCGACATTGAAATGATCGTCCTTGGGAAAAATCCACCCATAGCCGCGATTCACCGCGCCAAAATCAAATTCCATCGCCGTATCCGGCCAGTCATGATTGGAAATGCACGTCTCCAGCGCGAGTCCCATCGCCAGCGGATGCCCGGGCATGAGCAACTTGCGCACCTGGCTATTCGCCCCATCCGCGCCGATCAGAAATCGGCTGCGAAATGTCCCGCGATGGGTGGTGACGATCCACCCGTCCGCGTCGCGCCCAAGCCCGATCAGGCGGTGATTCGATTTGAATTCAGCTCCCCATCCGATGCACTGCTGCAGAAACAGTCGATCAAATTCCGCCCGCACCGTCATCGCCGCGATGGGAAGAGTGTTGCCCAGCGTACGGCTCAAAGCCCCCAGCGACAATCTCATTTCCGAGCACATCCGCCGCACCACGGGAGTGACATCAAATGGCAGCGCATCGATGGTTTTGGTCGTCAGCGCCCCCGCGCACGGCTTCATCCGCGGAAACTCCGCTTTATCCAGCAGCAGCACATTCCGCCCCGCCGCGGCGAGGTCGTACGCCGCCGCGCACCCGGCAGGACCAGCGCCGACGACGATGATTTCGCGCATCTCCATATTCCCGGCTTTTTAGTCTATGATTTGGTTAAGACGATCACCACCATGCCGCAGAACCAATCGCCGCAATCCCTCAACATTCTCGTCGTCGACGATGAGATCAACATCCGCAAGACGCTGGCGATCAGCCTGGAAACCGATGGCCATCACGTCACCGCGGTGAGCAACGCCCGCGACGCCGCCGCCGAGGCCGCAAAAAAATCGCACGATCTCGCCTTCGTCGATCTTCGCCTCGGCCTCGACGATGGGCTGAACCTCATCCCCGAGCTGCTCGCCCAGAGCCCGTGGATGCGGATCGTGATCATCACCGCGCATGGCTCCATCGACAGCGCCGTTGAAACCATGAAGCGCGGCGCTTCCGATTATCTCACCAAGCCGTTTACGCCAGGGCAGGTGAAGCTCGTCGTCGAGCGGGTCGCCCGCCTTCGCGCGCTGGAACTTCAGGTGGCCGACCTGGAAGAAATCGTCGGCCAATCCAAGGGCGAACCAATTCTCAAAACCGACAACCCGGCGATGCAGCGGGCCATCAGCCTCGCCCGGCAGGTGGCCGCCAGCGAAACGACGGTGCTGATCCGCGGCGAAAGCGGCACCGGCAAGGGCGTCATCGCCCGTGCCATCCATGCCTGGAGCAATCGGGCCGAGCGGCCCATGTCCACCATCTCCTGTCCGACGCTTTCGCCGCAGCTTCTCGAGAGCGAATTATTCGGCCACGCCCGCGGCGCGTTCACCGGCGCCGTCCGCGACAACATCGGCCGCATCGCCGCCTGCGACGGGGGGATTCTGTTCCTCGATGAAATCGGCGACCTGCCGCTGGAATTACAGCCAAAGCTGCTGAGATTCCTGCAGGATCGCGAGTATGAGCGCGTCGGTGAATCGCGCACCCGTCGGGCCGATGTGCGCGTCATCGCCGCCACGCATGTCGATCTTGAATCCGCCGTGCGCGCCGGAAAATTTCGCGAAGACCTGCTGTACCGCATCAAGGTCATCCAGCTTGATCTCCCCCCGCTGCGCGATCGGCTGGAGGACCTGCCGATGCTCGCCGAGCGATTCCTGAGCGAAACGCGCGGCGGCAAACCGATCGCCGGATTCACCCCTGAAGCGATCGAGGCGCTGAAGCGATACCGCTGGCCCGGAAATCTTCGCGAACTGCACAACGTCGTCGAGCGCGCGATGTTTCTCTGCCAGAATCACTCCATCGGCGTGGATCATCTGCCCACGGAGTTTTCCAACGCCGCATCGCCCTCGGAGGAAATCGGCGACGCCGTCTCACTGGAAAAGCTGGAAGAAAAGCACATCCGCGGTGTGCTGGCAAAATCCAAGTCGCTGGAAGAAGCCGCCAAGGTGCTGGGAATCGACCTCGCGACGCTCTACCGCCGCCGGCGCAAGTACGGCATCTGAATCCCTCTCCAAATCATCGTGCAATATGCAATCGCCCCGAAACACGCACCGTGCATTCTGCACGACGACGGCAATTGAAATCCCATTTTTATCGTACCACCGCCGCCGCGGCGCTGGCACTGCGTTCGCACAAGCAGTTCCAGTATGTTCGGCCTGCGGCAGAAACTTTTCTTCGGGTTCGGAGGCTTGCTCGTAATTCTTCTGGCCGTTAGCAGCCTTGGCGTTGCGGTGCTGCATCAGCATCGTACCTGGCTGGATAGCTTCCTCTACGAAAACTGGCGCAGCGTCGAATACGGCCAGCACATGCTCGATTCGCTGCAATCGATGAACACCATCGCGCAAGGCGTTTCCGGCGAAACCGGCCAGCTCGACGCCGCCGCCATCACCGTCGCCGCAGCGTCGGCCGTCAAGCCGATGCAAACTTTTGGCGACAACACCGTCGCCGAAGACCACAACATCACCCTGCCCGGCGAAGACGCCGAAGCATCCGACCTCACCCGCCTCTGGTCGGGATATGAAATCAACACTCACACCGGCGAGCAGATTTCCAAATCGACGGCCAACAGCTATCGCGACGAGTTTCAGGCTCTTTTGAGCCCACAGACATCGTTGTCGGATCGCCGCGCAGCCTATGCAGCCCTGCAAAACATTTCTCCCCAGCTCAGGCAGCGCGCCCAGGACATTATCGACCTGAATTTTAAGAACATGCAGCCGCTGGAGGGCCGCATCAAGGATATGTCCGACTCGGCCACCCGGCTGATTATCCGCCTGGCAGTCGTTGGAGTGGGGCTTGCCGTGGTGTTCATCCTGCTCATGAGCCGGGCGATTCTGCGGCCGCTGCAGACGCTCACCCGCTCGCTCGAGGAGATCGCCGAGGGAAATCTCGATCAGGTCGTAGAGGTGAAATCGCGCGATGAACTTCGCAGCCTGGCCGAGGCGTTCAACTCGATGGCCGCACGGCTCCGGGAATTTCGCCGCTCCGACCGCGCCAAGCTGATGCGCATCCAGCGCACCACCCAGCTTGCGGTGGACAGCCTCCCCGATGCCGTCGCGGTTGTGAACGCCGCGGGATCGGTCGAAATTTCCAACGAAACGGCCCAGAAATTATTCCAGCTTTATCCCGAGCAATCGCTGATGTCGCTGCGCGACCGCCGGCTTGGCGAGCTTTACCAGCAGGCCGCGCGCGATGCAGCGCCTTCGCAGCCGCGCGGATACGAATCGGCCATCGAGGTGTACGACCAGGGCGGCCAGCTTCGCTTTTTCCTTCCGCGCGCCATCCCGATCCTCGACGCCGAGCATCACCTGGTGGGCGTGACATTGGTGCTGGGCGATGTCACCAATCTTCGCCGGCTGGATGAGATGAAAAGCGGCCTGCTTTCGGTCGTTTCCCACGAGCTGAAAACACCGCTGACCTCCATCCGCATGGCATCGCATCTGCTGCTGGAGGAGCGCGTCGGACCGCTCAATGCCAAGCAAACCGAATTGCTGATGGCCGCCCGCGAGGATGCGGACCGGCTGCAGAAAATCATTGAAGACCTTCTGGATATGGGCCGCCTCGAATCGGGCCGGCTAAAGCTCGATCTGCAATCCGAGCCATCGGAGCGGCTGGTATCCGATGCGGTCACACCGATGGAAACGGCGTTCCACGACAAGTGCATCACGCTGGAAGTCGACGTGCCGGTGGAAACGCCGGCGGTGATGGCCGACCCATCTCGCATCGGTCACGTTTTTTCCAACCTGCTGAACAACGCGCTGAAATACACGATGCCCGGCGGCAAGGTGAGAATCTCCGCCGAACCGCTGGAGAAATACGTCCGCTTCATCGTCGAAGACTCCGGCATTGGCATTCCCCGTGAATATCTCGGGAAGATTTTCGAGCGGTTCTACCGCGTCCCGCGCGAAAACCAGCCCGCCGGCGCGGGGCTGGGCCTGGCGATTGCCAAGGAAATCGTCGATGTGCACGGCGGAACGATGGAAGTCCAAAGCACGCCCGATCAGGGAAGCAGATTCTCCTTCACCCTTGAAAAATCGCCCGAAACCAGAACTCAAACGCAATCCGAGGTGAAATATGAAACCAGCCTCCATTCTGATCACCGATGATGAAAGCGCCATCCGCCTGATGCTGCGCACGGCCCTGGAGACCGAAGGGTATCTCGTCTCCGAAGCCGCCAGCGGCCGCGAAGCGCTCGACGCGATCAAGTCGCACATTCCCGATCTGATGGTGCTCGATCTGAATATGCCTGCAATTGATGGCATGGCCGTGCTCGAGCAGATGAAGGTCCTGGCCGCCGCGCATCGGCCCAAGATCATCATCCTCACCGCGTACGGCTCGATCCCCGCCGCCGTGAAAGCGACGCGCCTCGGGGCGCTGGACTTCATGGAAAAACCGATCACGCCCGATGAGCTGCGCCACGCGGTTCGCAGCGTGCTGGATGAGCCGGAGCTGGATTACGCGCCGCAGGTCGTGATCGATGTGCCCGGTGGATACGACCACGCGCTGGACCGTATCCGCAAGCTGCTGCGCCTCGCCGATTATGAAAACGCCATGTCCATACTGATGGCCGCCGCCGATCAGAACAACCAGCATTCCTCGGCTTATTTCAACCTGCTCGGCGTGCTCTACGAAGCGCAGGGTAAATGGCGGCTGGCGCGCAAGTGCTACCTGAAATCCATCGACGCGGATGAAAACTACCGCCCCGCCCGCAGCAACCTGCGCCGCCTTCAGGAACTGCGGCGATACGGGCGAAGCTCGCAGGCGGTTCTGCTCGGCGACGAGGCCGACGACATCTGGTACGCGAAACTTCCCGAGGTTCAGGCCTGACCCAAATGCCAAAGCGGAATCAAACCATCCTGGTGGTCGACGATGAGCAGAATATTCGGCTCCTCCTGCGATCGACGCTGGAATCGGACGGGTTCCGCATCATCGAAGCCGCGGGCGCTGAAGAAGCGATCGATACGATCGAGCGGCACGAACCGGCGCTGGTTTTGCTCGACCTGTGGATGCCGGGGAGCGACGGCATGACGGTTTTGGAATATCTCAATCAGAAGCCGCCGGAGCGGCGGCCACGGGTCATTGTGCTGACCGCCAACAATCGCGTCCCCGTTGTGGTGAAGGCAATGCGTCTGGGGGCGTCAGATTTTCTGGAGAAACCGACCACGCCGGATGATCTGCGTCTCAGCGTCGCCGCCGCCCTGGAAGAAATTGACGATGCCGCCGAGCCGGAAGTTCAACCTTCACAGCCCGCGCGCCCGAGTGAAAAGCTGAGCCCGACTTTGGTAAAAATTCGCCAGGCCGTCTGGAACCAGGACATCCATTTCATCGAACACACGCTCGGCACTTTGTTTCGCAAGGCATGGAGCAACCCCGCGTGGTTCAACCTCCTCGGCGCCGTGTTCGAGGCGGAAGGAAATCGCGGCGCGGCCAAAACTTTCTACCAGAAAGCCGCCAGCGCACCCGCGGGCTGCGAAGCGGCGAGCCGAAACATCCTTCGCCTCGAAAATATCGACGCGAACCCCGCAGGCGCGGACGTTGACCTCGGCGAGCAGGAAATATTCCTCGCCGACCTCCTCGAACTGCACGATGGCCATCATTCCGACCCCCAACATTCGATCAGGAGCCACTTATGACGGATCTCTTATACATCGGGATGACCGTTGCATTCTTCGCGGTCAGCGTCCTCTACATCCACGCGATCGGGAAAGTTTAACCTTCGGAGATTTTGCGATGACGGAACTCATCATTGTTGGAATCGTTTCGGTTGGTTTGCTCGTTTACCTGTTTTGGACGCTGATCCGTCCAGAGCACTTTTAAGTCCGGATCAGGAGATATCAGCGGATGCAAATGAAGGAGGTATTCAGCCATGTGGACACCAGTGACCATCAAAACGGTAAGTCCGATCGCCACGGCGCCGGTCATGCACGGTTTTGCAGCGGCTCCTCCGCCGCAGCTCGACGTCCTGATGTTGTTCGGATTTTTTATTTCAATCCTGACATTATTGATCTGGATGCATCCGGTGCCGTCGCGGCTGAACACACTTGCATTTGCGGTAAGCCTGGCGGGATTGGCGGTCTATGGATTCCTCCAAGGCGCGTGGCCGCTCGGAATCGTCGCGATGATTTGGTCGGGGGCGGCGCTTATGCGATGGCATCAATGGAAGGACATCGTTATCGCTCGAAACAAAAAACGACGCGCAATCATGTTTCCCCCGCGTCGTGGGCAGGGCGAATCCATCCATGACCAATTGTTTGAATGGAACTAATTGAGTGAGTCAGAGGGCTGAAAGGATCAGAGTTATATGAGCTATATGCGAGGTACAGATTGGGCCCAGTTGTTGATCTTCAGCATCGGGCTCTTGCTTATCACCAAGCCGATGGGAATTTATCTTTTGCGCGTGCTCGACCCGGAGCAGGAAGGTGGTCTGGGCATACTCGAAAAATTTCTCGGCCCGGTCGAGCGGCTCGTTTACAAGGTCGCCCGCGTCGATCCTAAAAAGCAGCAAAACTGGAAACAATACGCCTTGTCGTTGCTGTTCCTGGGATTGGTGACCGTGCTGCTCAGCTACGGCTTGTACAGGATTCAGAACATCCTGCCGCTCAAGCAAAACATGCCCAATCTGGCGCAGTCGGTGGACAAGAACAACGTCATCAACGGCGGCGGTAAGGTTCCGGGGGTCATCGCTTTCGTCCAGGCGTCCAGCTTTGCCACGAACACGGACTGGCAAAGTTATGAGCCCGAGCAGATGTTCACGTACTTTTCGCAGTGCTGCAACACCCCGCTCCACTTCTTCTTTTCTTCGGAGGTGGGCATTGCCGCCGCCGCTGTGGTCGTGCGCGCCGTCAAGCGCAAGCAAACCACGCACATCGGCAATTTCTGGGTCGATCTGACCCGCCAGACGCTTTATCTTTTTCTCCCCATCTCCATCGTCTTTGCCACGCTGGATGTATGGCAGGGAATTCCAATGAATTTTCGGCCGTATACAGCGGCGGTGGCGCTGGACCAATCCGGCGCGACATCGGCTGCGCAGCCGACGATTCAGACAATCGCTCAGGGCCCGATGGCCTCGTTCTGCGCCCCGAAGGTCCTGGGCCTGAACGGCCCGGGTTTCACCGGCGCCGACTGCTGCCATCCCTTTGAGAATCCAACGCCGCTGTCGCAGTTCCTTCAGTGGATGTTATTTTTCTCCATCCCAGCCGGCCTGGTTTATTACTACGGCCGGATGATCAACAACACGATGCACGGCTGGAATATCTGGATCGCCATGTACCTGATGCTGATGGGGACGCTTCTTGTCACCTGGTATTTCGAAGCCCAGCCCAATCCAAACCTGGTGGCGATGGGAATCGATCCCGCTTACGCCAACATGGAGGGCAAGGAAGTCCGCGTCGGAATTTATAACTCGGCCGCATGGGCCAACGACGTGACCGACACCGCCGAGGGCGCCAACAACTGCCAGCACGATTCGATGACCCCGATGGCGACGTTCATGTTGCTGTTCAACATGCACATGGGCGAAGTGATCTTCGGCGGCATCGGCAGCGGGCTGTACACCATGCTGGTCTTCATTTTTGTCTCGGTCTTCCTGGCGGGTTTGATGATTGGACGCACGCCGGAATACCTGGGCAAGAAGATCGACGCGTACAGCGTGAAGTGCTGCTGTTTATATCTCCTGCTGCTGGTCCTTGACGCGGTGGGCTTCACCGCCTGGGGTTCAATCGCCAACTGGGGCCAGACCAACGTCGGCAATGGCGGTCCGCATGGCTTCACCGAAATCTTCTATGCCTACAGCTCCGGTATGGCCAACAACGGCACGTCCATGGGCGGATTCGGCTATTCGCCGACCACCACCAATCCTGCCGGGCAGACTGTCTACGCCAGCACCATGTTCAACGCGACGCAGACATTCTGCATGTATCTGGGGCGATATTGGGAATTGATTCCCATTCTGGCGCTCGCCGGCGCGGTGGCGATGAAAAAGCCCGCCCCGGCCTCGGCCGGCAGTTTCCCCGTCGTCGGACCGACTTTCATCGTGCTGATCATCGCTGTCATTGTGATCGTCGGTGCGCTCAACTTTCTGCCCGGCTTGGCGATGGGACCGTTGCTCGAACACTTCATCATGCGCAGCGGCGGCATCCTGTACTGACGACGTTTCACTGAACTCAATGGACCAACGCGAATACATCAACTGCGATTCAAAAATGAACTGAGGAAAGGTTATGGCAGCCAAAGCAAGACCATTATTTGATCCTGCAATTGTAATCCCCGCGATCGGCGAGGCTTTCAAAAAGCTCAATCCAGTCCACATGGTGAAGAACCCCGTGATGTTCGTTACCGAAGTGGGCGCGGCCCTCACGACGCTCGATTTGTTTTTCAGCAAGGATTATTTGAGTTTCGTCGCGCAGATTTCACTGTGGCTCTGGTTCACGGTGCTCTTCGCGAATTTTGCCGAAGCGATGGCCGAAGGCCGCGGCAAGGCCCAGGCGGATGCGCTGCGCAAGAGCCGCACCAAGAGCGTCGGCCGCAAGCTCATGCCCGATGGCTCGATCCAGACCGTGCCTGCCGAGTCGTTCCGCAAAGGCGACATCTTCATCGTCACCGCCAACGAGCTGATCGCCGCCGACGGCGAGATCATCGAAGGCGCGGCCAGCGTCAACGAATCGGCCATCACCGGAGAATCCGCCCCAGTCATTCGCGAAGCGGGCGGCGACCGCTCGGCGGTCACGGGTGGAACCACCGTTCTTTCCGATGAGCTGAAAGTCCGCGTCACTGCCGATCCCGGTGAAAGCTTCATGGACCGGATGATCGAGCTGATCGAAGGCGCCAAGCGTCAGAAGACACCCAATGAGATCGCGCTCTCGATCCTTCTCTCCGCTTTGACGATCATCTTCATGGCTGTCTGCATCACGATGATGCCGTTCGCGATGTTCACACAGACCTATCTGTCTGGCGACGCATACGCCAAAGTAAGCCTGGCATTCTCCATCACGGTCCTGGTCGCCCTGCTGGTCTGCCTGATTCCAACGACCATCGGCGGTCTGCTGTCGGCGATCGGTATCGCCGGCATTGACCGCATGGTGCAGCACAACGTGCTGGCGATGAGCGGCAAGGCCGTCGAAGCCGCCGGTGACGTGGACGTATTGCTGCTCGACAAAACCGGCACGATCACCCTCGGCAACCGGGCCGCGACCGAATTCATCGCCGCGCCCGGCGTCACCGAAACGGAGTTGGCCGATGCGGCGCAGCTTTCATCGCTCGCCGATGAAACCCCCGAGGGCCGCAGCATCGTCATCCTCGCCAAGGACAAATACGGCATCCGCGGCCGCGAAATTCAATCGTTGCCGGAATCTGAATTCGTCGCCTTCACGGCGCAGACGCGCATGAGCGGCGTGAATCTCAACGGCACCATGATCCGCAAGGGCGCGGCCGACAGCGTCCGCAAATTTGTCATGGCGAGTGGCGCGATCTTCCCCACGGAAGTTGACAAGACGGTTGAAACCATCAGCCGATCAGGCGGAACGCCCCTGGTCGTCGCCACGCAGAAAAAAGCCCTCGGCGTGATTTATCTTAAGGATATCGTCAAGAGCGGCTTGCCCGACCGGTTTCAGCGCTTCCGGGCGATGGGAATCAAGACCGTCATGATCACCGGCGACAATCCCCTGACCGCCGCCGCCATCGCCAAGGAAGCCGGCGTGGACGATTTCCTCGCGCAGGCCACGCCGGAGGACAAACTAGCGCTTCTCAAGAGAGAGCAGTTGGCCGGCCACCTGGTCGCGATGACCGGCGACGGCACCAACGACGCCCCGGCACTGGCCCAGGCGGATGTCGGCGTCGCCATGAACACCGGAACCCAGGCCGCCAAGGAAGCCGGCAACATGGTCGATCTCGACAGCAATCCCACCAAGCTGATCGAAGTGGTGGAGATCGGCAAGCAACTGCTCATGACTCGCGGGGCGCTGACCACGTTCAGCGTCGCCAACGACGTTGCCAAATATTTTGCGATCATTCCCGCGATGCTCATGGGCGCGTTCCCGCAGGTGGCGCCGCTGAACGTCATGAAACTCGCCACGCCCCACAGCGCCATCCTCAGCGCGGTCATCTTCAACGCCATCATCATCATCCTGCTGATTCCGCTGGCGCTGCGGGGAGTGAAATTCCGCCCGGCCTCCGCTGCGGCTGTTCTCCGTCGGAATCTGCTGATCTACGGCCTGGGCGGCATCATCGCGCCGTTCCCGGGAATCAAACTCATCGACTTGTTCATCAACGCCATCCACCTGCCCGGTCTGGCGATGCCCCACTGATTGTAGAAAGAAGAAATCATCATGGAACAGAAATCAAACGAAACTTCACAGAACATTGATACCAACGACCAACCCGGCGGCTCGCTTCTTGGCCACCTCTGGGCGTCCATAGGCGTAACACTCGTGCTGGGGATTATCTGCTGCGCAATTTATCCCGCGCTTATCTGGGGCATCGGACAGGCGTTTTTCCGCGTACAGGCCGATGGTTCCCTGCTAACTAAAGACGGCTCGTTTACAACGGATGACAGCCAGGCTGTCGGTTCCGCCTTTATCGGACAGAATTTTTCCGCGCCGCAATATTTCCATCCCCGTCCGAGTGCCGCTGGAGCGGGGTATGACGCCACCGACTCCGGTGGAAGTCAGCTCGGCCCGCTCAGCGACAAGCTGATCAATGGCGTGACCACCCCGGCCACGACCCAGCCGACCGTGCAGCCGGAAACTCTGGCCTATGACGGCATCCGTCTCCGGACCATCCACTATGCCTCGGACAACGGAATTCCGTTCAAGCTCTTCAACGTGGCCGCCGACGCCACCAAAACCGAAGTGCCGCTGAAGAATTATCAGAACAAGGATGGGAGCATGAATGACATCGCGCTGGTGGATGCGTTTCCCCATTCGGGCGCAACCGCGGGGTTGATCGCGTCTGATTTCGGGACGTTAATTCCCGGCGACGCGGTGACGGCTTCCGGCTCCGGCCTCGATCCGCACATCAGCCCCGCCAATGCGGCGCTGCAAATCAATCGCGTCGCCGCCGCCCGGAAAATTTCGCCTGACAAAGTCAAAGCACTTGTCGATAAATTTACCGATGGCCCCGACCTGGGAATTCTGGGCGATCCCGGCGTCAACGTGCTCAGGCTGAATATCGCCCTGGATACGAATTATCCGCCGGCAACCGGAAAATAGTTCTTTATGTGCCTCGGGGCCATGAGCGCGCGGCGACGCCACATTGCCGCTCTCATGGCCCCTGCTGAACAATATGGATCGTCTCACAGCGTTCGGTTTGATCGCGGTTAGTTTGATGCTGGTCTTCTATGCGCTGGAACATCGATCGCCCGTCTATGTGCTTGGTTTTGCCGGCTCCTGCCTGCTGGGATCCGCCTACGGATTTCTCCAGGGGGCGTGGCCGTTTGGAATGGTCGAGGTAATCTGGGCGGTTGTTGCCCTGCGGCGGTGGTGGAATGCCTGAGGACCGCGCACAGAGTTTTCTCCAGATGATCCGCCGCTCGCAGCGCGGCAGGCTGAAGGTCTATCTCGGCTATGGGCCGGGCGTGGGGAAAACCTATCGCATGCTGCAGGAGGCCCATCGACTCCAGAAGGAGAAAATCGACGTCGTCGTCGGACTCATCGAAACCCACGGCCGCGCCGAGACCGCGAGCCTCGCCGAAGGCTTGGAAGTCATCCCGCGCCGGAAGGTCGAATATCACCAGATCATCGTCGAGGAGATGGACGTCGACGCCGTCATCGCCCGCCGGCCGCAGGTGGTCATCGTCGATGAGCTGGCCCACACCAATGTCCCGGGAAGCAAAAATTCCAAGCGATACCAGGATGTTCAGGACATCCTCGCCGCGGGAATTCACGTGATTTCCGCCCTCAATATCCAGCACCTGGAAAGCCTCTACAACACGGTCGAGCAGCTTGTCGGCGTGAAGGTGCGCGAGCGGCTTCCCGATTCGGTGCTGGCCGAGGCGGATCAGATCATCAACATCGATCTCTCCGCCGAAGACCTCCAGCAGCGCTTGCGCGAAGGGAAGATTTATCCCACCGAGCGCGTGCAATCCTCGCTGGAGAATTTCTTCACGAGCTCGAATCTCGAGCACCTGCGCGAGCTGGCCCTGCGCGAGCTGGCCAGCCAGATCGACTTCAAGCGCCGCGAGACCGGGCATGAGAAGGTGACCACCCCGGGAGATGGATCGCCCGATCAGATCATGGTCTGCCTCTCCTCGCGCGGGCCCAACAGCGCGCGGCTGCTGCGCTTCGCCTCGCGCCTTGCCGGGCGGCTCAACCGCAACTGGTACGCGGTCTACGTGCAGACGCCGTCGGAAGGCCCCACCGTCATCGACGCGGTCACGCAGCGCCTGCTGGCCGATACGCTCACGCTCGCCAACCAGCTCGGCGCGATGGTGCTTCCCGTCAAGGGGCAGAACATCGCCGATACCATCCTGCGATTCGCCAAGGAATATCACATCGGCCAGATCGTGATTGGACGACCCCGTCCGATCCCGTGGTGGAAGCGATTGATCGGCCACCGTTCCGTGGCGGAAGAATTGATCGCCCGCGCCCAGGGCGTGAGCATCGTGGTCGTCGACGCCCAGAGCGAAGAGCGCCGGACCACGGATTTTGTCGAGCCGACCGATGCAACGATGTCGGCCGTTCGCCCCGCGGGAACGCTCTCGCGCCTGCTCACTCCGCAGCGCATTCTTATCTGGGACGATCCTGTTGCGCGGCAGGACATGCGCCGGCAAATGGTGGATGCGATCGTGTCGACCGTGCCGGGCCTCAGCGCCGAGTTGGTTCTGCAAAAACTCGCCGAGCGGGAAAAACAGGGCTCGACATTTCTCAACGAGGGGATCGCCCTTCCGCACGCCCGGCTCGACAAGCTGGAATCGCCGCAGGTGGCGCTTGGATTAACCCGCGCTGGATTGCTGGACGTGGTGACCGATCCGCCGATCTCCGCGGCTTTTCTGCTGCTGAGCCCCAGCGCCGGCGCGAATGTGCATCTGCAGGTGCTGGCCAAGGCCGGCCGCGCCCTGCAAAACCGCGAGCTGCGCGCCGCCCTGTCCCGCGTCGCCACGCCCCTGCAGGCCATGGAGGCGATCCAGGATTTCGAATCCGCATTCAGCGGCCAGCCGGCGTTACCAGCTTGATCCGAGCTTATCCAGGCCCGACCGGCCAAGATCCTCCGGCGTCATCGCGATCCGGAAATTGCAGGTCGCATTGAAGCTGAGGTAAAACGGCTCGGCGATTGAGGGGATCGACGATGATTCCCTCACATCCACGATCAGTATCCCCCCGCGATGCCCGTCCTGCTCGCTGAAATAAACGGCCTCCGGCTTAATCGCCTCGAGGATTTTCTGAATGGTCTTGCCCGCCGTCCCCTTTCGTACCATCGTGTTAAACGGTTCGGGTGGAATCGTGACATTCAAAATCATTCGCATGTGAATCTCCGCCGTAAATACGATTAGAATTAATGATGCGCCGCGAACTCTATCCTGCCAGCAAGGAAATGCAAGATTCATCCCATCAAATACCTGCCATTTATTTCTTTTAATGGCACGATATAATTCCGATGGCATAATTGATCGTTAATGGCATTTCTAGGAAGTTTGTCATGGCCGATACCAGGAACACAATTCTCCGCGTTTCCGAGGGTGGCCGCATTGTCATCCCCCTCGAGGTGCGCAAGCGGCTTGGAATCGAGGCTGGATCGCGGCTTCTCCTGACGCTGGAAGGCGATCGCGCCACGCTGGCCAGCGTCAAGGCGGCACGCTGCGACGCGCGCCGGCGCGTCAGCCGGTATATCAAGCCGCATGTCAGTCTCAGCAGAGAGTTGATGGCTGAGCGCAAGGCGGAGTCCCGGCGTGAGTGAAATCAACATCATCGACGCCTCGGCGATTCTCGCCTATCTGCAGCAGGAAAAAGGGCAGGAAACAGTTGAAGCCGCGCTGGATGCACATCTATCGTTGATGACAACCGTCAACTACTGTGAAGTCCTCAGCAAACTCTGTGAAAAAGGAATGCCCCCTGGCGAAGCCCAGGCCGCGGTCAACGATATCGGTGTGATCCTCGTCGATTTTGATCCCGATCTCGCCTTTCGCGCCGCGGCCATGCGACCCCGGACATCGCACATCGGAGCATCCCTCGGCGACCGCGCTTGCCTGGCACTCGCCCAAAAGACGGCGGATAACGGCGATCATCCCATTCTGTTTACGGCAGAACACCTGTGGCTGAAACTCAAATGGCCGTTCAAGATCGTCGCAATCCGCGCAAGCAGAGGCGTCAGTTGACGGATTATCGCGACGCGGGGTGCGTGATTGTCTCCTGCTCCCGGAAATACCGAACCATGTCCCCCACCGCCGGCGACAGCCAGCGCAGCGGCCATGCGAACGACGCCACCACCGCCTCGTGCCCCACGTGTTTGTACAGGATCAGCCGCACCGAACCACCCGCCGCGCGAATCTTCCCGGCCAGATTCACCGCGTTGCTGTAATTGACGGTTGGATCGGAAAGACCCTGGATCAGCAGCATCGGCGGCGCTTTGCCATCCACGAAATTGATCGGCTCAATATCCGGCGGCGGTGAGGTATCGTCCCGAGCCATCGAAAACACGCCGCGATCATCCGGCGGCGGGACGAAATCATATGGCCCCGACAAACCCGCCGTTGCCCGGATCGCGCCCGGGCTTAGGCCAACCGACTCCAGATATCGCTTGTCCAGCGTCAGCAGCGCGACGATATGCCCCCCCGCCGAATGGCCGGCGAGAAATATGCGGTAGGGATCTCCGCCGAATCGCGCGATATTTTCATGTACCCAGTGGGTCGCCATTGCCGCGTCGTACACGAACGCGGGAAAAGTCACGCTGGGATACAGGCGATAGTCCGGCAGCACGGCGATGAACCCCTTCGATGCGATCGCCGCGGCAACAAAGCGGTAATCATGCTTGCTGCCGTTTTGCCAATCGCCTCCGTAAAAAAATACCACCACGCCCAGCGGAAATTTCGCGTGCCGCGGAACGTACACGTCCAGCTTTTGCCGCGGCAATGCCGCATACGAAATGTTACGCGTGGCGATATATCCGCAGGACGGGATGGTTGCATTGATAATGTCGAACCGGCTGCAACCCCCGGACAAGCATGATGCCAGCAGAACGCACGCCAGCAAGCACCGGCGCACCATTACCCCACTTCCACTTCCGCATGATGTTCGCGGCGATCATCCAGCAGAGGGATCGTCTTTTCAGTTTGCTCGACGCCGTCGAACAGCACGCGCGTCACCGCCCTGCCGCCGCCGGTCTTGTGGATATGGATATGGTGGAATGTTTCGCGATACCGGTAATGAAGATTAAGCGAGTCCCATTTCTCCGGCAGCAGCGGCGACAACCGCAAACGGTTCACCTCCAGGTACAATCCCAGCAGCGATTCGGTGATCAGCCGATACATCCACCCCGCCGATCCGGTATACCAAGTCCATCCTCCGCGGCCGGCATGCTGGGGATTTGTATAGACATCGGCGGCGATGACATACGGCTCCACCTTGTATTTTTCGATGGCCGCCTCGCTGTCGCCGTGCCGCACCGGATTGACCAATTGAAGCAATTCCCACGCCTTCTGCACCTGCCCCGACTGCGCCATGGCCATGACCGCCCACATCGCGCCGTGCGTGTACTGCCCACCGTTTTCGCGCACGCCGGGAACATAACCCTTCACGTATCCCGGATTCAGATCCGAATGATCGAACGGCGGATCGAACAGTTGAATCACGCCGAGGTCGCGCTTCACCAGTTGCGCATCAAGCTGCCCCATCGCCTGCTTCGACCGAACCGGATCGCCGGCGCCGGAAATCACCGCCCAGCTTTGCGGAAGCGAATCGATCTTGCATTCCGGATTGCTCGCCGATCCCAGCGGCTCGCCGTTGTCGAAATATGCCCGCCGATACCACTGCCCATCCCACGCGTGCAGCTCGATGTTCGTCTTCAGTTTCGCCGCTTCGGTCGTGCACAATGCGGTTATCTCCGCATCGCCGCGGCTCTTTGCGATCTCTCCAAACTGCTGTAGCACATCGTAGAGAAAAAATGCCAGCCAGACGCTTTCGCCCTTGCCATGCTCGCCGACAAGATTCATTCCATCGTTCCAGTCGCCGCTGCCCATCAGCGGGAGTCCATGCTCGCCGAATCTGAGTCCGTGGCGGATCGCGCGAACGCAATGCTCGTACACCGTCGCCGTTTCCTGCGAGGCAACCGGGAGATCGTAATACCCCTCTTCCTCGGGTTTCACCGCGCGGCCTTCGAGAAAATTCACCTTCTCCTCCAGCACGCCGACATCGCCCAGGTTGGACACATACCGGCACACCGCGTACGGCAGCCAGAGATAATCATCCGAGATATGCGTGCGGACCCCGCGCCCGCTCGGCAGGTGCCACCAGTGCTGCACATCCCCCTCGCGGAACTGCCGGGCAGCGCAGCGCAGCAGGTGCGAGCGCACAAACGCCGGGTCGGCATGCACCAGCGACATCACATCCTGCAACTGATCGCGGAACCCAAACGCCCCGCCCGACTGGTAAAACCCGCTGCGCCCCCAGACCCGGCTGGCGATCACCTGGTAGATCAGCCACCCGTTGACCAGAAAATTCAGCGATGCATCGGGCGTTTCAACGTGCACCGCGCCCAGCGTGCGGCTCCAATAGGCCCACACCCCCTCCAGCGCCGCCCGCGCGGGAGCGAGGCCGCGGAAGCGGTACACCAGATTCCGCGCATCCGCCATATTCCGGCCCGAACCCAGGATGAACGCCACCTCACGCTCCTGCCCGGCGCCGATCTCCACCATTGTCTGCATCGACAGGCACGGATCGAGGCCCGCCCCCACGCGGTTGGACAGGCGATAGCGCAGCATGCACCCGGGGTTCTGAAACGAGCCGTTTCGCCCGAGAAATTCGCCGCGATCTCCCGTCACGGTGCGCTGCGCTTCGCTGCATTCCAGAAACGCCACGCGCTCGGCGAAATCGGTGGAGTACGGGTTCGACGCCAGCATCGCCCCGGTTTTTGCATCGATTTCCGTGACCACGTGCGGCAATCCCGCCGGTCGGCGCTCGCCGATGACCGTCTCGAAAAATCCCGTCAGCGAGATCCGCCGCGAGCGCTCCGTGTCGTTGCGGAGCTTGATGACGACAAACTTCACCGGCGCATCCGTCGCCACGTAGGTGTTCAATTCGGAAGTGATCCCCCCTTCCGTGTATTCGAAGATCGTATAACCAAATCCGTGCCGGGTGGTGTACGGCATCGCCCCGCGCGCCGGCAGCGGCGTCGGCGACCAGAACCGGCCCGTTTCCTCGTCCCGAAGATAAAACGCTTCGCCGCTTACGTCCGTCACCGCATCGTTATGCCACGGCGTGAGCCGATACGTCTGCGCGTTCTCGCACCAGGTGTATGAGCTGCCGCTTTCGCTCACGATCGTGCCGAACCACGGATTGGCCAGCACGTTGACCCACGGCGCGGGCGTCGGTTTCTCGGGCGTGGTGACGATGACATATTCCCGCCCATCCTTCGTGAAACCGCCCAGGCCGTTGAACTCGGTAAGATCGCGGCGAGGCACTTCCACCGCAATCGGCGTCTCGGCGCGGCGCAGCCGGCCCGGGCTGAACCTCGGCGACGGCAGCTCCACGCGCGCCTGCCGGTCGATCTGCTGAACCAGCGTGCCGGCCGTGTCGCTGATGATGATCCGCGCCACCGTCTGGAAGAGAATCTTGTCCTCCTCCGACATCTGCTCCACCCGCCGCGCGAAAATTCCCCCCGGCTTGTCCAGAAGGCTCGCTTCCACGCTGGAATTCACCACGCCCAGAATCATGTCCTGAAGCGACTGGCGATAACTCGATTGATCGTCGTTCCAGATCACCAGATCGACCGCCAGCCCCCTCACGCGCCAGTAGGCATGTGCAGTCACCAGTTGGCGAACCAGGATCGCCTGCGCCCGGTCCGAAATGCGCAGCAGAACAATCGGAAGATCGCCCGAGATGCCATAACCCCACAGCCCCGACTGCCCCTTGCGGTTTCGCGCGATGACGCTCCCCGGGCCGCGCAAGCGCGGGTTGGCGTAGAGAATGCTGCCCGCCATCCGGCCAAAAAGCTGCGTGTCGGCCTCGCTTACGTCAAGCTGCCGCAGCACAACCTGGCTGTGCGTCCAAGCCAAATCAAACACGCGGTCGGCCAGGCGGGTGTCGGAATATCTCTCGACAAGCCCCATGGCCGCTTCGCGCGTCTCGGCGACGCCGGTCACGAAATTCACCGAGGCCGTTTCATCCGGCCCCAGCACGATGGTGTTGCGGATGGAAATAATCGGATCGAGCACCGCGCCTTCGCTGTCGCCCAGCTTTGCCTGGTACATCGCCGCCGGGTCGATTGCGCTGCGTCCGCGTCCGATGAATTTCGCGCGGTCGGTTTCGTACGACGCCTCGCCGCGCGTGGTGCCGTTGACCTTCATCAGGTGCATCATCCAGGGCGGCTTCTCCTGCGCCGATCGTGGGCGGCGCGTGCAGAGGATTGCGTTTCTGTCGCGCACCAGCTGCGTCTGCACGAAGAGGTTGCTGAACGCCGGATGCGCCATATCCGCCGCCGCCGACGCCAGCACCACTTCCGAATAACTCGTCAGCTCCAGCACGCGCACGGTCTTGCCGCGATTGGAAATATTGATGCGACGCAGCTCGATGTCATCTTCCGGCGAGACGGCGATCTCGACGTGCGTATCGATGTCCCCATCCGTGCGGCGATATTCCGCGCGCCCCTGCGAGTAAATCGCCTCGTACGAGCCTCCCCGCCGCAGCGTCGGCTGGTGCGCGGACGACCAGAACTGTCCGGTTTCCACGTCGCGGATGTAGCAGAACATTCCCCAGCAATCGCGGGTGGCGTCCTCGCGCCAGCGCGTGACCGAGAGATCGCGCCACCGGCTGTAGCCGCCGCCCGCGGCGGTGACCGCCACGTGATAGCGCCCGTTGGACAGCAGGTGAACCTCCGGCGTCGGTGTGGCCGGAGTCTTGAACACGCGAAACCCCGGCGCCGCCTCGGCGGTGGACCCGCGGGCCTCGGATACTTCCGCCGGGTGCGGAAATATCACCGGAATATTCGGCACGCGTTCCTGCAGCAGAAGCTCCGTCGCGCGAAACGCCGGATCGGATTCAAATCGCCGCTGCATCGGTTGATTCAGCAGCGCATACGCCAAAGACAGAAACGACATCCCCTGGTGATGCGCCATGAACGATTTCACGGTGGCGCTGGTCTGATCCGGCGGCAGCCGCGAGGGCGTGTAGTCGATCGCCTCATAATACCCGTACGCGCCCAGCCGCTTTTCCTCCGCCAATCTTCGCAGGTTGATGCACGAGGATTTCGGATCGATCATGAGGCTCATCACCGTGGCGTAGGGGGCGATGACCAGATCGTTCGCCAGCCCGCGTTTCAAACCCATGCCGGGAACGCCGAACGCACTGTACTGATAGTTCAGTTGCGCGTCGGTCTTGTTGTATCCCGATTCGGAAACGCCCCAGGGCACGCCACGCTCGCGGCCATACTGAATCTGCCGCTCCACCACCGCCCGATACGTTTCGTCCAGCAGTGTGTGTTCGTAGTTGGGCATGACCAGCAGCGGCATGAGATATTCAAACATCGACCCGCTCCACGACACCAGCGAGGTCTTCCCGCCGGACGACGTCAGCAGCCGGCCGAGGCTGAACCAGTTGTCCTGCGGCAATTTTCCGTGCGCGATGCCGATGAAGCTTGCCAGCCGCGCTTCCGACGCCAGCAGATCGTAAAAACTGGCGTCGCGGCGATGTTCGGCGACGTCGTAGCCTATCGCCAGCAGGTTGCGCCCTTCGTCGTAGAGAAAATCGAATTCGATGTCCCCAAGCTCGCGGCAATGCAGCGCCATTTGCCGCAGTTCCGAAAGCCGCTGCGTCGCCCGCTCCGCCGCCAGCGACAGGCACTGGCGGAGATCGCCGATCCATTTCGCAATCGCCGGGTCTTGTGCCGCCTCGATCATCGGCCGCAGCGCCTCTTCGATGGAGGCGATTTCATTCAGCGTCGGCACCTCGTCGAGGCGCGACTGCAGGTCGCGAATCCGCGCCTGCGGAACGACCGGCCCGCTGGGGGGTGAAAGATCAACCCACGCCGCCAGGTGCTTCAGCTCATCCGCAAGGTCGCGGCATTGCTCGGTCAGCGACCGCAGCCAGCCGCGGATCTGCTCATCGCTTTGCGACTCACCAATGTGGCTCAGCTCTTCCGCGCCCGCCGCCAGGTGCCGCAGTAGGAGATACATCGCCGAGAGCGTGCGCGGCGATGAATGCAGTTGATCGCGCAGCCGGCGCATCGGCGCCATCAGCACTTTCGCCTCGCCCCCCGTCGCCAGCCCGACAATTTCCTCAAGGGTGTGCGCGATCCCCTTGAAGACGACGTCCGCGCAGATTTTCCGCTGCCCCATTTCCTCCAGCCCCGCCGCCAGTGTCAGCAGATGCCCCGACAGATTCCCGCTGTCCACGGTCGAGACATACATCGGCCGCAGCGGCTGCAGGGTTCGCGTGTCATACCAGTTGAAAAAATGCCCGCGGTGCCGGGCGAGTTTGTCCATTGTCGCCATCGTGCGGTTGACGCGGTCGATCATCCGTCCCGCGGAGATGTAACCAAAATCCCACGCAGCCAGGTTCGAGAGCAGCGCCAGGCCGATATTGGTCGGCGAGGTGCGATGCGCGATTCCCACCGGTGGGTCTTCCTGGAAATTGTCGGGCGGAAGGTAATTGTCGGCGGCGCTGACGAACGTTTCGAAAAATCGCCAGGTGCGCCGAGCCACGGCCCCCAGGAATAATTCATCCTCCGGTGAGAGATGCGACACGATCGGGCGACTCGGCTGGCTGAGCTGCCAGGCGATCAGCGGCGAAATAAGCCAGATCGCCGCAAACACCCCGCCGACTGCCCATGCCCCCGAATGCGGCAGCAATTCGATCAGCGCCACGAAAACCGCAAACAGCGGCTGCACCCACATCGACTGATAAAACCCGCCCACGTTCGTGTGATCCGTTCGCTGCGCATCGCGCGCGGTACGCCACTCTAGCAGTTTTCGCCGCGTGATCAGCACCCGCGCTATCGTGCGGAAAATCGCCTCGAGGCTGATGAACGCGTCGTACGGCAGGCACGACAGCGTGAACAGTTCCTGCAGCAATTGCCGCCCAAACCGCCGCATGACCGAACGGCTGTGCTGATAGAACGGCAAATCCGACGGCTTGCGCACCAGTTCGCCGATGGCCACCAGCACCGACGGAAGCAGCATAATTCCCAGCACCACCAGCGTGAGAAAAATCGCTTCGCCGGGAATGACCCACCCGAGGATGAGCAGCGCCAGCAGCGATGGCGCCACCAGGCTTCGGCGGAGATTGTCGAAAATCTTCCATCGCGAAAGCGGCGAAATCGGATTGGGGGCGCGGCCATCGGCGCCGGGAACGGTCGGCAGCAGCCATGCGGTGATCTGCCAGTCGCCCCGAATCCAGCGCGACCGCCGGCTCACATCCGCCGGATGCGCCGAGGGAAATTCCTCGAACAGCACCACGTCGCTCACAAGCCCGCCGCGGGCGTGCGCGCCTTCCAGCAGGTCGTGGCTGAGGATTCGATTCTCCGGCAGGCGACCCGTCAGCGCCTTGCTGAACGCGTCAACGTCGTAAATCCCCTTGCCGATGAACGATCCCTCCTCGAAGCAGTCCTGATAAACATCGGAAACCGCCCGCGTGTACGGATCGATGCCCGGCTCGCCCGCGAAAAGCTGCGCGAAGCGCGACCGCGACGCGCTGGGCATCGCCACGCCCACGCGAGGCTGAAGGATCGAGTACCCCTCCGTCACCCGCCCGAGTTTTTCATCGAATATCGGCCGATTCAGCGGATGCGCCATCGTGCCGATCAGTTGCTTGGCGGTGTCGCGCGGAAGCTGCGTGTCGCTGTCGAGCGCGATGACATATTTGACGTCCGCGAGCTTCTCGATCGGGCCGACGATCGTATCGAATTTTCCCTTGGCCCCGCGCAAAGTGGCGTTGAATTCCTCGAGCTTTCCGCGCTTGCGCTCCCAGCCCATCCAGATATTTTCCCCCTCGTTCCACCGCCGGGCCCGATGAAACAGGAAAAAACCGCCGCCATATTTGCCGTTCAGCGCCGAAATGCCGTCCACCGCCTGCTGCAGCAGCGCATCGTCCTGCGGCATTTTCTCCCGCTCCGCGTCGCGGAAATCCGTCAGCAGCGCGAAAGATAGTTGCGGATCGCGGTTGGCCAAAAAATGCACTTCCAGCGATTCCAGCAGGTCCGTCACCTCCGCTTCGTCCACCAGCATCGCCGGGATCGCCACCGCGGTGCGGCAATCGGGCGTGATTCCGCCGGACAAATTCATGCGCGGCAAAACCTTCGGTTTGATCAGCAGCGCCGACACCCAGTGCACGAGCGCGATTCCGAATTGGCTCGCCCCCACCAGCAGCACCAACCCGCTGAAAACGATCGCCGCGGCGCCCGCTCCATGATGCGCGATATGCCACAGCGCCAGCGCCGTCGCGCCCGCGGCAATCAGCCCGATGGAGCCGAGATATGTGGGCAGCGCGAACCGGCGCACTTTCTCAGAGACCCATTGCCATGCGGTGGTCTTCGCCTGGACCTCGTGCATCAATTCGCGTTTGCCCCCGCCTATCAAAAAATATCCCACATGCTTTTTCCGGGCCGTAGATGGTGAGCCATTGGTCGAAGCCTCGGCGCGGCGACGCGCCAGCTCGACCGCTTTCTGCGCCACCTGGTCTTCCGTCAGCCGGCTGTGCCGGGCGATTTCCTCAACCGCGTGGCGATAGAGGTCCCGCGTGACGAAATCCATCGCCCCGTAAACGCTCGGCGGGTCGCTGCGCAGCGTGTGGTCCACCGCGCTGGTCGATTCCACGAAATCGCGCCACTCGACCGCCCCCAGCAAACGCAGGCTGTTGATGCTGTTCCCCACCGAGACCTGGTCGGCCGCCTGGATCTGGCTGGCTTCCTGAAACACTTGCTCCAGCGTCTGGTTCCGATCGGCCAGGCGTTGCTCCAGCCACGTCGTCGGAAACGCCTGCGCCCCGCCCCGCCCCTGCAATTGCGTTGCGAATTCCGCCACGAACGCCGTCGTCAGCGGTGGATCTTCCCGCACCAGGTCCGCCAGCGCCAGAACCGCGCGATTCGGCTCGCTGGAACCAACCTCCACCAGCTTGTCCACCCACAAATCCGCCCGCTCGCGATCGCGCCGCCCATCGGTGATCCGCTGCGCCACACGCCGGAGATTCTCCAGCAGCGCGATACGAAGCATGATCGGCACGGCCCACAGCTCCCCCAGCCGCAGCGGGCTCACCGTTTCGTAGGATGCCACGAACGCACGAAGACTTGTTTCGTCGATCTTTCCATCGACGTGCGAGATCAATTCCAGCGCCAGATCATAAACCCGCGGTAAACCCGCCGACGCCCCGTTGGTCAGCACAGGAAGCTCCCGGCTGAAACCGCGCGGCAAATGCTTGCGCGAAATCCGGATCTGCTCTTCAATCAGATGGTAGTTGTCGAGAAACCACTCCGACGCCGGTGTGATCTGCCGACGGCGCTTTACCGCATCGACGATCAGATCGTACGCCTCGCGCAGTGCGATCTCATTGCTGTCGAGCCGCGGCAGCAGCCGGTCGGTGTGCCGACGGTCCTTCTGCTTGGGATCAACCGAATGCCAGCCGGCCAGCAGCTTGGCGTGCTGCTGGAGTTGCTCATCGCTGAAGAGTTCCGAACGAAGCGGCTGTTCATCCACGGCTGGGCGCGCGAACCTCCCGTTATCCGCGCGCTTGCGCCGAAACCGCTCGGCAATTTCAATGACCGACTTCAAATTCCTTTCCCTTTCACCTGCAACTTATAGTCAGGGTACATCATGCACAAAAGGAGTGACAGCGCAGATTTTGCAGGAAAATCCGAAACGCGATATCCCCGCCACCAAAACAAATTTACCGCGAAGGCGCGAAGAGCGCGACAAAGAAAAGATTTTGCCACAGATGTAAATCAGATGCACACGGATAAAGAAGTGGCATGCCACAGGTTACTATCTGTGTTCATCTGATTTTATCTGTGGCTAATAACGTATTTTGCATTTCTTCGTGTTCTTCGCGCCTTCGTGGTTAAAAATCCAGACGTGAGCGGTTTCGAATTGCGATTTCACTTCCACAAAATGCCCTGTAGATAATTCTGCACGAAATCCTGGAAAAAACTCCGGTAATCCCGTGCCTGGAAATCTTCCGCGATGGGAGTGAGCTTCCACCGGGCAAGCTGGGCGGCGCGGACAATCGGCCGGCCGCTTGTGTCCCCGACGTTCGCCGTGATGATGCCGCTTTGTGGATACAGCATGCGAAAAATGGCCAGCGTATCCGGCCCATACCAGCGCGTGCCCCCATTGGGCGGTCCGCCCCCTTTTCCATGCGGATTCAGCTCCGTATAAACACCGCTGTAGGGCAAAAGCAGATCGCTGGTGAATTCCGTGTACGTGGGAATCCCCGGGCCGATATGCTCGCGAACCTGCCGAACGATGTGGTACGAGTTGAGATCCGTGCCGAGGTCGTCCATGTAGTACGCGTTCACACCCAGTTTCTGCACCGCGTCAAACCGCGACAGCAGCGTCGCCATCTGTGCTGGATTATTGCCATCGATCTCCTTCACCGCATCAACGCCCGGCCCGGCCGGCTCGACGTATTTTCCACATCGCGCACAGAGCCCAAATTTGAGGCCCATCGATTTATACCACTGGATAAGCCCCGGCAGGTTCGCGGCGACCGATTGCGGCCAGACGTCGAAATCAGGGCGATATTGCCCTCCCCGCGGATTAAACCCCTGCGGCTGCCAGAAAATCGTCCCCTGCGTGACGCCCACGCTCGGATAAACCATGTCCTCGAATCGCTGGATTCCCAGCGGCGTGTCAAATCGCCGCGTATCGCCGTTGTAGCCCAGCGGATCCTGGGGCGTCACAAACTGTTGATCGAACGACGTGAAACGCAGCCACGGGCGATCGTCCGGCTGATATCGCATCGCCCCCGCAAACGCGCGAAAGTCGCGCACATAGGATGACACCAGCGAGGCCAGATCGGTCTGGGTCGTCAGATGAATCGTGATATCCACCACCAGCTTTCCGCCGGGAGCAACGGAAACGTCCCAAAGATATAGCGTGATATCCGCAACCGTCGGCACTCCGTTGGCCGTGAATCGAGAAGCTTCAAAAAGCGTTGGCGAATCAAAATGCGATTTGCAGTGCAGCGCTACCCCATAGTTGCTGTCGCGGGCGTAGCTGACGGCCAGCGGGCACCAAATCCCCGGATGGTGGGCTTCGGTTGAATTAGCCATCAGATAACTGGCATCCCACGATTTAATATCCCCGGTGACATCAGATCCAAACGCAAATGTGGGCAGCGCGATCATTGCATCGTGCAGCGGGAGCGGATCGTGATTCTGCAGCGTGGCCCGCAGCTCGATATCGCTGCCGCTCAGGCGATACGAATATTGCATCGCCATGTTGGAATACGCATCGTCGATTGTGACCCCATCATTCGCACTGGTCACCGTCGAATGAATCCGCGTTCCCAGCGAAGCCGTCCCCGGCAGCGCGGGAAAAGATCTGGACGCATAGAAACCCTGGTGAGCGGGAAATCCCTCCGAAGGCTGCGTGGTAATCACACGGCCTGCCAGGGCAATGGATTGAATGCCATCCTGCGTGATCGTGCAGGAAAGCTGCTGGTTTGAAAGCACCGCCCCCCCGGCAACTGCGGAAAGCAAAATGACGCAGCATGAGAGCAGTTTGAACATCGACTGGATTATACCGGCGAAAATTTCAACGTTTCGCACTTGACCCGAAACGATTCATATATTACCATTAAGTTAATTAACCAACTGGTGTAATAAAGACGATGCAAACCGATTCACTGACCACGACATTCGCCGCACTGGCCGATCCCACCCGCCGGGCGATCTTGGGTCGCCTGGCCCGGGGAGAAACGTCCGTCACCGAGTTGGCCCGGCCGTTCGAAATGACCCTGCCGGCAATCTCCAAGCATCTGAAAGTGCTGCAGCGCGCCGGTCTGATCGCCCGCTCGCGCGAGGCGCAGTGGCGGCCATGCCGGCTATCGGCCAGCCCGCTCAAGGACGTCGCCGATTGGGTCGAGCACTATCGCCGGTTCTGGGAGCAGAGTTTCGACCGGCTCGATCAATACCTCAAAGACCTGCAAAGCAAGGAGAAAAAACATGCCCGCAAAAAGTGAAACTCCCGCCAGCGCCGATCCGCGCCAGTTCATTATCACCCGTATTTTCCAGGCTCCCCGCAATTTAGTGTACAGCGCCTGGACCGATCCGAAACAGATGAGCCAGTGGTGGGGTCCGCACGGTTTCACCAACCCCGTGTGCCGCATGGACGTCCGCGCCGGCGGCGCCTACCGCATTGTCATGCGCTCCCCTGACAACGTGGATTATCCGATGAAGGGAATCTTCACCGAAGTCGTGAAAAATGAGCGGCTTGTCTATACCTGCGATCTTTCCGAGCATCCCGATGCCTGGCACGACATGATCGACCCCAACCGCCCCAAGGGCGCCGCCAGACCCGCGATGAATATCGTTACTACCGTCACATTCCAGGAAAAAGACGGACAAACGCTCCTCACCGTTTGCATGGATTTCGAATCGGCGAAAACGCGCGATCAGCATGTCAAGCTCGGCATGAATGATGGATGGTCGCAAAGCTTCGAGCGATTGGAAAAGCTCATCTCCCCCACATCCACAGCCGATCGCGAGCTGGTCATGTCCCGCACTTTCGACGCGCCGCGCGACCTGGTCTTCGACGCCTGGACAGATCCGAAAAAAATCGTCCACTGGTGGGGTCCCATCGGCTTTACCACCACCATTCACATCATGGACGTCCGCAACGGTGGCGCCTGGGAATTCATCATGCACGGCCCCGACGGCGTCGATTATCCCAACAAAAATGTCTACGCCGAAGTCACCCGGCCCCATCGCCTGGTCTACGACCACGTCTCGTCGCCAAAATTCCGCTCGACCGTCAATTTCACCGAGCTTGCACAGCAAACCGTCGTCAACGTGCAAATGCTTTTCGCTTCGCCGGCGGAGTTGGAAAAAGTCGCCGTCCAATATCGCGCCGGCGAGGGCCTGAGCCAGACCCTCGGCCGTTTGAAGGAATTTCTGGCGGGAAAATAAACCGTCGCTACCGCTTGATCTCCACGCTCCGAAGCAGTTCTTCCAGCGTGGAAAGCGTATCCGCCTCGCTCACATTTTTGTCATCGCGCAGCCGCAATATCCTCGGAAACCGCAAAGCGATCCCCGATTTGTGCCGGTCCGATTTCTGAATCGCTTCGAATCCCAGCTCAAAAACGCGCAGTGGCTGCACGATATGCACCGGCCCAAACCGCTCGGTCGTGTGCCGCCGCACAAATCGGTCCATCTCGGCAATCTCCGCATCGGTCAAACCCGAATATGCCTTGGCCACCGGCACCAGTTCCGTGCGCCCATCGTTCCAAACACCGAAGGTGTAATCCGTCAGCAATCCCGCGCGGCGTCCCGAACCCGGCTGGGCGGCGATCAGTACCGCATCCACCGTGTATGGATCGATCTTCAGTTTCCACCAAGGGCCGGTGGGCCGTCCGACCAGGTATGGCGAATCCCGCCGTTTCAGCAGCACGCCTTCGACGCCGAGCGTTCTAGATTGCGCGATCTGCTCGCCGAGTAATTCCCACGATGCGATTTTGATTCGATGCGCGAGTGTGATCAGATTTCCCGGCAAATTGCCGAGAATTCCTTCCAGCTTCGCCCGTCGCTCA
>Ga0302325_10000593_pt1 | contig 99612 bp, 73 predicted proteins | sample Palsa_T0_2_FD_201948 | JGI IMG/M metagenome (GOLD analysis project Ga0302325, IMG submission 201948) | Peat permafrost microbial communities from Stordalen Mire near Abisko, Sweden - Palsa_T0_2 | ecosystem: Environmental > Terrestrial > Soil > Palsa > Peat permafrost | place: Sweden: Abisko...
ACCCTGGGGGCGGGGCGATGCACAGTACCGCAAGCTGCGAGTCGTTGGCGATGGCCCAACCCTTGGCAGCAAGCTCGTCTTTGAGGAAGGCCATCAACGCAATCGAGCGTTCCACATGTTCGCCGTAACCCTGCCATCCGGCCGCCGCCAGCGACAGGAACAGGCGCAGTCCGAGAAATCGCCGCGACCACTGCGCGGTCGTGACATACGGGTCGAGGCTGGCATTGTTCGAGGGCATGAAAGTGGTTGCGACATGAAACACTGACGACAGGATATTCACGTGCCGTGTCATGAACATGCCGCAACCCATTGTAGTAGCGAACCATTTGTGTGCATCGACAGTGATCGAATCGGCATCTTCGATGCCGGCGAGCGCGCCGCGCAGCCTATCCGACGCAATTAGGGCGCCCCCCCAGGCCGCATCGACGTGGTACCACAGGTTCTCCTCGCGGGCGATTTGCGCACAGCGCGCGAGTGGATCGATCATTCCACCATTGGTCGTCCCGGCGGTGGCGACGATCATCACGGGCACGTAGCCGTGCGTGCGGTCCTCGCGCAGAGCTGCAATCAGCGCGTTGGCATCCAGCTGACCGCGGCCGTCTGTCCGTACGAGCCGCGCGGCCGCGCGGCCGATGCCGGTTTGATGTGCAATCTTCAGCCAGGCGAGGTGGCTGTCCTGGGAGATATAGAAGAGCGGCGAGCCGGCGAAGGCCCGCGAACCCTCGGTCGCAAAGCGCGGATTGGCGCGCGTCAAGGCGCACAGGAGCGCGGTGCAATTCGCCTCCGAGCCCCCCGAGGTGCAGTGTCCCACCGCATCTGCCGGTAATCCCGCGCGCAGCGCGACGGCCTTGACGACATGCGCCTCGATTTCAACCGCTGCGGGCGCCGTCGTCCAGGTCGCAAGCTGCGGATTGAATGCCCCGACGATGCGATCCGCGCACTCGGCCGGGAAAGTCGGTGCGGGGTTGAATAGCCCGAAATAGCGCGGATGGGTCATGTGCACGATGCCGTGCTCGAGCTGCGTAATACTCCAGGAAATCAGCTCGTCGAGCGCTCGCGGTGTCTGAAAATCAATCGCGGCGAGTTCCTTCTTGAAGATGGCGAGATCGAACGTCGGGACGACGGATCCCTGTGCGATGCGCGCATTGGCGCGCGGCAGCTCCTGAGTGAGAAAGTCATCCAGGCGCGCGCGCTCGGCGCGCGTCGGAAAAAATGCCGCCGATGGCCGCGTATCGTGCTTCATTGGGCGCGCGCGTGCGCCTGCGCTCGGCTATGCGCCAGCAGCGACAGCCAATTGGAGTAGATATGCATGGCCTGGGGACGCCAGACGTGCGCCGCCGGTCCCTGGACGTCGACGGCGGGGAAATGGGTGAGGAGGTCCATATGGCGCTCGCGCAGCGCACGCGTGCGAAACCCGGCCAATGCTGCCGAGGCGCTGGCATCGAAATATCCGCTGGGCATTTGCGGGTAGGCCTCGCGCTCGGCACGCAGGAATCTGCCGACATCGCGGTGATATTCACGCAGCAGCGAGTCCGCATCATATTCCGGGTGACCCTGCAGGAACACAAACAGGCTCTTGGTCTGCTTGATGAACATGTCGGCGCCCGCAAGTCTCGATGTTGAGAGAATCTGATAGCCTGCGGCACTGAGCGCTGGGGCGGGCAGATCGTTCGAACGCGAATGCGGCATGCGCCACACATCGGGTGCGCCGGCGAGAATGCGGTGAGCGCCCGCGCGCGAGCAGTCGAACACTCCGGAGAGCTTCTCGGGAAGTTTCTGCCGCCCGATGCCGTCCAAATGATACACCGCGGCATGCGCGGCAAGGCACGACCAGACGGTCGATGTGGTGTGCTCCTGCGCCCAGTCGACGAGCTTCGTGAGTGAGCCCCAATAGGGCTCATCGGCGAGCACTGCAGTGCGCGGCTCAGTGCCGGTCACGATCAAACCATCTAGGCGGCTCGACCACAGGGTGCTGAATTTCTCATAGTGGTCGGTAATGTACGCGCGGATCGCCTCTCCGCGCACCGCTTCGGGCAGCGAAAAGAACCGCAGCCGCAGCGGCAAGTCACCGGCGGCGCTCGCGAGCAATTCTCTAAATTGCCTCTCGGTGGTCTTGAATGCCCCATCCGGCATGTTATTGACGAGCCCGATGACTATCGAGTCGCTCTCGCCGTGTGCGGACATCAGCGCGGGCGCTTCCCCACCGCCGCAGACAACGCCTGCTCGAGGTCGGCGATGATATCGTCGGCGTGTTCGATGCCGATGCTCAAGCGAATCATCGCTGGAGTGACGCCAGCAAGTTGCTGTTCCTCGGGCGACATCTGCCGATGGGTCGTGGAGGCGGGATGGCAGGCGAGCGACTTGGCATCGCCTAAATTGACCAGTCTGCGAAAGAGCTGCAGCGCATCGTAGAAGCGCGTTGCCGCATCGAAGCCGCCACGGATCCCAAAAGTCATCAGTGAACACGCGCGGCCGCCCAGGTACTTCTGCGCCAGCGCATGATAGGGGTTATCCGCGAAGCCGACATAATTGACCCATTCGACTCGCGGGTCGGCGCGCAGGAACTCGGCCGTGCGGCGCGCATTCTCGACGTGGCGATCGATGCGGATGGCGACAGTCTCAATGCCCTGCAACAGCAAAAATGCGCTCAACGGCGCGAGCACGGAGCCCATTGCCCTTTGATAGACACTGCGGCAGCGCGCGATGTACGCGGCTTTGCCGAAATGCGCCGTGTAGACGAGGTCGTGGTAGGAGGCATCCGGCTCGGTGAACATTGGGAAGCGCGCGGCGTGTTGCTCCCACGGAAATTTGCCGCTGTCGACAATGATGCCGCCCATGGTCGTCCCGTGGCCGCCCATGAACTTCGTCAAGGAATGCAGCACGATGTCGGCCCCGTATTCGATCGGGCGCAGGAGGATCGGTGTCGCCACCGTGTTGTCGACGATCAGCGGCACGCCGTGCCGGTGGGCGACGGCTGCCAGTGCCTCGACGTCGCAGATATTCCCCGCCGGGTTGCCCACGCTTTCGCAGAAAATCGCGCGCGTCTGCGCATCGATCAGTCTCTCGATGGCCTGCGGCTGATCGCTCGCGGCAAAATGTACATTGACCCCGAGCTTGGGCAGGAGGTGGGCGAAGAGGGTGTGGGTCGTGCCGTAGAGCTGCGGAACGGAGACGATGTTGGTGCCGGGCGAGGTGACATTCAGAACCGCAAAATGCAGCGCGGCCTGTCCGGTGCTGACGCTCAGTGCTTCGAGGCCCCCCTCGAGTGCCGTCACGCGCCGCTCAAGCACGGCATTGGTCGGATTGCTGATGCGCGTGTAGCGAAAGCCCTCGACCTCGAGATCGAAGAGCGCGGCGCCGTGCGCCGCGCTGTCGAACTCATATGCCACGGTTTGATAGATCGGCACTGCGGCGGACTTGGTCGTGGGATCGACGTCGTAGCCGCCCTGAACCGCAATCGTTTCGTTGCGCATGGATCAGACCGATAGCGTCTTGCGGGCACTCGCCGGCCACTTCTGCAGATCCAGACCGTGTGTCGCGAAAAGCGCCAGTCCCAGCCGGTCAAGGCCAAAGGCGACGCAGGCGGTATGCGCGACTTGCCGCGCATCCGTGTGCAGACCCCAGGTCGTGCCGAAATGGTCTTGGTGGTAGTTGAAGCTCATGCACGCCGTCGGCTGCTCCTCCGAGTTCACGGGGATGAGTAATTCGAATTTTAACTGCTGCTCGACCTGACTCATAGCCATGAGCTTGCCGACCCGGCCGAAAAATGGATCGCTCGCGGCTGCGAGTGTGTAGCGCAGGGCGAGCTCCTGCGCCAGCTCCTCGGCGCGCGCCATCCAGCGTTTGCGAAACGCGAGAGCATCCTCGGACGCACCAACGCACACATACTCGCGCATGCGAAAGGACTGCAGCCTGCCAGGCTCGTGTGATGTCTCGCGGCGAAAGCAATACGAGGCCACATCGAATGCTAGACCGCGCGTTGGCACGGCGCCGCGCGCCGCGACGAGCGGATAGAGCGGATAGCAAGCCGCGGGCGTCAGCACCAGATCCGTCGCCGCAAGGCCCTTCACCCAGTTGGGGCCGCTCGTTTCACCTTCGATGAGCGCGCGGATCGCCGCTTCTCCGCCGTGCAGACAGCTGACACAGCCGAGGAGGTGCGGAAAGGTTTTGAGATATCCGGACTTTTCCAGAAGCGCGCGGCTCATCACCGGCGGAAATCTCAACACCTCCGTGTCGGCCTCGCGGCGCGCCGTAATGACTGCCGACAAGGCATCGATGACCTGCTCGAAGAGCGCAGTTCGGGCATGCACCCCGTTTGCGCCCGTCGGCTGCAGTAAATAATCCGTGATCGACTCGAGTCGGCCCTGGGGGACTTGGCTCATGCGTGGCGCGCTAATCACGCAGTAACGCCGGAATGTCTACGAGCAACAGGGCGCTTGCGGCATTGGCCAGGATGCGATCGTTGTTGATCATGATCGATGAGGAGAGCACGTCACGCAGGCTGCGACAGATGCTGAATTCCCCGGTATTGCGGTAGCCGGACAGGCCGCACGCCTGTAGGGCGCTCATGACGGTGGCGATCGCCGCTTCGGAAGAGTTGACCTTGAGAAGGTTCATCGCCGTCTGAAATTCGAGCGCTGCGAGCCCATCCTCGCTCATTGCGGCGGTCTCGTAATGCTGCAGGGCTGCGGCCACGCTGCCGCGCAATGCGCGCAGCTGCATTACCGCGCGCGTAAGGTGCGCAGCGCCCGGAGGCAGCTGGCCACTGCCGTGGCGGGCTGCGCCGCGCACAAAGCGTCGCGCGCGACCGACGGCGCCGGCAGCGATTCCGGTCCACACGCCGCTCCAGGTCAAATGGGCGACCGGCACCATGCTTTGTGTGTGAATCTTCTCGTACGCGTCGGGCAGGATCTGCTCAATGCCGCCTTGGCCGCGCAGCGTGAAGCCGGTACTGCAGGTGCCGCGCATGCCGAGCACATCCCAATCAACGATGCGCTCCAGCTCGTAATCCTCCTTCAGGAAAGCGACCAGCACCTGATCGGAGGCGGCACTGTCGGCGCTGCGACGTGCGGTCGTGAGGATCCCATCGGCCTGAGCGCCATAGGACATGACGGTGGCGTTCTTAACGAGCGCCATGCGCGCGCCGGTTCTCTCTATGACGCAGGCGCTCGCGCGCACGTCGCCGCCAGCCTGATTCTCTGTGGTCGAGGAGGCGAACAGAAGCTGCTCCGCGGTGAGGCGCTGCAGCAGTTGCCGATGCCATGCGCTGTGGCGTGCATGCCGCACCAGGATCGCAACCATGATCTGATGCATGGCGAAGATCATCGCCGATGAGGCGCAGGACTTGCCAAGCATGTAGCAAACATCAACCGCGTCGGACACGCTCGCGCCCTCGCCGCCGAGCTCTACCGGAGCCATCACGCCGAGCAGCCGCTGCGCACGCGCGGCCGCGAAGGCTTCACTCGGAAAGCGCGCGTCGCGATCGACAGCATCACCATGTTCCGCCGCCGCCGCTGCCACGATCTCGGCGCGACTCTTCAGGTTCTGCGCGCCGCTGACGCAGAGTGTGGGTATTCCGTCGGAAGTGTCCATGAGGGCGCTTTTCATGTGGGGGTAGCCATTCACGTGGCACGCTATTTTAATGGCAGCGCGCAGCGCCGGTGGAGCGGATCGCCGCCGCAAAACTACGCGATTGTGAAGTCTGATTGCAAACTATAGGATGCCGGGCTTCAGCCCCCTTTTCCATGACACCGATCACAGCTGCCGGCGCTCTCGCTGCAAGGTTGACTTCGAGGTCTGAGATAGCGGCATCATGGCGGATCGCAGCAGTAATTCAGCCACAGAGCGGGTCATTTCTGTCGTACAGAGGTTGCTCACGCAGCGCTCCATAAACAGAACCATCGCGCCCGCAGATGACCTGCGTGACGCCGGTCTCACATCCATGGACATGGTGAATCTCGTTCTTGCGGTCGAGAGCGAGTTTGACGTGATGGTACCGGAAAGCAGTATCACGCCCGCGAACTTCCGCTCAGTCTCGGCGATCAGCAGCCTAATTGGAACGCTGCAGCAGCCAGCTTGAGCGGCGCGCTCAAGAACGGACTTGGATCACAGATTGATTTGCGCATGCCGCTCGACCGACAGGCGAAAAGGATCTTAGACATGCTGGCCGCTGGCACCACGCCGCAGGGCAGCTACGACTTCACCGCTGCCAGGCTGCGCGAAGCTGCGCTCCGCGTGGCGCAGACCTTCGACCTGCAGGGCGTTGCAATCGGCGCGATCGAGAATCGTACGCTTCCGGGTGCGGCCGGTCCGTGCCCCGTGCGCATCTACACGCCAGCCGGCCCCAGTGCAGAAACAGAATCCGCCGCGCTCGTCTATTTCCACGGCGGCGCGGGTGTGTTCTGCAGCATCGACACTCATGATGGGCTTTGCCGCATGCTGGCCAATGCCAGCGGCTGCCGAGTCGTTTCGGTCGACTACCGCCTCGCACCCGAGCACCCGTTTCCCGCGGCACTCGAGGACGCCTACTGCGTCATTCGATGGGTGTGCGAGCACGCGCGCGAGGTTCGCATTGATCCGGCGCGCATCGCCGTCGGCGGGGACTCATTCGGCGGCACGCTCGCTGCGGTCGTGTGCCAGCGCGCCAGAGAGAGCGCCGGCCCTGCGCTTGCATTGCAGGTGCTCATCTGTCCCGTGACCGACTTGAGGAACCGATCCGCATCGTGGAACGCGTTTGGGGAAGGCTACTTCCTCGAGCGCAGCACTCTGGACTGGGCCGTTGAGAACTACGCGCCGAACATGGATCTGGCGGACTGGCGCATCTCGCCGCTGCGCGCGCGTGACTTCAGCGGCCTGCCGCCGGCGCATATTCATACGGCGGAATTTGATCCATTCCGCGACGAGGGCAGGGCGTACGCCGATGCGCTTGCAAGTGCGGGAGTGCCGGTGCGCTATGTCTGCCACGCCGGCATGATCCATCACTTTTATTGCATGGCTGGCGCCATCAGCTATGCGGCGCCGGCGATCGCCCAGGCCGGCGTCGCGATTGCAGAGGCTCTGGCTCCCCGGTGAATTCGTTGCAAGACTCAGCGCGGGACAAAGAACTCCGTGTAGGAGGCGATGCGCCCGTCCTTGACGGCAACGACGTCGATGAGCTCGGTCAACACCGTGGTCCCCGTGATCCGCGAGTAGATCTTGGCCCGCCAATGCACGGCGGCCTGCGCGCCGTCGATCAGCATGGCGAGAATGGTCTGTTCGCTCAGCTTGAAGCTTTTGATCATGATGGCGAGCAGCGGACGAAATTCACTCACCCCCACGGCTTTCATCGCGATGGGGGTCGAATTGCTGCTGGCGCCGGCGACCTGAAAACTGGCGTCGCTCGCGAACGTGGCGCATACGCCGGCAAGATCGCCACGGACTCTCGCCGCATAGAGCTCGAGCAGCAGACGTTCGATCTCGACTCGCTCGATCATGACCTCATCCTCCGGGTACACGACAATTAGATCATGAGCGCCCGGGGTGACGACAGCAGTAATTCGCCGCTCAAGGCCTGGGTGCGTGCGCTTGAGATGACGGCACCAATCGCGCGCAATCCCACGGTCACGCTGCCAGTGTGCATTGACGCCTTCGCGCAGAAGTTTGGCGCGGCGCCGGCGTTATTGAGCGCGGCAGAGTCCTTGACCTATCGCCAACTCGCGGAGCGCTGCAATCGCTATGCCCGCTGGACGCTCGAGCAGCGCATCGTTCCCGGTGATGTCGTGTGCCTCATGATGGCCAACGGGCCGGACTACCTGGCGATCTGGCTCGGGATCACCCGCACCGGCGGCATTGTGGCACTCATCAACACCGAACTCGTCGGCGACTCTCTGGTGCACGCCGTCGCCGTAGTCGCGCCCAAGCAGGTCATCGTCGGCGCCGAATATGCGCCGGTCTTCGCGGCCGTGCGCCACCGCCTTGCCCCCCAGATCCGATGCTGGGCACACGGCGCGGGCGATCACGGACTGTCGCGCATAGATGCGGCCATCGCAGGTGCCTCCGGCGCCGCGCTTGCGGATACCGAATGCGCGCCGCCGGCGCTCACTGACCGGGCGCTCTATATATATACGTCTGGCACCACGGGCCTGCCCAAGGCCGCAAACGTGAGCCACTACCGCGTGATGCAATGGAGCCACTGGTTCGCAGGGCTCCTCGATACGCGCGCCACCGATCGGATGTACAACTGTTTGCCCATGTACCACAGCGTCGGCGGGGTGGTGGCCGTCGGTGCACCGCTCGTCAACGGCGGGTCAGTATTTCTGCGGCAGGGATTCTCGGCGCGGCGTTTCTGGGAGGATATCGTTGCCCAGGATTGCACGCTCTTTCAGTACATCGGTGAGTTATGCCGCTTCCTGATGCGCAGCGCGCCCGAGCGACGGCCCATTGAGCATCGCATCCGAGTGTGCTGCGGCAACGGTCTCGCAGGTGACATCTGGGAGCCATTCAAAGAGCGCTTTCGCATCCCGCAGATTCTCGAATTTTACGCGGCGACCGAGGCAAACTTCTCGCTCTATAACTGCGAAGGCAAACCTGGTGCGATCGGTCGCATTCCAGCGTTTCTCGCACACCGCTTCCCGGTTGCGCTGGTGAGGTTCGATGTCGCATCCGGCAAGCCCGTGCGCAACGCGGCGGGCTTGTGCGAACGTTGCGCGACGGATGAGGTGGGCGAGGCGATCAGCAAGATCGCTGCGAACCGCGCTGACCCGGCAGGGCGCTTCGAGGGCTACAGCGACGCTGCCGCATCCGAGCTCAAAATAATGCGCAATGTTTTCGTCGCGGGTGATGCCTGGTTTCGCTCGGGTGATCTGATGCGCAAGGACGGCGCTGGGTTCTTCTATTTTGTGGACCGCATCGGGGATACGTTCCGCTGGAAGGGCGAGAACGTGTCGACGTCCGAGGTTGCCGCCGTCATCGCTTCGTGCCCCGGCGTCATCGAGGCGATCGTTTACGGGGTCACGATTCCCGCAACCGAAGGCCGTGCGGGAATGGCAGCGGTCGTTTGCAGCGCGGCATTCGACATCGGCGCATTCGAGCGGCATCTCGCCGAGCGCCTGCCGGTCCACGCGCATCCCGTATTTCTGCGGGTGCGCACCGAGCTGGAGATTACGCCGACATTCAAGCCGAAGAAACAGGACCTCGTTCGTGAGGGCTACGACCCGGCCGCGACGAGCGACGCGCTGTACTTCAACGATCGCGCGGCCGCACGCTTCGTGCAGCTTGACGGCGCGCTCTTCGAGCGCATCCAAGACGGTCGACTACGGGCGTGAGAAAATTTGCGCGCAGCTACGCGGTGCTGCCGGCATCGACAGTAACCACCGTGCCGGTGATGTTCTTTGCCTTGTCGCTCAACAGAAACTCCACGGCGTTGGCGATGTCCTCAACGGCTACCAGTCGGCCCAGAGCGCTCCTGCGCAGGATCTTGGCGCGCTGCTCTGGTTGTAGGATCTCGGTCATCTCCGTATCGACAAATCCGGGCGCGACGGCATTCACGGTAATACCCACCTTGCCAACTTCCCGTGCCAGCGAACGGGTGAAGCCGACGAGCGATGATTTCGTCGCGCTGTAGACGGAGAGGCCACTGAAACCGGTGAAGCTCACAATGGAAGACACGTTGACGATCCGGCCGCCGCCGTCGGCCATCATCGAGCGCACCACGTACTTCGTCAAAATGACCGGCATCAGCGTATTCAGGCGAACCAGCCGTTCGATCTGTGCATCGGGCATGCTCGCGAGGAGCCCGCCGGTGCCTATGCCTGCATTGTTGACAAGTCCATGGAATGAGCCAAATTCCCGCCGCAGGCCTTTGACGAAGGCGGCGATGCCTGCCGTATCGAAAAGATCGAAAGACCTGAAATGCACGCGTCCGGTGCCGCTGTCCTGAATGGCTTCTGCGAGCTCCGGGCTCTCCTGGCGGGAAATGGCGATGACGTTGTAACCGGCCGAGCTGAGTACTCGCACCATCCCGAGGCCCAAGCCGCGGCTGCCCCCCGTCACGATGACGCTAAGCATTGGGGCGCGCCACCTTGCCCGACGGCGTCACCTCCAAAGAGGGCACGATATGAATCGCGGCGGGAACCTTGTGTGCGGCGAGCGCGCGATGACAGTTTTCCAGGATCTCGGATTTGACGGCTGCATTTTCGCCCGCCGACTCGGTGGGGCTCGCTTGCGGCTTCAACACGATTTCCGCCACCACGATGGCGCCCGTCACGGGGTTCTTGCGTGATTTAACGAGCGACATCTGCACCCGCGGGTGACGGTTTATGACCGCTTCGACTTCTTCTGGGTGCACCTTCAGGCCGCCGACATTGATGATTCCACCGCGACGCCCACTGAAGTAGTAGCGTCCGTCGCGCAGCTCGAGGATATCGCCGGTGTCGACGAAGCCGTTGCCGTCGACGAGCACCGCGCTCTCTCCGCCCAGATAGCGCCGCGCCGTGCGCGGCGAGCGGATGCGCAACGAGCCGCCCTCGACTTTCAGGGTCACTTCGTTATTCGGATGAACGAAGTAACTCGCCGGTATCCCCGCGAGCCCGTCTTCGACCTCGAATGCCACACCGGCTTCGGTTGAGGCGAAGGCATGCGCAATAGTGGCGCGTGGATACTGCCGACGCAGACTATCGAGTATCGCTTGATCCGCGATTTCTCCGGACAGTCGCACATATTGCGGCGTGATTCTCGACGCCGCGCCGCTCATGAGGGCGCGGCGCCAATGAGACGGCGTGCCGGTCATGTGAGTCACGGCGTGCGAACCGGCGCGGATCAGGAAGGCCGCTGCGGATTCCTCGGTATCCGACAACGCAAGCGATCCCCCACCCAGAAGCGCGCGCAGAAAAATCTGCAGACCGCCATAACGGCGAATGTCATAGAACGTACTCCAAACATTGGCGCCGGCGAGGCGACCATCCGCATTGATCGCCCCCGCGAGGCTCGCCAAGCTGTGCGATACCATTTTGGGTGCGCCGCTCGTGCCGGACGTAAATAAAACCCACTCGGTGGCCTGCTGCGCGCCGCGCACGGCGCCGGCGGGCGTTATGTGGCTGCCGCAGCTGACGAAACTTGCGCTGTCGGTGATGCCGATGTCAGCCGGCGCGTAATCGGACACGACGACATCCACTTCGGCGCTGGCCATGACGACGGGCAGCTGTGCAATATCCACATCCGGAGGACAAAGAACGAGTCGCCGCGCGATGCCGTCGATCTGCATGAGCGCAAGCGCGGCTGTTAGCTGCTCACGGGTCAATATGAGCACGGAGCGAGCCCGTAGCTCCTCGACCCCGCAGGCAAGGCTCGAGCCTGCGGCTAGCTCTTCAAGTGCGGCCTGTGAGTGCGCACTCCAAATAAAGCGCTGCGAGGGGTGTGCCGTGTCGCCTAGGGCTTGCGCAAGCGACACCGCTTCATTTTTTTGCAGCATCTTCGTAGAACGCAACGAAGTCGCCCAAGGTCACGGGAAATCGTGCATCCTCGGCAGCGCCAAAGGGATCGTATCCAAGCGAGTCTTCCAACCGCGCGACGACAATCGCAAAACACAGCGAGTCAAGCCCTGAATCCATGAGGACCAGATCATCGGACAGGGGCGCCAGTTTGCGGTTTTGCTCGCGGGCAACTTGCTCAAATTGAGATAGGATCGTAGATCTGGCACTGACGGACATTGTAGAAACTCCGGCATCTCAACTGATTGGTTTTCAAGCGGATTATGACATGCCAAAGGGGCCGTTAACCACAGTTCATTCTAACGCGCCCGGGTTCAACTGATGCCTGCTGCGCAACGACGCATTCAGTGTCGCGAGATTTACGCGTCGGACATCGAGCAGATTGCGAGTCTGCTGCACGCGGGTTTTCCAGAGCGCAGGCGCGATCACTGGATGCTGACGCTCAATCGCCTGGCGGCACACGCAACCCCACAGGGATATCCAAAGTTTGGCTACCTGCTTGCGGTCGATGACGTTCCGGTCGGCGTGTTGCTTATCATCTTTACGTCCATGGTGGTCGCCGGGGATGTGCGAATCCGTGGCAATGTTGCCAGCTGGTATGTACAGCCGCAGTTCAGAATTCACGCGACGATGCTGACGTCACGCGCGCTCGCGCACAAGAATGTGACTTTTCTCAACATTACTCCAGCCGAGCATACTTGGCCGATCCTTCAAGCGCAGGGCTTCACCGCGTTCGGTACTGGGCAATTCAAGGCGCTGTCGGTTTTCTGCCTGGGGCCGCCGGGGGTGCGCGTCTCAACCGTTTCCGCCGAAACCGCACCGGGTGACGATCTGTCGTCAGCCGATATCACATTGCTGCTGCATCATGCGAGCTATGGCTGTCTCAGCGTGATTTGCACCGCCGCGAAGCGCCGCTATCCGTTCGTCTTCCTACGGCAGCTGCACGAGTGGAAATCCACGCGCGTACCGGTCTCCTTCGCGCTTCCCCATGCGCTCTTGGTGTATTGCCGCAGTCTTGAAGAGTTCGTGCGCTTCGCGGGCCCGCTCAGCCGATTCTTGGCCTGGCACGGCATGCCGTTCGTCTTCATCGAATCAAATGGACCGATTCGCGGCCTGATTGGCAAGTTCTCGGCGACCGGCCCAAAATTCTTCAGAGGTCCGCACCCGCCGCACATCGGAGACATCGCCTACACGGAGCGCGTCATGTTCGGATTATGAGCGAGATGAAAAAAAACGGCCCCGCTTGCGAGGGGCCGCTTAAGAGTCGAAATGAATTCGTGTTATTTGCGGCGCCGTTTAACGGCCAAACCAACCAAACCGATGCCGAGCAGGCCGAGTGTCGCAGGCTCGGGTACTGAGACAGTCCCGCAGGAGCCCGGGAAGAAGAAGAAGCTCTGTTGGCAACCAGGCGGATGCGGCGGCGGCGGCGGTGGCTGCTGCCAGTTCCACCCACCGGCGTATGCCGCAGAGCTCAGAGTCAAAACTCCCAGTGCCAAAATGACCCGAACGCTTTTCATAGAAACCTCATTTCAGGCCCGGATCTAAAAATCGTCCGGACGGGTGTATATGTGCAAGCCATATGCCAGAATGCGTAACACATTGATATACAAGTAAAAGTGCTTACACCAGCCGCACGGAAGACTGATTTTGGGGCTGCAGTGTAAGAAACGTCGACGGATGCCGCGCTCGAGCGTTTGATGCGCTTTACCTTAAGAGCCATTACCAGTTCAGCGCGGGGTGGCCCGTCGCGGGTGCGCGCAAGCGCCGGATAGATCATGAATCTAGCAACCATCACCTACGGCCTCGCGGCACTCGGGTTTGTGGTGCTCAACGCCCTGCTGCTGATCGGCCGCCGCGCCGATCCCTTCGGTCACCGCTTGAGCCTTGCATCCGCGCTCTCCGCGCTGTGGGCGAGCGCGGCGGCGATTGCGCCGCTTGCGCCGCTTACGAGCGCCGCGCCCATCGTTGATGTACTCGAAGTGGCGCGCGACGCCGGGTGGCTCTTGTTGTTGACGGGCGTATTCGCCCGCCGGGTGCCGCGCTGGCTCGCGATACTGGTGCAGGTGGCCTGGGTGAGCTTGCTCGTCGCGCAGGTCCTCCATTGGACCTCCCCCGCGGTCCAAATGACACATGGCGGGCTTGCGCTTGCGCTGCTGGGACTCGTGGTCGTCGAGCAGATCTACCGCAACTCCGCCGTAGCGGAGCGCGACTGGCTCAAATATGTGCTGTTCGGCGTCGGCGGGCAATTTGCCTACGATCTTTATCTCTACGCCCAGTCCCAACTGCTCGGCGCCATCGATTCCACCGCCTGGAGCGTGCGCGGCGCCGCCGTTGTACTGGCCGTGCCGCTGATCGTCCTGGCAGTGCGGACCAGTGTGGCCTCGAGCGCCAGCATCTTCATCTCGCGGCACGTCATCTTCTATTCGACGGCGCTCGCCGCCGTGGGCATCTATTTGTGTGCCATGGCCGCCGGCGGCTACTACATACGTTTTGTCGGTGGCACTTGGGGCGATGCGGTGCAGCTTGTCTTTCTGCTCGGCGCTGCCGCAGTGCTGGTGAGCCTGTTGTGGTCGGCAATGCTGAGCCGGCGGCTGCGAGTCTTCATCAGTAAACATTTCTACCGCAACAAATACGATTATCGTGTGGAATGGCTGCGCTTCGTGCATACGCTCTCCTCCGCGGCGCCCGAAAATGTGCAGCTCGGCGCCTTGCAGGCGCTGACACAGGTGTTTTCCAGTCCGCAGGCGCTCCTCTTCACCGCGGACGAATCGGGCCGACAATTCCGTGCCACAGCCGCCTGGAGCGACGCTGGCCAAGATATCGCGCTGCCACCCGATGTCCATGAAAGTGCCGACTTGGTGCAGTTCATGCAGCGTCGCGGCTGGATCATCGACCTCGACGAGTATCGCCGCGCGCCCGCGACCTACGAAAACATTCAGCTGCCGGCGTGGTTGAGCGTCAACTCGGCGATGAGTATCGTCGCGCCGATCACGCAGGGCGCGGCGCTCGCCGGCTTTGTCGTATTGGCACGGCCGCCGCCGCCTTTCGAATTGACCTATGAGGACCGCGACCTTCTGACCACGATGGGGCGGCACGTGGCGACGCACCTTGCCCAGCAGGAGGCGAACCGCAAGCTCGCTGAGAATCGGCAGTTCGAAGCCTACAGTCGGCTGACCGCTTTCATGATGCACGATCTGAAGAACTCGGCCGCGCAGTTGCGTCTTGTGGTTTCCAATGCAGTCAAATTTCGCCATCAGCCCGAGTTCGTCGATGACGCGATGGCGACGATAGACAATGCGGCCCAGCGCATGACCAGACTCCTGGATCAGCTTCGCCTCGGCGCCGCGGCCGCCATGCGCCGACCGCTCAAGGTGCATGACCTGATTCAAGTAGCGCTCGGCCGCTGCGCTGCGAATACGCCTGTCCCGGTGCTGATTTCCCAAGCGCCTGATGTCGTCATCGAAGCCGACCAGGAGCATCTCACGAGCGTCATCGAGCACGTGGTGCGCAATGCTCAGGATGCGACACCCGGCGACGGCGAGGTACGTGTCGAGGTCAGCCAACAAGAATCTCTAGTGACCATCGCTGTATGCGATACCGGCAAGGGTATGGAGCCTGACTTCTTGCGTGACCGGCTATTCCGGCCCTTCGACACGACCAAGGGGGCCGCGGGCATGGGAATCGGAGCGCACCAGGCGCGCGAATACGTGCGTTCCCTGGGAGGCCACGTCGATGTGCAAAGCAGTCCCGGGCAGGGAACCCGCTTTGCGATTACCCTGCCGGCTCTCATGGGGCAGGAGTGACGATGGCTGACGACCGACCGGGTTTACTGATTGTTGAGGACGACCTGGGCCTACAGAAGCAGCTCAAGTGGTGCTTTGACGAATATCAGGTATGGGTGGCGGCCACGCGAGCCGAAGCACTTGCGCAGCTGCGCAGGTTTGAGCCGGCCGTGGTGCTGCAGGACCTGGGGTTGCCGCCGGATGCAGCCGGCGTATCGGAGGGGCTGCGGACATTGCAGGAGATCCTGCAGGCCGCTCCGCAAGTTAAGGTCATCGTCGTCACGGGCAACGGCGACCAAGGTAACGCCGTTAAGGCGGTGGGACTGGGCGCGACGGATTTTTGCCAGAAGCCCGTCGAACCACAGATTCTGAAGCTAATCGTGGCGCGCGCTTTTCGGATGCATGCGCTCGAAGAGCAGAACCGCCAGCTCCAGAGGCAATCAAACTCACCCCTTGCGGGCGTGGTCGCGACCGATGAGGCGATGCTGAAGGTATGCCGCATGGTCGAGAAAGTCGCGCCCACGGATGTCTCGGTGTTGATCCTGGGCGAGAGCGGCACCGGTAAGGAGCTGCTGGCGCACGCTATCCATGCCCTGAGTGCACGTAAGGACGGTCGCTTCGTCGCCATCAACTGTGCGGCGATCCCCGAACAGCTTCTGGAGAGCGAGCTATTCGGCCACGAGAAGGGCGCATTTACCGGTGCCGTCAAGCAGACCCTCGGCAAGGTGGAGATGGCCGAAGGCGGTACGCTGTTTCTCGATGAGATCGGTGACATGCCCGCGCCCCTGCAGGCCAAATTGCTGCGCTTTCTCCAGGATCGCGTCATCGAGCGCCTGGGCGGGCGCAAGCCCATACCGGTCAATGTGCGGGTCGTGTGCGCCACCAATCAGGATCTGCAGGCGCTCATCCTAGAGCAGCGCTTCCGCCAGGATCTCTACTACCGAATTAGCGCCGTGACGGTCAACGTGCCGCCGCTGCGGCAACGCGGCAGCGGCGTGGTCGTCCTCGCCCAGTCGATACTCCAACGCATTGCCGCTGAGTCCGCGACCAAGCTGCGCGGTATGAGCGACGACGCAATCGCAGCGCTGCAAAATTATTCCTGGCCGGGCAACGTACGGGAGCTCGAAAACAAGCTCCGGGCCGCCGTGATCATGGCCGAAGGCCAGCTGATTCACGCCGGCGACCTCGGCTTGAATACCCCTGTCAAAGCGCCACCGCAGCTCAACCTGGCCGAGGTTCGTCTGCAGGCCGAGCGCCAGGCGCTGATCCAGGCGCTGGCGCTGGCGCAGAACAATGTTTCGCGGGCAGCCGAGCTCCTCGGCGTCAGCCGGCCGACTTTGTATGACTTGCTCGAGCGTTGCGGGGTGCGGGTGACGAGCTCCGGCGAGGCATGAGTGTCGCACTGCGGCGAGTGCTGTGGGTATGGCTGATCATCGCCATTGTGACCGTGCTCTATTGGCCGACGGCAGTGGCGTACTCGCTCGCATGGACTGATTTCGACAACCGCGGTTATACGCATGGCTATCTGATCGCGGCAATGTGCCTCGCACTGATCTATATGCGCCGCGATGAGCTCACCGGCCCCATGCCGCGGCCAGCGCCGCTCGCCTACGTCGCACTCGCACTCCTCGGGCTCGGATGGCTCCTCGCCTATCGCGCCGGGATTCAAACTGCGCACGAACTGCTGTTTCCCATCATTCTGTGGACGGCAATCTATGCCACGTGCGGTCGAAGAATCGGCCTCAGTTGCCTTTTTGCCGTTGGCTTTCTGTACTTCGCGCTGCCGTTTTGGGGATTCATCAACAGCGCACTGCAGGCGCTCACGATCGCCGCCACGCACGTGATTCTGCGCGTGATGGGGTTACCGGTTAGTTTCAATGGCGACCTGGTACACATACCAGAGGGCACATTTGCCATCGAGGACGGCTGCAGCGGGCTGCACTTCATGGTCGTCGGACTTGCCATTGCGGCTTATTACGGCGAACTGAATCGCGACACTCTGCGGCATCGGGTGCTCCTTTTGGGCCTCGCCGCGGCGCTCGCGTTGGTCACCAATTGGATACGCGTCAGCAGCATCATTATTGCCGGACACCTGACCAATATGCAGAGCTACTTGGTGCGCGTCAGTCATTATGGCTTCGGCTGGGCGCTGTTCGCTGTGGCGATGGCGGTGTTCTTTTTACTCGCTTCCAGACTCCCGCTGCGCCCGGCCGAGACGCCCGCTGCGCCCGCGATGGGGCGCACGCGGGGAGCATTACCCTCCGGTTCTGCGCTAGTGCTGGCCCTGATACCTTTGGTACTCGCGCCCGCCCTTTCGTGGTGGGCGCTGCGCGGCGATGCTGCCGCAGTGGCTACGACCCAATCGCCTGAGCGTGTGCCGGGCTGGAGCGGCCCGCTGGCAGCATCGAGCGCCTGGCGGCCGATTTTCGTAGGCGCGGACAGCGAGCGGATTGCGACCTATCAGCAGGGTGCTTCCAATATTGAGTGGTACACGGCGGACTATGCGTTCCAGCGCCAAGGTAGGAAGCTGCTGGGCTATTACAACTCAATCCTGGGCAAAGAAAGCCTCATCGTCCTGGATCAAGGCATCGAGGCAGACTCTGCACTGCGGTTTGTGAGTTTGCAGCTTCTTGACCAGGAGGGGGCACGCTCGCTTCTTTGGTACACCTACAAGATTGGCGAGCGCATGATGACTTCGGGTCTGCGCGCCCAGCTTTGGTACGGCGTGACGTCGCTCGCAGGTCCCGTGGATTCGCAGATCATTGCGTTCCGAGCAAAGTGTGAACCAGATTGCGCAGCCGCCGGTCAGCAGTTGCGACTGTTTTTGGCGAGCATTTGCGACACCACATCACGGTTTTACAATTGTCGGCGTGACCCCTAAGAGCTATCTGATAAGCTTTTGAAAAGGCCCTGTGTGTAGGGGGACGAGTCGCTGTGAGATCGCTAAGTCTGTGGTTTACCTTGCTATTGTCGCTCGCGACGCTGGCATGTACCTCATCGCCGCCCCCAGTTGAGAAGCCAAGCCCAAGCGCAGCGGCGATACCCCCGGTAGTCCCCAAGGTCACCGCGCAGCCGGTCGCGGCGGCCTACATCATCGGACCAGGTGACAGCCTGGAGGTGTTCGTATGGCGCAACCCAGAGCTGTCGTCGACCGTGCCGGTACGGCCCGATGGCAAGATTTCAACGCCGCTGGTCGAGGATATGGTGGCCGTCGGCAAGACCCCCACGCAGCTTGCCCGTGACATCGAGAAAGTGCTGGCCGAGTACGTCAAATCTCCGCAGGTCAATGTCATCGTCACGCTGCCGGTCAGTGCCTTCAGCCAGGTGAAAATCATCGGCCAGGTGTTGAAGCCGCAGTCGCTGCCCTATCGCGACGGCATGACGGTGCTCGACGCTTTGCTGAGCGTGGGCGGCCTTGGACCATATGCGGCGGGCAACCGGGCCAAAGTCGTGCGCAGCGAGGGCGGCAAGCAGACGGAAATCAGCGTCAACCTCGAGAAGATCGTGGACAAGGGTGATATGACTCAGAACATCAAGCTTCAGCCTGGTGATGTGATCGTCGTACCGGAGACGCATTTTTAAATATGCACGCCCTGGTTGAAGAAGTTCTTGAAGAAGTTCGCGGCGCCTGGAGATTCCGCTGGTGGGCGCTCGCGGCGGCATGGGTATTGGGTGTCCTCGGCTGGACGGTGGTCATGCTGCTGCCCGATATGTACGAGGGCCGCGCCACCGTTTTCGTTGATACCCGCACGGCCCTAAGGCCCGTGCTGCAGGGGTTGGCAGTTGAGCAGGATGTCGATGCGGAACTGAACTACGTGCGGCAGTCGCTGTTGGGCGCTCCGCAGCTTGAAAAAATCGCTCGCGACGTGGGATTGTTGAACCCGTCAGTCAAAGACGTGCGCGATCGCGTCCGTGTCATCGATGGCCTGCGGGACCGTATTACCATCACCGTGACAACAGCCGGCAGCGGCGAGAGTTCACGCGATGACGGCAGCATCTACGGGATCGTCTATCAGGATCCCGATCGCAATCGTAGTTTAAAGGTGGTCGGGGAGCTGCTGAATACATTGATCGTCGATACGCTCGGTGGGAAGCGCCAAGGCTCCGAGGATGCGCAGAAGTTTCTGGAAACTCAGATACACGACTATGAGACGCGCTTGCGCGCAGCGGAAGACAAGCTCGCTGACTTCAAGAAGAGGAATGTCGGCGCCATGCCTACCGAGCAAGGCGGCTATTTTACTCGCTTGCAGGGCGAGATGGACGCGGTCAAGACGGCTCAGACCGCCCTCTCGGTGGCGATGTCGCGCCGCGAGGAATTGAACCGCCAATTGAACGGTGAATCCCCGCTCACGGCTGCCGCTTCACCAGGGTCGGTGTCTGGCGCGCAGGGCGCGGCGCGAGGGCAGGGCGACACGGCATCCCGGATCCGCGAAACTCAGGCGCGCCTTGATGAGCTGCTGCTCAACTACACCGACAAGCACCCGGATGTAATTGCGGCTCGCCAGACTCTTGCGGAGCTCAACGCTCGGCGTGCGAACGAGCTTGATTCACTGCGTCGCGGCGACGCCAGCGCTTTGGCGACCGCGGGGGCGACCGCGAACCCCGTTTACCAAAGCATCCAGTTGGCCCTTAATCAGGCCGACGTCGAGATCGCCTCGCTGCGCCGCCAACTCGGCGATCATCAAAGCCGCGTCGCCGAGCTGCGCCGCGCCTTGGATACGATGCCGAAGGTCGAGGCCCAGTACGCGCAATTGAATCGTGACTACGACGTGAACAAGACCCAGTACACGGCGCTGCTGACGCAGCTCGAAAAGGCAAAATTGGGGCAGGAGGCCGACACCAACGGCTCGGTGCGCTTTGAGGTTGTCGAGCCCCCGAATGCTGAATACCGGCCTGTGGCGCCCCATCGTTCCTTATTGGTGCTTGCGGTTCTCGCTTTGTCGATGGGAATTGGTGCCGGACTGGCTTATCTGATCCAGCTTCTGAAGCCGGTGTTCTTTTCTGTCAAATCATTGGCCGAAACGACGGGCGCGACGGTATTGGGCGCAGTGAGTCCGGCATTTCCACAGGCGCTGCTGCTGCGCAAGCGCTTGGACCTGAGCTTGTACACGATGTTTGCAGGCGGCTTCCTGCTACTGGGGTTCGTCGTATTGGGGCTGAGTCTGCTGGGCGAGCATTTGAAGCTGCCGTCTAACATAGGGAATCTGCTATGAGCGCCGCGGAAAGATCCATCCCCGACCTGCGCTCCACCGATGCCGAGGCGCCAGACTCCGCCGGCGCGCGGCCCGACGCGGTCGGTTCGATTGCAGACGTTACCGCCGAAATTGCGCTGCTCGGGATGCCGAACGATGCCGTGCATGGAACCCGATTCGTTAGGGTAGACCGCGCGCGCCTGCGGGCTGCCGGGTTCGTTCCTGACGAGAGCCAGGAGCGCCGCTTCGCCGACCAGTACCGTCGGATTAAGCGACCGATCCTCATGCAGGTGCAGATGCTGACCGCGGCGAACGCGCCCGGCGCTCGCTTTGTGATGATGGCGAGCGCGCTCCCTGGCGATGGCAAGACTTTCACCAGCATCAATCTTGCGATGAGTATCGCACGCGAGCGGGATGTCTCGGTGTTGATCATGGACGCGGATGTTGCCAAGCCGCATATCAGTCGCATTTTTGGGATCGATCAGGAACCGGGCCTGCTGGATGCGCTCGCAGATAATGAACTGGACGTCGAGTCGTTGGTGCTGCCAACGGATGTTGAGGGTTTGAGCCTGTTGTCGGCCGGACGGCACCATGAAGCGGCAACCGAGCTTCTGGCAAGCGCCCGCATGCATCAGGTGCTCGCACGTTTGACGGCACATGATCCGCGCCGCGTCGTTCTTCTGGATTCCCCGCCGCTGCTGTTATCGAGCGAGTCGCGGGCACTGCTACCGTACGCGGGCCAGGTCGTTCTCGTCGTGCGTGCTGGGGGAACTCCGAAGCGGGCGGTGCAGGAGGCCATCGGCTACATCGGCGAAGGTAAGCCCATGGGGCTGATTCTTAACCAAAGCGTGTTGGCCCTTTCCGAAGGCTATTACGGATACGGTAGCTATGGCGATGCCAATCCCCCCGCCAACTAAGGGCCGCGCAAATGATGTGGCGCCTTTGCGTTGTAGTGCTGATCGGGGGTCTTGGGCCGGTCAATTTATACGCCGCTGATGCGGGCGACCAAGCCCCGGATCTGACTGAGCAGGTTCCGCTGCCGGACTTGAATCGGCCCGCCGACCTGCACAATCAGCCCAACGAAATGGGCGCTCGGATCGCCGCGGGCGTTATTGAAACCGACAACGTCGAGCGCACCGCGACCGATACCATGAGCGACACCATAGAAGAGGTGTCGGCGGATGTGGCGATTCACGAGCAAACTCGTCGCCTCGATGCGGACGTGCTCTCCAATCTAGAGTACCTGAGCTACGGCCATCACACTTATTCAAACGAGGTTGTTGGAAATTTCATCGGCAGCGGGACCTTCGCGGTTTTGCCGAAGGAGTTCGAATGGGTGCTGGTGGATAACTTTGGGCAACAGCAGCTTGACCCCACGACGACTGTCACGCCCCTTAATCTTGAGAACATCAACTATTTCTCTACCGGACCCAATCTGCTGATACCGTTCACCTCCCTGGTGCACGCGCAGGTGTCGGTCCGTTTTTCAAACGTCTATTATCAGACGAGCGATCTGAACAACAACCGCGGCGATGCTTCGGTCGCGCTGGTACGCTCGCTGTCGGCGACGAGCAATGTCTCACTCAACATCGCGGCTGAGAGGGTGCTGTATCAGGACAGTGCCGCAAATCCGGACTATACGACCGGGAAGGCGTACCTGCGCTATGACGCTCAAGGAGTCCGTTCCAAACTGGCCGTGGATCTGGGTTACGATGAAGTATCCGGATTGACCTCCACCGGAGCGGGTGCGCTCGTGCACCTCGACGCCACGCGCGTACTGTCGGCGTCATCGCATCTGGACCTCTCGGTCGGACAGGATATATCCGACAACAGCAATCTCTTGCGTCAGCTGCAGAACTTAAACGGTTTGGCGGTTACCGCCGCGTACTTGCAGCGCGCGAATGACCCATTTATCAACCGCTATGCCCGCCTTGCATGGCAGTTCGACCGAAATCGAACGGCATTCAATGTTGATGTCGCACGCTACGAAGAGCGCCACCTTGAGGATTTCGGCCTGAATCAAAACCGAACGCAGGCGGACGCCACTTTGCGGCGCAACCTGGCGCCTGCGCTGACCTTTTCGCTTGGCGCGACCTTTGCAAAATCGGACTACCTCGCCTCGGCGGACAATTATCACGAGGTGCTCGCGTCGGCGGCGCTTGCTTGGCGATTCGGTCGGCACCTGGATGTGCGGGCGGAGTACGACCACTTCGACCAGCGCGCGGAGGTCACGACCAATGAGTACCGGGAGAATCGCATCGGCCTCACGGTCGGCTGGCAGGTGGACACAATTCGCTCACCGGGCGTACTCCGAAACGGCACGAGCTTCCCGAGTCTGTGAAATGCCTGCGCTGATCACTGCGGCGTGCACATGAAGGGCATAGAGTCCTGCGATGGCGCTTGAGCCTGCACTGGCGCCGGACATGATCACGCGCGGTATGGCTGTCCGCGCGCCTAAAAAGCCGCTGCCGGCGGCGGCGTACAACATCTGGCTTGCGATTTTTCTCGCAGTACTCGTCGGCAAAGCTGCCGAATGGGTGCCTGGGATGACGGGAATGCCGCTCGTAAAAATCACGTTCATCATTACTGCCGTGTTCGCGTATCGCGCCCGAAAGACGTTCGTCCCGGTCCGAGTGAGATCGCTGCCCATCGCACGCCCGGCTCTTGCATTCCTGAGCCTTTCGATCGTCAGTGTCTTTTTTTCTATCTACAAGTCACTCAGTCTTGGCGCCGCCGAGGTTTCCATCATCTATCTGCTCTCGTTGGTCGTGTTGATCAAAATTACGCAGACCCAGCGAGACGTTGAACGACTGCTGATCGCGCTCGCGATAGCGGGCGTGTCGCTTTCGCTCGGCGTGTTGCTTTCCTACAGCGGCGGGCGCGCGCACCTCAATAGTAGCTTCGATCCAAACGATATCGCCTATGAGCTGGACACTCTTCTTCCGCTCGTATTAGCGCTGCGCGGCTGGCGCTCGGGGCTACCCAGATTCTCGCTAAATCTAGCGGCGCTCGCGATGATTGTGGTCATACTGCTCACGGGATCGAGGGGCGGCGCTCTCGGGCTGGCGGTCGTCTTGCTTGCCATCACCGCATATCCTTTGGACACCTCAAAGACCGGTGGCCTCAAGGAATTCGCACTGGGAGGGATGCTGGTAAGGTGGGGTGCCGTTGCAGTGATGGGAGTCATAGTGTGGGGCCACCTTCCGACCGAGTCTCAAGAGCGTCTAAAGACGCTCCTGGATTTGCAGCATGACTACAACGCCGACCCGAATTCCAACGCCAGTCGCACGGTATTGTGGCGCCGCGACATAATTTCGGGGCTTGAGAGACCGATTGGGTATGGAATGGGAACTGCGCCCGTAGTCGACGGCAGAAACGGAGGTCAATACCGCACGGCCCACAACAGTATGGTGCAAGCGTTTGTCGAACTTGGCGCGCTTGGGTTGTGGCTTTATCTTGCAACCTATTACGTGACGTGGAGAGAGCTCGGTCGTATAGCTGCCGCGCGGCGTCCAAAAGTGCCGGATAAGGACAGCACACAAGTGGCACTGTACGCGCGCGCCTTTCGCATCTCCTTCGCGTGCAACTTGGCCGCTGGGTTCTTTCTCTCGCAGGCGTACTCAGCGTCGTTGTGGATGAGCGTCGCGGTGTGCGCTGCCTTCGTCAGAATTGCATCTCAAAAAATTCCGGCGACAGCGGCCGCGGCCACCTAGATCCGAGATCAGTGATGGCACAGGCACCAGTGCACTCCCCGCAGGGCACGGGTCACATGGACAGCGCGATGCACGGCCTGCGCTGGATTGGCACCGCACGGGTTTTTGCACAGCTCGTGACTTGGGGCCTCACCGCATTTACCGTTCGACTGCTGGAGCCGCGTGACTATGGAATCGTGGCCACGTCCGGGCTTTTTACGGTCCTCGCCGGTTTGTTGCTGGATGGCGGGCTCAGCGTTGTCCTGATCACGCGCCGCGAGACTTCCGCGCGCGTCGAGGGGGCAGCGGTTACGGCGGTGCTGTTATTTTCGATTGTCTTGGCGGCATTCATCGTAGCGATAGCGCCCGCAGGCGGCGCCTTCTTTCATAGTACCGCGGTAGTGAATGTTCTGCGGGTATCGGCACTGCAGCTGCCGCTGACGGCATTGACCGTCGTGCCCTCGGCGCTGCTCGCTAAGCAGATGAAGTTTCGGGAAATGGCCCTCGCACAGTCGCTCGCGAGCGTCATTCAAGGCATCGCAACCTTGGGTATGGCGTACGCCGGTGCGGCGTACTGGGCGCTCATCTGGGGCACATTGCTTGGCATTGGCATTCGCGGTGCCGCGATGTGGGCGAGTCTGCAGGCCAAGCCGGTGCCAAACTTTGACATCCGCGCACTGCGTCCATTCTTGCTGAGCGGCAGCCAAATGGTCGGGCAACGCGTGGTGTGGTTCGTGACAGCGGACTTCGACACCTTCCTGCTCGGGCGGCTGGGAGGCCCAATAGTGCTCGGAGCGTATTCTCTGGCAAAGACGCTCTCGCACTCGATGCTCGACCAGCTCTCCGGCATCGTCACGCAGGTGTCCATGCCCGCCTTTGCCGCCAAAGCCGACAATGTGGATTCTCAGATCACTGGGCTAGTGCTGGTCATTTCGGCAGCTTCGACTCTGGTCTTTCCGCTTTTCTGGCTGCTGGGCGTGATTTCCCAAGTTGCTTTTCCTCTGGTGTTCGGTGCGCGCTGGGCAAGTCTCGTCGTGCCGTTTATGGCGTTCACCTGCATTTTGCCGTTGCGCAGCGTCTATGCATTGCTCGACTCGGCGATCGTAGGCACCGGGCGTGTGTCAACGACCTTCAGAAACATGCTGACGTGGTCGGCCATCATGATCCCGCTCATGTTGATTGTGGGTTACTTGAGCGTGCGGATCGGCGGCAACGTCCTCGCCAATGCGATAGCCCTGACGTGGGTCGGCGGCTTTCCCGTCGTCTTTTGGTTCGCGACGCGCCGTATCGCGAGCGCCTTCAAGACGGACATAAAGCTGCTGCTGCGACCCTTACTGCGTCCGGCGCTGTGTGCAGCAGCAAGCGGCCTACTGGTTGAATGCGCACATCTGGAACTCAGTCGTTACGTGCATCCGGTTGCGCAGTTGACCCTTGAGATTCTTATCGGTGGCGCATGCTACTGGGTGCTGATGCGCCAGTATGCGCGCGCCCAATATGACGAGGCGTTCGGACTTACCCGGCGCCTGCTTAGGCGTTGAGACCCGCATGCGAGTACTTTGGGCGTCACACTTCATTCCTTACCCGCCAAAATCGGGAATGCACCTGCGCAGCTATCATCTGCTGCGCGGCGTCGCCGCGCGCCACGACGTTGACCTGGTCGCATTCATCCAGGAGTCCTGGTTGCGGATCTTCTATCCGTCACTCGCGGAGGGTCTGCGCGATTGTGCGCAGGAACTGAGTCGACTATGCCGTTCGGTGCGGTTTCACACCATCGATAGCCTCGAGAGGCCCGGAGGTAAATGGCGTACCGCGCTTGAGGGGCTGGTATGCCCAACGTGTTATACAATTCGGTGCTTTCAGAGCTCCGCTGCGCGCCGCACCTTCAATGAGATTGCCGCAAGCGAGTCCTTCTCCGTCGCGCACTTCGACACGATTGGGCTCGCACCATATCGCACGCTCTTCCCTGGAACTCCCGCCACGCTCGGACACCACAATATCGAGTCTCATATGCTGCTGCGCCGCGCGGCCAAAGAACCGCACGCGCTCAAGCGCATGTACTTCTGGCAGGAAGGCGAGCGCGTGCAAAAGTATGAGGCGACAGTCGCTAACAATTTTGCCGCCCACATCACCTGCTCAGACCTTGACGGCGAGCGGCTGCGCGCGATTGCGCCACAGGCCCATGCCGTCACAATCGCAAACGGTGTCGACGTTGAATACTTCCGTGCCGCGCGCAACGAGTCGGCGATACCGTCCCTGATCTTTGTCGGCAGTTTGAATTGGTATCCGAATGTCGACGCTGTGCAGTTTCTGCTGCGGGACATTTGGCCTTTGGCAAAGGCGAGCGTCCCCGAACTGCGGCTTGACATCGTAGGCTCAGCGCCGCCGCCGCACATCGTTGAGCTGGCGGCCACCCTCGAAGACGTGACGGTGCACGGATTCGTCGACGATGTGCGGCCACTTATGAACGCGGCGCATCTATATGTATGTCCGATACGCGATGGAGGCGGAACCAAACTCAAAATTCTCGATGCTTTCGCGATGCAGCAATGCGTGATTGCACATCCGATCGCCTGCGAGGGCATCGATGCGGTGCCGGGCCGGCATGTCCGGATCGCAGAATCCGCCGCTGCGTTCGCCGCGGCGATCACCGAGCTATTGCGGAGTCCCAGGGAGCGTGCGGAGATGGGCCGAGCGGCGCGCGAGCTCGTCGTAGAGCGCTATTCCGTTTCTGAGATAGGCCGGCGGCTATGCGAGGTATTTGAGTCGGTCGCGGCGCCACGCTGAGCACAGGCTTGGCCGACGACGCGGGCCCGCGAAAATTTACTACTGTTAAATGGATCACGTGTCAGACCCACGCACGTGAGGCTTTGCCTCCAGATTTGCATAATAAATCTGGCCGCCGCGACGAATATGCGTTAAAGCGGGTGTCTCATCCGAGAGACAATTGCGGCGGGTGTATTGTCGGGTGACAATCTTGCGCCGGGGGCGCTCGGGTTTGCTGCGTCGAGTCGCAGATTGCCCTGTTCCGTGCCGCAATTCGTGGCGCGGGCAATCTCCGTAGCGAGGACTGATATTCATGTTCACACGACGAACGCTGCTGAAGCGCGGCGGTTGCGCCGCTCTTGCCACGGCGGTCCCCATGCTAATTCGTACGGCGCGCGCCCAAGCTTCGAACTTCAATTACTATATTTCACCGACTGGGTCGGATTCGAATCCCGGCACGCTTGCGAGCCCATGGTCGATCAACGCTATCAATACGAGGCAATCGACCTACGCTGGAAAATCCATCGGTGTAATGGCCGGCACGTATAACATTTATGCGCTCTGTCAGGCGCTGGCAAGCTCGGGCTCGCAGCAAACGGCAGCGCTGTCGGTCAATGGCGGCACCGCGGGTTCACCCACGCTGATTGCTTCGTGTAATGCAAGCGGCGTGTATACGCCGCGTGTCGCGATCATCACTGGCGCAAATCCTTCAGGCGGAGGCTATCCAACCAACCCTTGCGGAATGATCGGCCAGGGAGGAGGCAATCCCCCGCCCAATCTGGGCAATGTGATTATTGACGGTTTCTACATCACGCGCGGATTTCAGTACGGCGTCAATTTCTACCTCAACAGCACCGAGGTCGCAGTCAATGGCAACGGCGATGGCGGCGCAACCGGGATAGAGGTACGTAACTGCGAAATTTTCGACATCGGCGGCGTCGTCGATAACAACGTCGCGGGATTGTTTTTGCAGAATTGTACGGGCGCTTGGATTCACAATAACAAGATTCACAGCGTTCAGCCCACTACCGGCGGGAATGCTACGGACGTGGCAGGCATTTTCTCGTATTACTGCTACTCGAACATTTACGAGTACAACACCATATACGACTGTAATCAGGGCTTTCGCGACAAGTTCTTTCCGAACGGCAATCACACCCTGCGTTACAACTATGTCGAGATCAACGGACTTTTCCCAACCGGCGCATTGGGCGACGGCAGTGGTGGCTCTGTTGGTGATACCTACACGGTCTATAACAATATCTTCAATGTCATAGGCGCCGGAGCTGCACTTTGGTATAGCAACGTGTGGCCTAATGGAAAATCCGAGAACACCGCATACGGCTTTTACAACAATACTTGCATATTTCCGAGTGGCGGCAATGGCGCTTTTCTGCCCGCGGGCGGGGCAAACGTCAGCTCCGGCACCAAGGCCACTCACTACAATAACGTCTATCAGTACGCCGGCACGCCAAATTACCAAGGCGTGATCGCAGTGGTCGCCGGCGGCCTAGCGCTGTCCGACTACAATCTCTATGGGGCGGGTGCTGCAAGCGGCGCCTATCTTACGGTCGCGCCATTCGCCAATCCGGGTGCGCCGTCGAATTCCTACACCCTGGGCGGCTGGCAAAGCGCGCTCGGAGTCGATGCTCATTCTGCCGCGCTGAGTCCGACATTTGTGAGCCCCACATCACTCAATCCACCTGGCTTTGCATTGGTCGCCGGCACGGCTGGCAGTGCGAGCGGCTCGACTCCCGGAAGAGTGGGCGGCGTCACCGGCGGCGCCCTGGTTGATATGGGCGCTTGGGGCGGAGCCTCTCCGCCCTCGCAAATCGGCTGCAACTTCAGTGCGGTTGGCGCGATACCCAACCCGCCAGTCATCCTCAGCGTGACCTAGTCTGCGGCCTTCTGCGCGACGAAGACGACGACGTGGCTGCCGGCCAGCGGGGCAGCGGGGTCGGTCTGTCGGGTGATGAGTCGCTTGACAACAAATCCCCCGCGCTGCAGACAGTCCTGCGCGGATTCGATCGTGTAGGACTTTCGCAGCGGCTGGCGGATTGGACGCCAGAGCTTTTTCTTGATCCAAGATCCGAAGGCGAACGGCCGAAACTTCGGAAATAGGAACTCCCTGATTTTCAGCGCAATCCGTTGCGACCGGCTCAGATCGGTGTGAATCAACGCCACGTAGTGACCGCCGCCACGCAGTACGCGGCAGATTTCGGCGGTGGCGGCATCGGGATTCGCGAAATGTTCCATTACGCCAACTGAGACGACTACGTCGAAGGCATTGGCAGCGAATGGCAGATCCTCGGCCAAGGCAACGGCGCAACTCGCGGTGGAGCGCTTCGCGGCACGTTCGAGAGCATGAACGGACGGGTCAATCCCGAACTTATGAGTTCCAGGCAGCGCGGCGAGGAGAGTTCCTTCTCCGCAGCCAACTTCGAGCAGGCTTCCGTGATTCAGCGATGCGACTAGATCGCTAAAGAAGCCAATGAATTTCTCAGATCGCCCCTGGTCAGCCCACACATTCTCGTGATGACTGTAAATGTCATCGTATACATCACGGACAAATTGGCGCTCGTCCGCGCTCGGGCCTTGTAAGAACGAGGGGATGCCGCTAACTAAGGGGTACTGTGCCCCGCACTTACTGCAGGCGAACGCAAGCAGTGTTCCCTTGCACCGAGGGCATACGTACATGACTTTCGAGCTACTCTCAGCAGGGCTTCGGGGTCTCTATGGGCGGCCAAGAAAATCGCGAGTCATATCGATCCAACGATGTCGCCGCGGGGCCATGTTAGGGGTCTAACGAGCCACCTCAGGATATTTTAGAGGAACCTGCAGCTTAACAGAAGCATAATAGTGGCTACTGTTGATGCGCGTCTCAATTGCCGCGCAAAATTGCGCCGCCGCTCGATTGGCTAAATAAGCTTGCAGTCGATGTCTGAAAGTGATTCCCATGCGCTGAGTTCGGAGCCCGCAGCCCCCGCGCCACTCGCGTATTTATTCATGATCCGCGTCGGGCCAACCTATTCCTTGGGCGACTTGGCACCGGAGTGTGAGCTGTTATCGCGCCGCTTCGCCGGAGAGTTCTGGTCATATGGTTCCTATGAAGCGGACCGGCAAATTGGCCGGATGCGTTTGCACGTCGTCAAGGACGTCAACAAGGTTGGAATGCTTAATTTTCTCAGCTTCGCGCGGCAAGTGATGCGTCGCGCCACAGAGCTGCGAGCGACCCGCACTCAGCGGATCGTTGTCACCTCGTATGACCCATTCAAAGGCGGTCTATTGGCACTGCGAGTCGCTCGCCGCCTGAATGCCGCGTTTGTCTGCGAGGTCAACGGGGTCTATGGAGATCGCGACAATTTTGCGCACGTCAAGGCGGCTGTCTGGCGAACGATGCGGCTGCTGCAGATGCGCTTCATTGGCAGCTACGTGTTGCGCCGAGCTGATGCCGTGCGATTGCTGTTCATGGACCAGCTGGCGAACTTCGTTACATTGCGAGACGCCACGGTGCTACGGCATTTTTTTGCCCTGACTTATACTGACCGATTTTATTCGGCTCCCGAAGAGAAAATCATTCTTGCCGCTGGCTTTCCCTTCATGCGCAAGGGCGTAGACATACTTGTCGAGGCATTCGTACGCCTGGCACCGCGCTACCCCGACTGGAAACTCGTGCTAATCGGTCATCTTATTCCTACGGAATTGCGAGCGCTGGGCCTGGAGCATGCGCAGATTCTGGCGCTGCCGGGCATGCCGCAGGAGGAATTGGCAAAGTGGGTTTCCCGCTGCGCCATCCTTGCGCTGGTGTCGCGCAGCGAAGCCATGGGACGGGTTCTGTTGGAGGGCGCTGCCGCGGGCAAGTGCAGAATAGCCACCAGAGTGGATGGCATACCGACAGTTGTCGAGGATGAAGTTGACGGCGTTCTCGTCGAGAAAAACAACGTCAATGAGCTGTGCGCGGGCCTCGCCAGGCTGATGGACGATGAGGACCTCAGGCGGCGACTCGGCGCCGCTGGCCAGCTGCGCGTCGCCAAAGAGTTTTCCCCGGAGAGCTACCTTGCGCACTTCAGCGAGCTGGTTGCCGCGACGCTTGATGCCAAGGATCTCGCTATTCAGTGAATGCTCCAACGCAAAATGCGCGCCCGAGAGTTCTCGAAGTGCTCTATTCATTTGCGTTTGGGGGTTCCGAAATCGTCGGACTGCAGCTGGCGAAGGAACTCGCCGCGTCGGGTGTCGAAGTGCTATGTGCGGCCATTGATAATGCTCCAGGGCCACTGCAGGAAAAATGTGCTGAATACGGGATAAGAACGGTGGACTTGAATATCCCATCCACCATTTTTGAAAGAAACGGAATCAGCGTCGGTGTGACGAGGCGGTTGCGCAACCTTCGTCTGGATGCAATTCACGTGCACCACTTTCTTGGTCTTAATAGACTTGGATTGCCGGCGCGACTTGCGGGAATCAAACGAGTTGTAGTCACGGAGCATTCCGTTCTTGACGTCAGTCAAAGCCTTGCTGGCAGAGTGCGTGCCCGCATAAGTTGGCGATTGGCAAGCGCGATCACGGTCATACACCAGAGCATTAAGGACTATTTGTGTGAAGAGCTGGGGATGCATCGCGATCGGCTCACAGTGATACCGATTGGCCTGGAGCTGGACGAATACACGCGGCGCGACCGGGCTGCGTGTCGGGCTGCACTCGGCTACGGATCGCAGTTGACGTTTGTCTTTGTAGGGCGCCTCGCGCCGGTGAAGAATGTACCGGGGCTCATCGCGGCGTTTCTTGCGGTGCAGTCCGCGCAATCCCCGGATTCCAGGCTAATTGTGGTCGGGGACGGGCAGGAGAGGGGCGCTTGCCAGGACCTTATCAGTTCGCACGACTTCGGGTACCGCGTCAACCTCATCGGTGCGCGGATCAACCCGCAACCCTATCTGGCAGCGGCCGACGTGTTCGTTTTGAACTCACGCTCCGAGGGCACACCGCGCGCGCTCCTTGAGGCAATGGCGACGGGTTTACCCGGGATCTGTCCGGCGGTTGGCGGAATCCCGGACCTGCTCGACGGCCGTGGATGGCTTACGGCTCCGGGTGATCCGTCCTCTCTCCAGGCCTCGATCGAATTCGTGTTGCAGCACCCTGAGAAAGTCCTCGAGTTCAGCGAGCCGTGCAGACAATATGTTAAATCGAATTTCGACTCCAAGCGCATCACTGAACGCTATCGCGAGCTGTTGGTCGGTCGACCGTGGTAACGCGCGCGCGGACAGCCATTCAGCTAGTCAGTACCGGTGGCCTGTATGGCGCCGAGCGGGCTTTGCTGGAACTGGCAAGCTACCTCAAAGATCAGGGCTGGGACAGTCATGTGGTAGCACTGGAGGGCCAGGGGGCGACGCCGCTCGTGGATCGTGCGCGTGCATTGGGGTTGGCAGCAGAGGCGTTCGTGCCCACGGGACGATTGGCGCTACTGCCGATGGTGAAGCGCCTGCGGCAGCTACTTAGCCAGTATCCGCGAGCAATCGTACATTCCCATGGATACAAGCCCGATGTCCTGCTATCCGTACTGGGAGCGCCGCAAAAGTTGGGCTGCCTGGCAACCTGTCACAACTGGATCAGCGATTCATTCAAGATGCGGCTGCTTGAGGCTCTCGACAAGCGAGTCCTAAGAGGCTTCGACCATGTCGTGGCGGTCTCGGGCGAGGTGTCCGCGGAATTGATCGCGAGCGGCGTACCGTCGCAGAAGGTCTCCATCATCAAGAATGGCATCAGCGCGCCGGTCGTAGGGTCCGACGTGGGCCGAAGGGTGCGTGACGAATTCGACATTCCGATGAGCGCCAAGCTTATCGTGCTTATAGGGCGCTTGGCGCGCTCAAAGCGCATCGATCTCCTGCTCGCAGCTGTCTTGAGCCTGCCCACCAGCATGGACGTACATGTTCTTTTGGTGGGCGAAGGAGAACAGGGTCAAAACCTGGTCGAGCTTGTCAAGCGCCAGCATCTCGAGAGCCGCGTGCATTTGTGTGGTTACCGCAGTGATATCGCTGAAATCCTGACCGCGGCCGACCTTTTGGCATTGACATCCGAAAAGGAGGGGCTACCGATTGTTATATTGGAAGCGATGGCGATGTGCTGTCCCATCGTCACGACTCGCGTCGGCGAAATTTCTCAAGTGTTGAGCGATGGCAGGGATGCGTGGATCGTTCCACCAAAAGACGTCGGCGCGTTAACGGCGGCGCTTCAGGAGGCACTTGGGCACCCGGAGGTGGCCAAAGCCAGAGCAGCGAATGCTCATGCGCAGTTCACTAGCCATTACTCTCGCGACTCGATGGGAGCTCGCTACGCTGAAGTCTATGAACGGGTTTGGGCTCGCCGCGGCTGATCGTAGTCGTAATCGGTGCGAGCCCTAATGAGCGTCAGCACTTAACTGACACGTGGTTGTGCAATCGATCCCGCCTTCTCAACGACGCACCACGCCAGTTTGGAATTAATTACCGGGGACAGATTGGCCAGGTTGCTGCTGCGTAATCGCGACCTTTTTCCACAGGGGCGGCTGACCGAAGCGCGCATAGTAACGGTAATTAAAGGTCAAGGGATCATGCGTATCTTCGAACAGCGAGGGCCCGTAGATGCCTGATATCTGGGGATCGGAATACCCCAAAACCGCGAGGATCGTTGGAAAGATATTGTAATGACTTGAGTGGTTGAAGTTACGCACCGCTCCCTCGCGCGCCGCGTCTGACCAATCGGGCAAGCCAGTAATGATCACTAGTGGTACGAGCCCCTCAATTCCCGAAGGCTCCGGTGAACAGTGTAGCTTGAAGGTCGCTTCGTCTTTACCAAAGTCCTCGCCGTGATCAGAGGTATAGAGAATAAAAGCGTGGTCAAGATCGGCGCTGCCGAGAACGATTCTGAAGAACTCGCCAACATTCCAGAGTAGCGTGTTTCGATAGGAGTTACCGTAGCGCTCCCACGTCAGATTGCTGGGACGAACTCCTACGTCGGTTATGGATTCATACGCCCCACGCGGAAGTGCGGGTGTGTAACGCATGAATCTGTCGGGGAATTTGTCGTGGACGGGAAAATGGGCGCCAACTTTGTTTACGTATATGAATTCCGCCACATGATTTTTGGTGCGGGCCGCGATGAGCTCGGCAATCCTGATGTCACGGTCGACAACCTTCACGTCGTCAAATTGAATAAACTCGTCAATTGCGGAAAGCTCATAGGCATCCATGCCGTTTTGCAAGCGCTTCCCGGAACGCTGCCCGTCAACATAGACGGTTCGAAAACCGCGGCTCTTCGCATAGTGAAATATCGAGGGCTTGTGGTCCGTGGTCAGGCGGTAGTCGTCGCGAGTGCCGCCATAACGCAGCAGCATGTTGCTGCCCTCGCTGCAGTTGTTGCCGGATGCCGCGAGCCCAAAGTTGTGTATCGCCGGATTGGTGCTGAGCAGGTTTGACGTCACGCCGCTAGCGGCCCCGACGTCCAGGAAATCGCCGCGCACGCTTTCGTCGACCAGGAGAATTACATCGTAGTCAGGCTTGGCCGGGATGCTTGCGAGTTTCACGCTCTCTCGCGGCGCCTCTTCAGAGTGATACGCCTCGACTCCCAGGAGTATGAGATACGCGGCGACGACGTCATTCCCGGGAAGACCCTGCAGACCATCCCCGCCCCGGGCGTACGCGATACTCGTGATTCCGATAATCACTAGTGGCGCCAGCGCCCAGGGTAGCACGTCCCGAAAGAACCCGCGTCCGTGACGTGTAGGGGTCAGGGCAATGCCGACAAAGAGGGAGCTGCCCAGCAGGGCAGCTCGAATAAAGACCGGCATGAACTGGCTGATGGCGTCACCAATAAATGCCTTCGCGCTTAGCATCGTGATAAACGCATCGTATGTCATGAACGATTGAAGAACAGCCTGATAGGCGGCCCAAAACGTCAGCAGCAATCCGAAAAATATTGCGTATAAGATTCGAACGTAGAAATTTGCGATAAACGCGACTGCCAAAGTCGACGCTACGCATAGCGCGAGCAGCAACAGATAGGCCAGCTGCAACTTCCATGTGGCGACGTGCTCAAATCGGCCGATGTACAGTTGTAGTGGAAGCGCCAGAGGAATCCCCAGCAACACAATCTTGAGTATGTTGATCCGTAGTGTGGCCATTAAGCGTTCAAATTGGCGAAGCGTTGTTGTGTAACATCGGCAGCGAGGGCGAAATGTTAGCACGTCTCAGGCCATTTTCGGGCGCCTGAAATGTGCTGAATCGGGCGGCGCGGCCCACCACGCCAGGGAGCTACTAATCGGGAGGGTGGTGACTGTAGTCGCTCGCGTTGGTGTCGGCCACGCGCTTCAGGAGAGATATCTCCGGCTCCTTCGAAGACGCAACGATGGTGAAGTCCGGGCAGGCTAGGGAGGCCTTACCAATGATTGAGACATACTCAAACTCATGACTGATCTTTATACAGTCCGGTCGCGGATATCCCGGCCGAAGAGCCCAAAAAATGGAGGGCGCTTCGGGTACACGGACGTAGCGAAAATAGCTCATTGCTTCGCCAGTCGAGCCGGAAAAGAGATAAGGCGTAATGGCGCCGCGGTCAATTGTCGCCCAGGATCCTGCGTGTAGAAAAGCTTGATGGCGGCCAAGGTTGGGAACGGCGCTTACAGGAAGCAGAGTGCTGTCCGCTCGAACGGTCTGCAGTAGCGTCCGGTACACCCCAATGGATTGGTCAAGCGGAAGCAACTTGTAGTCCAAAAGCATGAGATTCACGAGCGCCAGCCACACAGCTACAGTCCACGCGGCAATTTGAACGCGCGGGGAGGCTGCATCGATTGCTACAAGGATCAGGAGCACGACGCCCGTGTACATCGGTGCCAACGCCCGTACATCGACGTCATAGCCACGCCCTTGCGAGACTGGCAGCACGCAGTACAACACGACAAAGGCGCCGATCATCACGACGCAAAGCAATATGCGGCGATCTTCTCGCAGCGCCCGCCAGCGCCGAACACCGAGCCACCCCAATAGCGCAATAGGCAGCGCGCATAGCGCCTCGGAGCGAAGATCGAAGCGTACGAACGGCGAAACCAGCCGCAGGGCCTTGTCCGCAAGTGTGCCCCAGTTGCTGTCGCCGTGCGTCGCGGCATCTGGATCCAAGAGGCCGCAAGCAAGCAGGGCACTCGCAACGACGAGCGGTGCCACCACCGCTATCGCGCGCCGGCGCAGCGGCGCAGGGTAGCCGATCGCCATGACCACGCACAGCAGGCAAACAAATAGAACCGTCGTAATATGGACGAAGTATCCCAATGTGGTGACGACGAATATTACCGTGAGGCGCCACCAGGCAGGGTTCTCGCATTGCCGGCACAGATTGGCGCCTACGACTAGTGATAACGCAACGGCAAGTTGGAAATTGAAGAATCCGGCCAGAAAGAACCAGCTCGAGCCAAGATAGCACCCAATCAGAAATCCTGTTGCCGACGCGAAGGAGCTCAAGCGCAATGAACGAACCAAATAAGAGAACGAGGCGGGCAACGACAGGAACACGAGCGCCGTCCAAAGCGGACCTGCACGGCTAGCCCCGATGCCCTTCACTAGAAATGCAAGCGCCAGATCACCGAGTACGTACGTTGACAGGGAGAGCTTGACCGTGAATGCACGGCCGAAACGCACACCGTGGTCAAATAGCGCGTCTGCCATCACCACCGAGCGAGCGAGGTGATTCGGGAAATCCAAAAATGGCAGATTGTGTAGTCGCATCCATAGCAGAAAATACACACTGGCGATTATGATCGCGCTTGACCACAGCGCCCGCACCCACGGGCGCGGAATAGACTCGTCTAGATTTTGATCCGGACGCGGTGCAGTTGCTGAAGTCATTTGACGCACATGACAAGCCTAGGGACGGCAGCTCTAAAGCGGCGCGCAAAAAGCAGGCGACCCACTGGATCGCAGCTCTGCATGAGCGTCCCCTGCGTTAGATTCTCGTTGTCTGTTGCTGCTTGCGCGCGCACGTCTGCCGCCTCAAGGTGGCGGTTGCACCGTGCAAGTCTCACAAGTAGCCGACAGCTCGGACGCTGTGAGCTTATGCAATGCGCGCACGCCATACGGGATCTCCTTAAGATTGGCGACGAAAGGCACTTCGCTCAAATCACGATGTGACCAGGGGTCGATTGCGCCCACAAACGAGATCACGATCGCAACCCAAAGCAGCACGCGGAATGGGCGCGCGCGCTTTGGGCCGTAGCTCTTGAAGTAGGGGTACAAGAAGAAAAATAACAGCGGCAATAAGGGTACAAACCATCGAATGCTATAGGACCAGCCTCCGTAATTGTTAGTGGCGAATAGATAGTACAGCACCACTGCAGCACTGCCAGCGGCGACAGCAATTCCCTCGTAGAAGAAGTGTCCCTTCTCGCGGATCACCCGAACCAGTCCCCAAAGCGCAATTGCGATGATCGGGTCATAGAGCAGAAATCCCTTAGGACCAACGAGTGCAGAAAAAGCATAGCCGAGGGCGAATTGCGCGCTATTGCTATGCACACCGGAAAGCTGATCGGTTCCCACCCACGGCGATCCGGGATATTGGAAATACGACGCGACGATTTGCACCGGCACTATGCTGTGATGGATCGAGTAGGTTATTGCGAGTGCTGGCAAGAGCGTAGTAAGAAGCGGCAGCAGATAGAAAATTATGCCGGCACGAAGGCGCGGATCATGCAGAACGTATAGAAGAAATAAAATGTAGAAAATTCCCGTGGGGACATCGGCGGTGCCGGCAAGCGAGAGGAAGAACGCAGCGAGGCCGAGATTTAGACTAACGGTGGCCTCGAAGCGAGCTCTCAGCAGAAAGTAGAAGCCGATGCCAAGAAACGAGGCCGCGAGCGCGTGACTGTTATAGGTGCTGGACCAACTGAAATACAGCGAGCCTAGCCCGAGGGCAACAGTTGCAAGAAGTCGCTTTTCGACATCCAGGTCCGTGTATGCAAGCGAAGAAAAGAACGCGAGTGTCCCGAGCAGCCAGAATAATCTGACAGTCAGCAGCGTAACAAGGTAATAGGGAAGACTCGAACCGAGGTGCAAGCCGAAACCTGCGTGATACAGCGGCCAGTAAACGGCCGCGCCCAAAACGGATGGGATTGGCGGCTTGTCGCTGTAGAAGTGGCCGCCGATAAATACCTTGTCGCCGGTACCGATAAACACGCTGTTGTCGATCACAAACGTATGAGATTCAACCAAGGATTGAACGGTCGCGATGCGACTCGCAGCGTTCCACGAGCCCGGCGCCGCGTGAGTCGTAACCAGCGCGAGGGCCACCAGGAGATAAACAAGACGTTGGCGCGGTGAGAGCTGACCCCAGAGGTCCCTAAGTCTCGACATGCGGAAGGCTCCCGAGTTGTGCCGGAAGCGCAACGCTTCCGAGTGTGTGAGCCCGCCGCAGCGTGTGTAACGGCCTAAGCCGCACCCGCAAGAGTCCGCCAGCATTGTAAATGTCAATCAGCTGGAAGACGTTCAATGCGGCTTGCTCCCTGGATCGAGCCTCTCTTCTAGGCCGGCCTGATCTGGCTTGCGGCCGTCTTCTGCTAGCTGCCGATACTGCTGCGGCGGGGCCACCTGCTCCAAGATCGCGACGGTCCGAAATCGCGCAGACTCACGAAAGCCGGGAATTGCGCCCTCTGTCACCGGCACGAGGATGTGACTAACCAGGGAGCGCACCGCGCTCATCGGCACGGCGTCGATTTGTTGTTTAAAATAAAAGGGAACGTCGTGGTGAAGAAAGTAGAAGCCGCCCGAATCTGCCCAGTGGCCGGTCAAATCGAGGACGCCTGCGACGTCGGTGCGGCGCGAAAGCTCGAGAGTCGCCACGAGTCGATCGTTGCGCGCGAATATTCCGTGCTGAAGACACTCCATTGCCGACAGCGCGGCAACGAGTGCGATCGCAGTGCCTACGAGCGTTAGATCAGGAATTGTCGGGCGCAATCGCTGCGAGCCATCGACGATTGCAGCAGCCAACAAAACTAGCAGCAGCGGCACGGCCAGAATAACAAAGCGATACTCCTTATGGGCTATCAGTGAATGCGGCACGAGTACACACGTGAGCAGCAGCAGAATGGGCCATGAGCGCCGCCATTGCACAACGCCATACCCGATCGCAAGCAAGTGCACGCCCAGGGACCCAACTGTCAGCCAATACAGGTACGCAAAAGGCGGGCTACTTCCAAATACGTCGCCTTTGCCTAACAACAGATTGAGCTCAAAATTGTTGTAGTACGAGATGAACGCAGTGCCCCACGACCACGCGTCGAGGAGGCCCGCAAATCCAACGACGGCCGCGCCGGCAAGAGCGGCAAATACCGCGCAGCGCCAGGACCATTTGATCCCAACCAACGCCCAGAGGGCGATGGCCGGTACGGTATACTGCAAACGCAGCGCAGTGCCGGCGCCGAGAAGTAGACCGACTACCACCGCGCGTCGTGTGCTCGCACCTCCCATGACGAGCGCCAGAGCGCTAACTATTGCGTATGCACTCAGCACCTCGGGAGTGGCAACGGTAGACACATATAGGAGCTCATACCAAATCGCTGTCAGCACGGCAGCGAGGCGGCCCGTACGCTCGTCGAACATGTTACGTCCAAGGGCGTAGCTTGCGTATACCAAGCAGAGCGACACAACCGCGAGAACGCTCTTCAGCGCGGGTATGTAGGCTGTCGGTCGGTCGAGGCCGATTGCTCGCAAAGCCTCAAGCAGCGCCGCCAGCGTGCCCGGTAGCAGCCAGTTTCGAGCTGCAAGGCGATACTCCCAGGGAACAATGCCGTAACCGTAAACAAGGCGGTGCGCTTGCTCGAGATACTGGAACAGTTCGTCTGGGTACGTGATCCGCATGGACCAACATGCCAGGAAAAGGCGCACTGACAGAGCCGCCAGCGCGACGAGGTGGATCCCGGCCCAGAATCGTGCGCGCACATGCTCGTCGCCATCACCGGCCGGCGTCATGGCACGAACCACATCCTAGGCAGTCTCGATCCACCGACGCATCAAGTCGACCGGTTCCGTATGACCTCGGCGGCAGCGCTTGGCGCGTCGGCGCGGCGAGATTCTCGCGCGGGCGCGTGCCATTTAAACGTCCAGTAGGAATTAAGAAAGTAATTCATCGCAGTCGTCGGCAGAATCGCCGCCAGCTGATCGACCTGAAGCGGCAATTCGGGAAACAGCTTCGACAGAATGACAAATGTGCCAAAGGTCACCGCCAGCGATGCGAGCGACACCATGTTGAACTTCAAACCCCTAATGCCGATGTGCTCCGCCTTCGGCCGGTGCCGAAACGTCCAGGCGTTGTTAAGCATGAAATTCCACAAAATAGACACCTCTACTGCCAAAGGTGAAGCGACGTAGGAGTTCACGCCCCACGCGAGCAACGCGGAGAACGCCGCAAGATTTACAACCACGCCTGTGGCACCGACGATGCAGAACTTGATAAAGGTGCGCGCACTCCACAGGCGAATCCACCAGGCATTGACCAGGAATTCGACGATGTCGCTGACCCCGAGCTTGCTCTCGCCGAGCTTTCTGTCGACAAAGTGCACCGGTATTTCCAGTACCTTGGCGCCGAGCCCCACGGCGCGGTGCAGCAGAGCGATCTGAAAAGCGTAGCCCTTGACCCGCAAGGTACCGAATTCGATTTGCCGCAGCACGGAGCTGCGGATGGCGCGAAAACCGGCAGTGCAGTCATGTACATCGTACAAACCGGCAACGTAGCGGGCGACCAGATTGCCGACACGGGAATTCGCCCGTCGTTGCCAGCTCCAGGTGCTAGGAATCGAACCTCCAGGTACGTAGCGGCTGCCGATAACAAAATCCGCGGGCGACTCCAGTGCCTTGAGTAATCGGGGCAGATCGGCCGGATCATGAGAAAAATCAGAATCCATCTCCACCACGACGTCGGCTGCAAGCACGCTGAGGGCGTGCTGCATACCGCGGATATACGCAGCTCCTAAGCCGCGCTTTTCCCCGGTGATTAAATGCAGGTTTTGGTGGCTCCGCATCAGCGATTGCACGGCGGATCCGGTCCCGTCGGGTGAGTTGTCATCTACCACAAGAATGTGTGCCTGATACGGCACGCCGCGCAACTGCTCCTGCAGTACCGGAATCAGCGCCTGGATGTTCTCGCGCTCATTGTAGGTGGGCAGGACAATGACGAGTTTCAACGTTTCCACAGCTTTCTCTTCTTATGAGAGACGTAAGCGATCGCCTCTTAAGCAATCACGGCGAGGGCGTTCTGCTGGACCGCAGCGCGGTCACGACAAGCACGAAGGATGAGTTCGAGCGAAGTGCATGTCAACGGGCAGCCACGATGTGAACGCGTGACGAATATCCCAAAAACACCACTTCCGCCGGCGAAGAATCTGCCGCGTGTACACGCTGCGGCCATGTGTATCTGACTCGACATTTGCAGCGGCCATTCGTTGACGCATGGGAACTGCGCACCGAAGTTCACGATCTACGCATGTGCCAAATGGCACCGTCCCTAACTCGTCGGCCCCAATCAATTCACGGCCGAACTAGGCGTCGAGTGTTGCGATCCGCCGGCAATTCAAAGGCTGGGTGGCCCCAGGAATGGCACACCGGTTCCAGTTCACAAATTATTCAAGAGCAACTGTGACGCATGCCAGCTTCCTTCTAGAGATTCGGCGCCGAGCCTGTTCGTCGGCTCATCGCGGCGTTGGAGCGTGGGCGGAGCTTCGGCCGTCGGGAGATTCGATAACCATCACGACTGGCATTGACATAGTGTGATCCCGCGCACGACCGGGCAGAGGTATTAAGCCGCCGCCGTGTGTATGCTTAACACTTGATCTGCCGAAATGATCCTGCGAGTTATCGATCACGTCCCCAATGCCGGGCTTAGGATGCGCGGGATCGAAGGTACTTACATCCGCTCTTTGGCAGTGTATGCACGATGCCGGAGACGCCCGGCAGGCCCCTGGTCCTTGACACGGCAACCAGGATCAACATCGAGATGGGTCGGACCGTCGAGCGGCGTTAGAGGTACTAAGACTTCGGATGCCTGCGTCGACACATCCGACTCGTAACTGTAAACGAAGATCATGGTTCCGGCCGTAGTTGTCAACAGTAGCCTGAACGCATTGGGCGTTATACGGAGTCTTGCGCCAGGGCGCATGTCCGTTTACATGGTAACGACGACGCGCCGATGTCCGGCAGCCTGGTCGCGCTTTTGCCGCGTGGTCCAATTGCCAAGCTTGAGCGGCCGCGCGCTGATTGACGGGCTTAAGCGATTGGCGAACCGCATCGGCCAGAAGCCGGTATTGATATTGACGGGTGACGCAGAAGTCGACGCTGTATCGACTTTTCGTGAAGAGCTCGAGCCGCTGTTTCGCATCAGTTTGCCATCGAAGGAGGTGGTGACGCTGCTTGCCGACAAAACGCTGTTTCAGAAGTATGCGGAGCGCGAGCAATTTCCGGTACCCCGCGCGATCGTGATCACTCGCGCCTCTGAGCTACAGTTGATTGCAGGCTTGACACCTCCGTTGGTGATTAAACCGGGCGATAAGACGCTGGTGCTAAGCGGCCAGGTGGAGCGCGCGGTGCGCGTAAACACCCTCGAGCGCGCCCGGTCCGAGGCATCACGCATGCTGCATCACGCGGCGCGCCTTGTCGTCCAGGAATGGGTCGACGGAGCTGATACTGAAATCTATTTCACGCTGTTTGCATGCGACAGCAGTTGCAACGTGCTGACGATATTCTGCGGCCGCAAATTGGTGTGCGATCCGCCGGCAGTTGGCAGTACCGCTGTTTGCGTCGCGGCGCCGGACCAGGCGGCCGAGTTGGGCAGCTTGAGTAGACAAGTTATTGCGCGAGTTGGATACAAGGGCATAGGCAGTTTGGAGTTCAAATTCAACCGCAGGGCCGGGAAATTTATCATCATTGAGCCCACGGTCGGCCGAACTGATTGGCAGGAGGAGATCGCAACACTGTGTGGGGCAAATATCCCGCTCATCACGTATTGGGCGGAAGTCGGGCGCCAGACGCCAGAGAGCCGCGCTGGGCGATCTGATATCGCCTGGCGATCATCGATTGAGCATCGAGTGCCGCAAGGCATGCTGGCACAGGGAGCGAAGATGTTCGATGGATATTTTAGGCTTGGGGACCCATTGCCCGGCTTCTACTACTATGGAATAGAAAAGTTACCGGATTACGTATGTCGACGGATAAAGCATCTCATCCGGATGCCGGTGCGTGCAATGGCCGCAGCGATGCGAATTTTACCTTAAATGCGAAGGACGAAAGATGTCAATCAGTGACACGGTGATAGTTGGTGCCGGACCCTATGGGCTGTCAATCGCGGCACATCTGCGCGCCGCCGATCTTCCATTTCAGATATTTGGCAGCACGCTAGAGAGTTGGCGCGCGTTTATGCCTGCAGGCATGGTTCTCAAATCCGAGCCCTTCGCCTCGAACCTATGGGATCCGGGGCGCCGCTTCACGCTTGAGCGATTCGCAGCGGAGCGGAAGCTGACCTATAAACATAGTGGTCGGCCGCTCAGCCTTGCGGATTTTCTGGATTATGCGGAGTGGTTCCGGCAGCGTGCTGTGGGTGAACCAAATCCGGCGAAAGTGGAGAGAATCACCGCCAGAGCGGGTGAATTTGCGCTTGAGTTTGCAGGACAGTCGCCGATCAGGGCGCGCCGCGTCATCTTGGCGACAGGTCATATGCCGTTCCGCTACGTACCGCAGGAACTCGCGGGGCTTCCGGAACCATTGTGTTTCCACAGTACGCGCATCGGGGATGTGCGTGCGTTTTCGCGGCGGGACGTGACGATTGTCGGAGCGGGTCAGTCGGCGCTGGAATCCGCGGCACTACTGTACGAGGCGGGCGCGGCCGTGCGGCTGATTGCACGTACAGATCACATCATTTGGAATCCAGCGCCAAGCGTCAAGCGGCGCTCCTTCATCGACGCGATTCGGCAGCCGGAGTCAGGACTCGGCTTTGGCTGGCGCAGCGTTGCGATCTGCGAGCTGCCGCAGGTCTTTCGAAAGCTTTTTCCTGCGGAAAAGCGCCATCGGTTTGTCGCCGGCAGCTGGGGCCCAACCGGTGCGTGGTGGCTAAAGGAGCGCTTCGAGAATCGAATCAACACAATTCTGGGCGCTCGCATCCGCTCGGCAAGCTTTGCAGGAGGCCGCGTCCGCCTGCTCGTTGAACAGCCGAGTGGCCCGAGCGAGATTGAGACAGATCACGTGATATGCGGGACCGGATTCAAGGTCGATATGGATCGGATGGAGCTGCTGGAGGGGGGCCTGCGGTCGAAGATTGCACGCGAGGGTGCAGCGCCGCTACTTGATGCCCACTTTGAGACCTCTATACCCGGGCTTTTCATCGTCGGTATTGCCAGCGCGCCGACCTTTGGGCCCGTCATGCGCTTTATGTTTGGCGCGAAGCACGTGGGACCAGCGCTCGCGCGTCACCTGCGCGCGACGGGCGCCGCGCGCGCATCGCAAGCCGTTGGACCGCTCAGCCGTGCCGCGAAATAGACTTCCGTGCGGCGCCCTGAGCGACTAAGCCATCTGCAGAGACTCTGAGAGTCCGGAAAAGGTCACGCCTTCGTTGGCCACATATTTGATAACCGCGTCGATGTTACGCAGGAATAGATCCAAATCCCCTGGTGTGCGGACAAATTGAGTCCGCCCCGGAATCAAAGTCGTTGAATGAAACGACATGTTGAGGTAGGCGTTCTTGCGCAGGAGGCAGCGCTTTGCCAGGGTAATCATCTCCCGGGCCGTGCTTAATTCCGGCGAGAGCCAGCGCAAATTCACGATCCGGGCCTTGTCGAGAATCCCCCTAATGTGAAGTCGCCGCGCAATGCTTCCAGCCGCAATCGCGCGCCGGCCAAATGCTTCATGGCGCTGAAGAAACCCAATGGTTACAGGGACCTCGAGGAGAGGACCCTGCGGCGCTGGCGCGAGGATGTCAGCGGAACTGAAGCGATAGACGTGCGCAGGGGCGGTGCGATAATCCGGGCCCCCGTCGGTCGCCCAGTCGACGTACGGCGTAACTGAAGTGTCGATGCGGAAGCCGAGCTCGTTTATCGCAGCCGCCACATTCGGACCGGAGCCCCATCGCCCTGCGCGAAAACTGACGGGGACGACGTTTACAGCACTTGAGATCTCCTCCTTGAGGTTGGCGATCTTGTCTCTCACTATCGTATAAGGAAGGTTGCACAGCATGGAGTTAGTTTCATTGATTTCTTCATCAAAGGGCGGTGTATTCCAGGGGTGACAGTGCGCGCCAATTTCACAGCGATGCTTCGCAAGCCTGTCCAGGAAGAACGCCCGCGCCCATTCATCTTTTATTACGGGGTAAGTAACGAGATAGGTTGGGATGGCGCCGTACGCATCGAAGATCTCCTGTACGCGAGCTAGCTCCCTAACCGCATCTAGTGAGAATCCCGATGACCGATACTCGCCCCAGTCATCTTCTTCGGTGTCGATGGTTATGAAGAATCTGGGTCTCATATGGGGGTCATTGGACGTCCGTGCTCGTTTCACTGTCGTTGGGTAGAGGAGGGCCGTGTCCTGTTACTATCCCATTGGAAAGCAAGCACTTACGATACCGGACGATAGGACACACTCCCCGGCGTGGGAGGGAGGATCGTAGCTCAACTGTCATGGATCACGCGCGAGTGAAATCACAAAACTGCTCTTCAGTCACCGTCGGCCTGAGACGCGGCGAATCGGGGCCTGTTGTGCACACACATTGTCGGCAGCGCCGACCCCTGCGCAGTGAGGGTTGCAGCAGCTTCTTGATTTCTGTGGACCCATACCGCCGGGCGAGCCTGGCCGCCGTCCTGAATTGTCATGATACGGCGCGCAATGCCCCCAAACTTTGTGAACGCCGACTATTCGACAGGTACCTCGCGGTCGGGAGTCTATCCTGGGTCGTCGGGTTGCCGAATCGCATGCGGTGCCCGGGAATACGATGATATTTTGGCAGGTGGTCTTCTGGCTGTGCGCCTGGCTTGTCGCATACGTCTACGCTGGGTACCCGGTGATGGTACGTTTGCTGGCCCACTTCGTTGGCAAGGGTGTTGTGCGTGCGCCCATTCGGCCGCGTGTCACCGTCATCATCGCGGCCTACAACGAAGCGCACGGCATTCGCGTCAAGCTCGCCAATGTCTCAGGTCTTGATTACTCGCGTGAGTTGGTCGACGTGATCGTTGTCTCCGACGCCTCCTCGGATGGTACCGACGAAATTGTCAGAGCCTTCGACCCCTCTCGCGTGCGTCTCATTCGCGTGGAAGGCAGGCAGGGTAAGACCGCTTGCCAGAACATTGCGATGCAGGGCGCGACGGGCGAGATCGTCGTCTTTACGGATGCTACGACCCGTATCGCAGCGCAAGCGCTCAATGCGCTCACGGCGAACTTCGCCGATCCGGCGGTGGGATGTGTCGCGGGATCTTTGGTTTACGAGACCGCGAGTCGGAACCCGACCGGCGAGGGTGGTGCGGCGTACTGGAGCTACGAGCTTAATTTGCGGCGCGCGGAGAGCGCTCTAGGCTCGCTGGTCGGCGTGAGCGGCTGTCTGTATGCCGTGCGGCGCTCGGCCTATCGGCCCATCGCACCCGAACTCATCAGCGACTTCGTGATAGCCCTGCATCTGCATGAGCAGGGGCTGCGCACAGTGCTGGAGCCTGCAGCAGTGTGCTTCGAGGAGACGCTCGCGCACGCCGGGCAGGAACTGTCAATGCGCGTGCGAGTCGCGGTTCGGAGTATCAACGCGTTGGTATCGGAGCGGCGCCTGTTGAATCCGCTGCGTTACGGGCTCTTCGCGTGGCAATTATGGTCGCACAAGGTGCTGCGTTACGCATCGCCACTCTTTTGGATCGCAGCGCTCGGCACGAGTCTCGCGTTGGCCGCAAATCCCCTGTACCTAGTTTTGTTCGCGCTGCAGACTTTGCTGATTGCGGCCGGCATTGCCGGGTTTCTCCTGCAGGCACGCCGGCCAGGGATCCTGACGAAGCCTTACTACTTTCTCCTGACCAACATAGCTTCGTTGCTGGCGATACTTCGCTATCTCAGGGGTGAGCGTATCGTGGCTTGGAACCCGATCCGCTGATGCTCGAGCGGGGACCGCGGCACTATCCGTGCCTCGATGGCCTGCGGGGTCTCGCGATCCCGTGCGCGTGTGCACGTCGCGCGCGTCGTGTTGCAATTGCGCGAACTCATATGGCAGCGGTCGTCGCTGTGCCGGACATGGCGGATCTTATTTGAGGAGTTGCCGCACGGCAGTACGCAGCGTCTGCAATCCGCTGGTTAGGAGTCCTGCTGCCCGCAGCTTGTGACGCTCCGCCTGCAGCTCGCCCCACCACAACGGCGTCGTGATACCTGCGAGCGCACGTTTGTATTGCGCATCTCCAGCAAGCATGTCGTAGATCGCCTGACCGCGCCGCGCGTTGTGATCTATTACCAGAGCATGCACGAGCAATCCAAGCGAGTCGCCGCGCTCGGCGGCCGAATAATTGATGCCGCTTTGGTAGAACGAGACACGGCCCTGATAGACAAAATTGTACAACAACCCCAGCGTTTTCGGGCCGGCGCTCACCCGGGCGAGCTGCACGCAACCCACCGAAAAGCTTCGTACAATCAGCTCATGGTGAAAGCGCTCGAAGAACGGAGTATCAAACGCATCGCCATGGGCCTGATTGCGCCAGCGTCTGATGTGCAGTTCTTTCAGTTCGTCGAAGAAGCTGTGCGCTTCCTGTAGCGTGGCTGGCTCTACGACGAGCACGGGTCCCAGGCGGCGCTGTACGGCAGCGAGCGTGTGGCGCACACGTGTTCGCACGCGCGGCGCCAGAATGCCGACGCATGAGCAGCTCGCAGTCGCCCGTACGCGCTCAAGATCAAGGAGTCGCCCAACGTCAAGTCGCGTCTGCCTGAGCGTCATTCCTCTTTTAGCCCAGGCATCCGCAAGCCAAGGTGGGACGCCATCCAGTTGAAATTCGTCCCAGTTTTTTTCTTGCGTTGAAAAATGGTCCAATACCTCTTCCCAGGCGCCACGTGAATGCTGTGCAGAGGCCAACAGGCCATTGTGCTCGGTGCAGATGCTGTCGTAGCGGCGATCCCCCGTCGCGTTGAGGATCCAGGTTCTCACCGGAATCAATTTGTGGCGCCAGATCGTGCGTTTGATAATGATTCCCGCGGCGATGAGTGCGCCGTCCGCGGATACCGCCATTAGCCGAGGTGTGAGGCTGCGCGGGATGCAATGCAGCCAAGTGCTGATCCACATCCACGACAAGAAGAATGAGTGCGGTGATTTCGCGGCCAGATGTCGCCAGTGCTCCTCTAGAACCGGGAGTTGAGGCAAAGGCGAGATTTCAATCATTGTCAGTCGTTGTCGCGCCGCCAGCTGGCCGGGGGGCCGGGATCAGAATCATCGATGATTTGCCGCAGCCATTGCTTTAGAAGCCGGGTCTCACCATAGCCCAGATGCCGTTCGGCATCTGACTCGGCAGCCTTGGCCGCGGCCACGAGCTCAATGACTGCCTTATGGCCCGCTGCAGTCAGACTGACCGGTACTCCCGGGTAATAGGCCCCATGCAGTTTCACAAAGCCGGCGGCGGCAAGCAAGGCGATCTGATCATACGTTACGTGAGCGCCGGTGTAGGCGAGCCGTGCGTCCAGCTGAGCGACCGACTGCTGCTCGTCGGTGCTGAGGATGCTGAGCACAAACCAATCGGCTTCGGCGAGTCCGTGTTGGTCCAGTTCGCGGCGCAAGCGCAGAAACTGCTGATAGTGGGCGCGTCCCAGCAGGTAGATGAGGAAGTCGGAGCTGAAGCTGCTGTCGGTGTCCGGCGGTGGATCTGGCATGGGCGCCATGCCCGGCTTACGCGCGGCGATCGCGTATTCGCCGGCATGGAAGACGAGCGGAGCGCGTTCCGACTGATCGAACGCCACCACTGCACCCACGAATATCACATGATCGCCGCCCTCGTAGCGGTATGCCGTGCGGCACTGAAAACGCGCTGCACAGCCCTCGAGCAGCGGGATGTCGCCCGGGCCACGCTCTACGGTAAGACCCGCGAACTTATCGGCGCCGCGGGTGGCGAAGCGCTGCGCGAGATCATCCTGCGTCGCGGCGAGCACATGTACTGCGAAATGCTCCGCTGCGAGAAACGCAGGCAGGCTCAGCGAATGGCGCGACAGGCTCCAGAGCACCATGGGCGGGTTGAGGGACACGGAGTTAAAGCTATTAGCGGTCAGACCGATGTCCTGTCCCGTGCCGTCGCGGGTCGTCACGATGGTGACGCCGGTCGCGAAGGCGCCGAGGGCGCGGCGAAACTGCTGGGAGCTCGTGATGGGTGCGGGGCTCATAACTTCAGCTTTGCAAGGGATCTTGGCGGATTCATGATTTTATTTTCAGCCCGCGATATTACCGCATCAGGCCGAAATGGCACTTTCAAAGCCGAGAGGGTCCGAGGAGGCGCTGCTGAGCAGCTGCAGCGCCAATCGCGGATTTTATTTTGTTCCGCCGCCAATCTGACCTTCAACGCGAAGCGAATAGCCGTCTACTTCCGCGCCGTGCACCCGCCAATTCTTATTTGACATCAGTCGTGCATGCGCACGAGGTGCGCACGCACGCGTGCGGCCGTGTCGCGATCCGCAGACGTGAGCAATTGACGACAGGTTGCGCAAGATTCATTCGCGCGATTTACTCGTGTCGCGTGGGTCAATAGACCGGTCACCGGATCAGTGCACAGACATTGATATTCAGACAGGCATCCACGGCGTTGCAGATTGAGTGCTGACAGATTAGGGGATCGCATGGAATTCATCGGACAGCCGAACGTAATCGTTCGGCGCGCGCAATTTTTTTTCCTCATGGCTCTCAGCGCAGCCTTGCCGGTCGTGGCTGCGAGTCCGCCGACGATCACCGGCACGCCGCCGGCGTCAGTCGTCGCCGGGCATGCGTACGCATTTAAGCCGACGGCCAAAGGCCCCGCGGGCAGTACGCTAAGCTTTTCCATCGCACACAAGCCCTCGTGGGGGAGTTTTAGCATCGCGACGGGGGAACTCAGCGGTACGCCGACGACCGCTGAGGAGGGTAAGTATTCAGACATCAAGATCAGCGTAAGCAGCGGCACGGCGACGGCGGCGCTGCCCGACTTTTCCATCGCCGTAACCGCCCCCTACACCAAGCCGACCATCAGCGGCGTGCCGGCGAAATCTGTGATTGCCGGGCAGGCATATGAATTCGAGCCGCAGGCGAGCGTTGAGGCCGGGAAAACAGCTAACTTCTCCATCACCGACAAGCCGACATGGGCGAGCTTCAGCGCGACCACCGGGGAACTCTCCGGGACCCCGGCGGCCGCCAACGTCGGAACTGACTCGAATATCGTCATCAGAGTCACTGACGGCACGACCACTGTGGCATTGCCCGCCTTCGCCATTGCCGTGACGGAGGTGGGCACCAAGTCTGCGACGCTGAGTTGGAAGGCGCCGACGCTCAATTCGAATGGATCTCCCCTTACAAATCTTGCCGGCTACCGCATATATTACGGCAGGAGCGCTACTGCTCTTACGCGCTCGATCACGATAGATTCCGTTGGCGTTACGACGGACGTCGTGACAGATTTGAGTCCCGGCACTTATTACTTTGCGCTGATGGCGTTCAATACGGCGGGCATCGAAAGCAAACTTTCGGACGTCGTGAGCGCGAAATTGTAGGAATGCGCTGCTTCAGTCTTTGCAGCGCATGCGTGCTTGCCGGTTGCGCTGACATTGGTACGGCGTCGTCGTCATGCCCCTCACGTCAAAGTGGTCGACACGTTTGCGTACGGGCGTTGGTCGGCACGTTGAGGGGTTACAAGAGGCGAATGCTCCGATTGGTCGTTGCCGCCTGCTGGCTCGCAACGCTGGTCGTCACTCTGGCTCTCGCGGCATGCGGCAGCGTTGGCGTCACATCGTCATCGGGCGCCTCATCCCAATCGGGCACCTCGGTCACGTCAACGGACTCGAACCCACTCGCCGCCTCGCCGCCGAGCCTCCCGGCGCCCAGCGTGGCAGGAGTGACGTTGTCCTGGGATGCGCCGGATGAAAATACGGATGGATCGGCCCTCACGAACCTGGCGGGCTATCGAATCTATTACGGCGCGAACGCGGATGATTTGAGCCAAGTGATCAATATTCCGGGCGTCGGCATGACGACCTACGTTATCGATGATCTGGCCAGTGGCACCTACTATTTTTCGATTCGGGCGTACAACAGCCAAGGCGCAGAGAGTGCGTCATCGAACATCATCAGCGATACGATCGGCTGACCTTGGGCCGTCGGATCCGGTGTGGCCATGTGTCGCGCCGAAATGACGGACGAAGCCCGGCGTCGCTCGAGCGCTGATTCATGCTATGAAACGGACAGCTTCCTGCGCCGGATGTATGGAGCCTAGTTCGATCATTTAGTTCGCAGTGGACGGTACGTGCCAAGCACATAGCGGATGGGCGCGGCGGCGGCTTAAGGCGTTAGCAGCTGCAACTCAAAGCCTTGGTCGCAGACGCCTTTGCGAGGTTGACAGACGGGGGAGGCGTCCCGTACCTTCGCCGCCCACGTCTGTGGGGCTATAGCTCAGCTGGGAGAGCGCTTGCATGGCATGCAAGAGGTCCGCGGTTCGATCCCGCGTAGCTCCACCAAAGAGTTGGGCCGTCGCTCGGGGCACTCGTAATTGCCCGAAATGCGGCTTGAGGCCGGAGCCCGTGAGTCCTGGGTTGCTTACCGTGTCGATGAAGGGTGTTTCTCCGGCACATTCGCCCACGGCTCCGCTAAGACGGCAGCCGGAGTCTGCGCACCGCAGATTCGTGAACTTGATTCGCTGTCAGCCTGAATCAACCAGCAGGCCGCTTTTGCGCAACAGAGCTTGGAAGCGCGCATCCGACCGCAGCGGCTGCCAGGCGAATTCCATGTTGATATTGAGCACGTCAGCCTCGCGCCGCGTCACGGCCTCGTCGAGATAATGCAGGGCGAGTTCGGTTTCGCCGAGTCCCGCGTAAATCATGGCGATGTCGTGGGCAGCCGCGTAGCGCTCGCTGGGCGCGGACTGTAATTCTGCAATAATCTGTTCAGCGTCCGCGCGCCGGCCCTCAACGGCGAGTGCCCATCCAAGCCAGCCCAGGGTCTCGGAGTCGCGATGGGATATCTCCACGGCCCTGCGCAGTTCCGCCACTGCCTGCGGGTAAAGCTCCTTTCGCTCGTAGCAGAATCCCAAGAGGGCGTGGGGAACCGCATCGTCGGGGGCAATCTCAAGGGTCTTGCGAGCTTGCTGCATCGCCTGGTCGCCTTTGCCTGAATACAGATAAGCCAAGCCAAGCGCGGCTCCGTTGGCGGACGACAGTGGGTCCAGAACTTCCGCCTCGCGCAGCTGCTCAGCCGCCTCGTGCAGCCTTCCGGCCCACATAAGCATCACACCGTAAAAATGATGCGCATCCGCCGAATCCGAATTCAGGTCGAGCGCCCGCCGGTATTCGGCATTCGCTGCGAGAAAATCCCAATCGTAAAAGAACTTGATGTGCGCCAAGACGGCATGAGCTTCGGCAAGGCCCGAGTCGATCCGCAAAGCGTGCTGCGCGGCCTCGCGCGCCTTGGGCACCACTTCGTCGGCGGGCGCTTGGTCGTTGGCTGCAAGCATCTCGTAAGCGTCGGCAATCCCCACATAGGCCACAGCGTAGTTGGGGTCTTTAACGACCGCCTTCTGAAAGTAATCGAGGCTCTTCAGAATGTCGGGATAGGATCGCTTGTTCCAGAAGTATCGACCCTGCAAATAAAGCTCGTGCGCCTCTGGATCGATGGCCGCGCCCCTCCATTTCGTCCGCACGGCCGAGGGACCTGCCAATTGTGGAGTTGCGGCGGCGTGATTCAGGCTCACGCTCACCTCATTCGCAGCAGCCTGCGCTATGCGAGTCTCCAGGTCCAATAGATCGCCGCTGTCTCCGTTATAGCTTTGCGACCAAAGGTGAGTTTGGTCACTGGTTTGGATGAGCTGAGCCGTGATCCGCGCGCGCGAGCCCGCGCGGCGGACGCTGCCTTCTAATATGTATTGCACGCCTAGTTCACGGCCGATCTCGTCTACATGTTTGCTCGTATTCTTGTAGCTCATTACAGAAGTGCGCGCGATCACTCCTAAGCGGCGCGGTTCGATGCTGGAGAGCCGAGATATAAACTCCTCGGTGATTCCATCGGAAAAATAATCCTGCTGCGAATCGCCGCTTAGGTTCGCGAACGGCATGACGGCCAGCATAATTTTTCCGCTGCCCACTTGTGCTTGCTGCGCGCGCCAAGCGCGTATCCCGTAGGCGATTCCTAATGCTAAGAGAACGCTCAGTAGGGTCCATGCGGACCATTGAAGCTTCCACCTGAGTCTGTTGGTCGGTGCATTATCTTGAGGAACAAGGATATCCGCGGCGGCTGCAGCATCGGTGGGGCCCCCGACCGTAGGCGCAATAGCGTGGAAAACCGCCGAGTACCCGCCCTTGGGAATTTCGATGCGCACGGGGTCTCGCGAGCCGTCGCGCGCGTAATATTCCTGCAATTTCTGCCGCAGCCTCCGCGCCGCCATCCTGACCACCGGATCGACCCGCGGATCGTATGATGCGTCCCGCCCGAACACGTCCACGCCCAAGCTGTATTCTTTGAGTTGCCCGCCGGCGCCCGCTAGCGTGTGCTCGACTGCGTAGCGCAGGAAGCGCTTCAATAGGTGTGAGTCACGCAGACAAGCGGCGGCGAGAACCTTCTCCAATTCCGCATTTACCGCCGCCGGGGACAGCGCGCCCTCCGGTCCTGACGTCAGGACAATCATCGAACCATTTACAGAGCTCGAAGAGTCCACGGATTGCCCCTGTAAAGGCATCAATCAGCCAATTTTACCGTAAGTTTACCCCGAGATACTTGTGAATGGCGCCGCGCTGCGCGCAGGCTGCTTCCGCGAGAGACTAGTCGCCAAAATAAGGCGCAGAGCCGTTGTCCGGATGCACAGCTAAGAGGCCCCAGTTAAGTTAACTTCAGAATCGACGTTTTCTCGACCGGTCATGGCGATGTGCTGCGCTGCATTGATCTGATTGATCTGCATTCCTGGGTGAATCTGAGGTTCTTTAGATGGAGGAAGCCATGAGCGAGGTCTCAGTCGGTTGCTTATTGGGAGCGTTTTCAACGACGTATTCAACACGGTTACGGCAGCTTGGGACCTGCCTGTTACTCGCTGCCCTGGCGCTCCTTTCTGCGCCGCCCGGCTTCGCCGCACCGGTGAATTGGACTGAGACCTACTTTGGCGCGGCACGTACCTCATACAACCCACACGAAACAACCCTCTCCCCGAGCAACGTCTCGGGATTGCAGCAACTCCCGTGGGGCGGGTCTGTCGCAGGCGGCATCACGGCATTCGCGCTCGATGCAGGCGTCATTTACGCGCAAGGTCAGGGCCCAGGCGCCGGAAGCAACACCCAAATCCTGGTCGCCATCGATGCCACAGACGGCACGACGCTTTGGAATGTCATGACCGGCAATCCCAATTTCACAAACGGCAACACCATCGCGACGGGCAGCGGCATGGTGTTCGTGGGATGCACCATCACCCCAACCATGGGAGCCGCCTATGGGGCTATATGTGCCTATAGCAAAGCCCACGGCCATTTAAAGTGGAGCTACTCCGCCAGCTGCAATTGCTTGCCCAACGCGAGCGTCGAAGCTCCGCCCGTTTATTCCGACGGGACCGTCTATTTCGGTTACTCGAGCGGTAGTTCGGACCCTTTCGAATCCCTGACCGCCGTGGACGCAAACTCTGGTGAGGTGCTCTGGCAATATTACACCGGTTCCAATAATTCGATGGGCAGTGCGACGCCTGTGATCGGCAACGGAATGGTCTATTTCAGCTGCAGCGGCAACAGTTTCTCAGGCGTTTGCGCCGCCAATCAGAGTGACGGAAGCCCGGCATGGACCGCCAATTTAGGTGACGCCACTATCGGGCTCACGCTGGGCGGCAATAACGTGCTCTATGTTAATGGCGGGTCGCTCGGCGAATTCGTTGCCTTGAATGCCACAACAGGAGCAACGATATGGAGTATGCCGGGCAATAGCTCGTCGAATCCGATGTCGCTTGCCAATGGAATCGTTTACGCGACTGGAAGCGACACGTTCGTATATGCGCTGCATGCGGGCACCGGCCGGCAACTCTGGGCAGCGAACCTTGCGAGCCAGTCGTCGGTGACGATCGCAAATGGCGTGTTGTACGATGACCAACAGGGATCGAATAACCCAGAAACCGCGGCCTACTCCGCCGCGACCGGCATGCTGTTATGGAGCAGCCCGGGGGGCGCGAGCACCCTGCATCCTCCGCCAATCGTGGCTAACGGCACTCTCTACATTACTAACGCCGGGTGCACGACCGGGGACGTCTGCGCGTACGCTCTGCCTACGGAGTAGGGATTCCCGCTCGTGCATTCGCATACACGGATGCGGGTCGGCCGACACCGGTGTGGCCACGGCTTTGTTTCTGACTCATTCAAGGAGCCCGGCGGGCTTCAACGTAACGATTTACGCTGAAAGTAAACCTGAGGTGGCTTGGGTAATAGGCTACTGCGGTCTGTGAGTCCGAGTTGCTTTGCGAGTATGACGTCGAGCTGGGCTCACGTGCCCAATGAAAGCGATCCCACCAACCACGGCACGCTGTTCCAGCCAAAACCATCGAGGCCCTGGAGGCGCTGTGGCGGTCGCACCTGAAGCCACCCGCTACCGGCAACGCTCTTACGCCAAGTCCTGCAACACAGGAATGCGGTCATTTAATCGCCCTCGGAAATCGCACGGCGGCTATTCAGTGGCGTAACGTTCCTTTCAGCAAAACCCGCTGCTCCGATGCATTATGTTGCAATGCAACATGGCATTCGGGATCGAGCACGGATCTGTGACGTGCAGCCTCTGGATTTACCATGTTCTAGGTCTTAATAGGTGGCTGCGTTTGGCTGCTTGAGTCCTAGCGCTCTTGGAGCGACGTGGCGTCGACGGGCCTGTTGTGCGTCGATGCGTAAGACCGCTGATCACTCCTGAAGAGCTCAAGGATGAAGCCCATGGTACGCCGACCCAGAAATGGGCCTACCAGACGCCGACTGCCCGAACGCGCTGTGCGGCCTTGCGAACTCGTACTTCGTTGATGCCCAGCTGGCTTCTGTATTAGGCCCAGCACGGGGCTGAGACTCCCATGACCACGCGTATTCAGAGTTCCGACAGCAGCGAACTGCGCCTGCTCGTTATTGAGGATTCCGAAGCGGACGCCAAGCTTGCAATATCTGGTTTGCGCGAGGCGGGATACAACTGCAGCTATCGCTGCGCCGAGAGCGAAGCGGCAATGCGCACGGCCCTGCGGGCCGAACTGCCCGATCTCATTCTTTCGGATTTCAGTCTGCCAAGATTTGACGGCATGGCTGCTTTGGCCGTTGCGATTGATGAAGCGCCGCATGTGCCGTTCATTTTTCTTACCGGCATGGTCGGCGAGGAACTCGCGATTGAAGCATTGAAATGCGGTGCGATCGACTATGTGTTGAAGAGCAACCCGATGCGACTAGCGCCCGCGGTAAAGCGCGCGCTAAAAGATGCGCAGCGGCGCGAGCAGAATCAGCTCGCCGAACAGAAGGAGACGCGCTTGACCGGCGTGTTGCAGATGCTATCGGCAATCAACACGGCGCTCGTGCGCATTCATGATCGCGACGAGCTCTTGAACGAGACGTGCCGCTTGGCGCACAAGGTCGGCGGCTACACGATCGCGATCGTTGCTCTCATCAACCCGCTGACGCGGCTCGCGCGCCCGGTGGGTTGGGCAGGGCCCGACTACCTTACCGATCCGTCGCGCGAATTTCCGGTCGCGGACAGCGAGGCGCAGGACGAAAGCGTCATGGGCCGAGTCATCCGCGCGGGACAGACGACGCTTTGTGACGATGTCGCGAGGTCTCCGCTGCCCATCGACGGGCGCGATGAACTCATTGCGGCTGGCGTGCACTCGCTCGCCTGTCTACCGCTGAAGGTAGACGGCACCCCTGTGGGCTCCTTCCTCTTCGGCGTGAATGCACGCGGTCTCATGAGCCAGGATGAACTGCTGCTGCTCGAGGAGGTAGCCTCCAATCTGTCCTTTGCGCTGCAGTATCTGGAAAAGCAGGACGCGGCCAGGTTTCTTTCATATTTCGAGCCGCTGACAGGTCTTGCGAAGCGAGCGCTATTTTGCGAGCGCTTAAGTCGTCTCCTGACGCGTGGCGCTAAGAGCTTGCCGCGGCTTGCGGTGACGGTGTTCGACATCGATCACTTAAGCGTTATCAACGATTCCTTCGGCCGGCACACGGGCGATCGGCTACTGCAGTGCGTGTCCGAACGACTGAAGGGACAGTATCCGGATACCGAACAACTCGCGCATCTGGGCGGCGGAACGTTCGTCATCGTCAACGCCGTGGCGGGGCCGTCGGAAGATGAGTTTCCGACTCTGCATCATGAGGTCGTGCGAGTGTTTGACCGACCGTTCAGCGTCGACGGGCGCGAAATTATGGTGACCGTCAAATGCGGCGTTGCCTGCTATCCAGATAACGGCAAGGAACCGAATGAGTTGGTGCAGAACGCGGAAGCCGCGCTGAAAGAGGCGAAAACTTCGGGCGAGCAGTATCTGTATCACCGCATCGAGATGAACTCTGAGCTCGCGCGGCGCGTAGGCATGGAGCACCGCTTGCGCTCCGCGCTTGAGAACAATGAGTTCGTGCTGCATTACCAGCCGAAGGTCACCTTGCGCACGGGCAAGATCGCAAGCGTTGAGGCTCTGCTGCGCTGGAACGATGCGGAACATGGGCTGATGGCGCCCACGACGTTTCTGCCCATCCTGGAGTCCGCAGGCCTCATGGCAGCAGTCGGCGCGTGGGTTCTGCGGCAGGCGGCTGCAGACTGTCGCCTTTGGCGCAGCCTCGGCAGCTCGCCCATCCGAGTCGCCGTCAATGTGTCCCCGCCCGAGCTGCGCCGCCGTAACTTTGCCCGCGAGATTCTCGAGGGCATCGGCGACCTGATCGGCGATCCCGTCTGGGGAGTGGATATCGAAATCACCGAGGGGGCACTGTTCGGCGACTCCTCATCGTGCGTGCATGCCTTGAGACTCATGCGCGCTGCGGGCGTACGCGTCGCGATCGACGATTTCGGGACGGGGTTTTCATCGCTGGGGCGTCTCTCCGAGCTGCCGATCGACACACTCAAAATCGACCGGATGTTTACCAGCCGCCTGCCGGCCGATCGCAAGTGCTGCACGCTGGTCACAACCATCATCGACCTGGCGCACGCGTTTGACATGACAACCGTCGCCGAGGGCGTCGAAACTCAAGCGCAACTGGATTTTCTCATCCGCACGGGATGCGACGAATCTCAGGGTTACCTGCACAGCCGGCCGCTGCCGAGAGAGGAACTGGAACGCCTGCTAGGCTTCTCCGGCTCCGCCGCCGCGCAGGGTGAGGTGCGCAGCGGTGCGGACTACGCATCCGAGGCGAAACCACGCGTGCGCCAATCGTCAGCTTGACAGCGCACACGGCTTGAATGGGTCGTTAGTGGCTGTTGCTAGCCAGGCGCAACTCCCGATTCGAGCGCGCGATTCCTTCAAAAGGTCCGCAGAGCGGGAGGGCGAGACCGTCCTGCCTCCGTAGAAGCAGTGAGTGCGTCCTTGGTCACAATCCAGCTTCTGACTACGCCGGTCGCGCCGTAGGATCTGGCCCAGGAGCCCGGACATAAGCGGAATGTGTGATGTGTGATGTGTGGAAGGCCGTCTGCGGGCCCGGCAAGCGCCACTCGACGCTGAGTGGGGCTCGCGAGCATTCCCAATCGCGAATCTCCGAGCTCACGGCAAATGAGGTTCGGCTGCCGCACAGCGTCGCTTACACGAGGTGTGCTATCAAGGCGGCGGCCGTGCCGCGCGGGAAAGTCCGATCACGCATTGCCAAGCGCTGGTCGCAGCTAGGCGTCGGTTTGTCTGCGCCCGCCCTTTCCACGCCGCTCGGCGCCCGAGAATGGCGGAGGTTGCCCGATCCTATCCGCAGCGCGACGCGCCTTCATGCGGCGGTCGTCATAATGCTTGTAGCTGCAGCGGCACTTACCCCCGAGCGTACAGGCGGCGAGCGGCAGCGGCGGAGCCTCCTTCGAGAGGAAGCGCCGTAGACGCAGTTCGCGCGCGGCATCGCAATGGGCCACACCGGGTACGATCGACACCGCGTGATATGGGTTCGTGATGTGATAGTGGGTGTTTGTAACCGCGTTACCCCGCGGCGGGGCCTTCTTGCTGCGAAGGATGCCACCCAGCGCCGATCTTAGCCCGTTCCACGCCATCCGACATCCCCGCTATGAATAATCCAGCTGTTTTCAGGTAGTCTACTCGGCACGGGCGGCGAGCGGAACCACCGCACACTTATTTCCGGGCGGCACTGATTATTGTCGCTTGCACAAGACGCAGAAAGCGCAAGCCCGTGAGTTGCGTGCGGGTCAACCACCGGGCTCACATCACGTATTCTTCGCGTCGCGGACGCGGAAGTGCCCCACTAGAACCATGCAGCGACAGGACATATGCCCCAGAGAAAGTTCGAGGTTGCCGACAAGGAGGTCCCCGTATAGGGTGTGATCGCGCGGATTGTCGGTTATTTTTACGGAACACCTAGCGAGACGCCGCGCACAGTGAGTCAATGCGTTGAAGGGCAACGGTTTTTAAGCTTGGCGCGAAACTTGCTGATGATACGGAAGATGAGATTTAATTAGGGAACGTATCCGCAAACCAACTATGCGATATCGGGTTTTGTGAGTAGAACCGTTGTATTTAAGCACAGCGTGGCGATAGGTCTCTTGACCCTCGCTCAGGCCGTCCTGCCGCCGTTACTGGCCGGTGGGTGTCTGTACTTCCTGGTGAGGCTGTTCGGCGCTCCAGCCTCCGATCAAGACAATTACTTGCTGCTAACGGCGCTCGTAATCGTGCTGGGCGCAGTGCTGCTGCAACCGGAGCGCAGCTTAACTCCTCAACTCATTCATGGGCGTTTGCGACTCGCCGGTCGCATTGCATTACGCTGGCTCATCCTACTATTCGTGCTCCTGGCAATCGGCTACGCGACGAAGAGTTCTACCATCTATTCGCGCCGCGCGCTTTTGACTTGGGCCGTGGTTACACCCGTCATCCTTATATTCGCAAACCTTGTGATGCACGAGGCGTTGCGACGGGTGTTATCTGACCCCGCGAATGCGCGGCGCTCAGTATTTGTTGGCTATAACGACATTAGTTTGGCGTTGGCGCGGCGTCTGATGAATAACTCGTCGGCGGGACTGAGCGTGTCCGGCTTCTTTGATGACCGAGCTCCCACTCGGCTAAGCCCGACTCCCGGTATGGAGCTGCGCGGCGGGTTCAAAGATATCGTGCCGCACGTTAAGGCTCATGCGATCGACGTGATTTTTGTTGCGCTTCCTGTCAGCCATATTGAGCGGGTCAAGCTGCTACTCGAGGAACTGCGCGATACCACGGTCTCGATTTACTATGTGCCGACCATTTTCGCCTTCGACTCGATCCAGGGAGGCACCAGTGAGCTTTTGGGCGTCCCACTTATCGCGTTATGCGAAACGCCTTTTCATGGCTATCGTGGTGTGGGCAAGCGTCTCACCGACATGGTTGTGGCGACGGCCACCCTGATTCTGGCGTCGCCCGTAATGATCCTGACCGCTTTATTGGTCAGACTTACATCGAAGGGCCCAGTCATTTTCAAGCAGCGTCGGTACGGACTCGACGGCTGCGAAATCATCATCTACAAGTTTCGCACGATGACTGTGACGGAGGATAACGGTCCAATACGCCAGGCGACACGCGATGACGCGCGCGTGACTCCCATCGGGCGATGGCTGCGACGGACCTCGCTCGATGAACTGCCCCAGCTCATCAATGTCCTGCAGGGACGAATGAGCCTCGTCGGTCCTCGGCCGCACGCCGTGGCCCACAACGAGCTGTACCGTAAGTTAATCAAGGGTTACATGGTCCGCCATAAGGTACCGCCTGGAATCACGGGGCTTGCACAGGTACACGGTCTACGTGGCGAGACAACGACCATTGAGCAAATGGAAGCGCGAGTGCAGTATGACCTCGAGTACCTGCGCAACTGGTCAGTGCTGCTCGACCTTAAAATCTTGGTTAAGACCCTGTCCATCGTTGCCCGCGGCCGCAACGCGCATTAGCGCTAACTCTCGAAGCGTTGAGCTTTAGCTGATCGTTGTCGTCGCTTCGGGCGAATAACCGATCTGGGTCCCAATTGGCGACCTAGCAGTCTCACAGAAAGCGAAGTTCTCGCTTGGTGCAGGTTACCGACGGCATCGACGGTTGCTTGTATCCCAGACGTGATAAACGTCAACAAAACTCGATCGTCGAGTGGCCATCGGGTTTGCATCGGCAGAGCCCGTCCTGGGTCTGATTGACAGGCGGTGGACTCGAGACCGCTGCTGGCGTCGCCCACGGTTTCATTCCATCGGCGCCAAGACCGAATGCGAGGACGCACACTATCCGAGGCGTGCCCGAAGCAAAGATGGCAACATGCCTAAGGCCCTGGCCGATGTCACAACAGAGGCTGCGCGGTTGACACCAGATGATACGTTTCGTACCTTCGCGACCCGCTGTGCGGGGCATGGCTTGGGGAGTCGTCTTCATGGCATGTTAGAGAATGGCGGGTCGCGTGGCCCCGAACTTAGGCTTCCGGGTCCCCATCGTCTAGAGGCCCAGGACATCGCCCTTTCACGGCGGTAACACCGGTTCGAATCCGGTTGGGGACGCAATACAAAACAATCAGTTACGATGATTATTCAAAAAATGCTACCTGTCATTACGCTCTAAGTATAAATGACGGGGCTTCGCGGGGCAGATCCGCTCGCGCGAGCGAGTGAATGCTGGCGGTTCGTCTTGTGTACTTGCGCTTCGATCGATCCAAGTCGAGTTGGGAATCTTCGTAAGAACTCGCCATGGCGGTCATTATCTGGTCAAAGGCGCTCGGAACGGCTCGCACTCGGGTAGGTTATCGATGTCGCGCGCAACTCGGGCGAGAAGGCATTCTCGGCTTGGTCACAGCACAATAGTCATTATTTCCGAGGTCGAGTCTCAGCGCAGTAGCTCACCAGGCCCCGACTCGGCGCAACGAGGGTGTTTTTTTGTACTGCGTCAAGACGGTGGTGAAATCGATCCGAAACGCGCTGATATTGACGCTTTGGCACGCTTCATCAGGTAAAGGACGTACAGTGCGAGTATGGCGACGTCGTCAGCTGGCACCTTGGAATGCGCGCTGCCAGAGTTCCAGACTCAGCATGCACCAGAGAAGCTTTTCGTGATTCTGGCGCCCATTGATGTGCTCATCCAGAATACCTCGCAGGCGTTCGGGCTTGTAGTAGTGGCGCGTGCGTGAATTTGGGGCGGTCAAATGGTCCAGCAAGTATTCGCGCATCGAGGTGCGAAACCATTGATTGACCGGTACGCGGAAGCCGACTTTCGGACGCTCCAAAATCTGTCTCGGCAGCAGGCGCTTCATGGCCTCACGCAAAACACGCTTGGTCGTTACGCCGCGAATCCGCCACCGGTCCGGAAGCGCCGAAACGAACGCTGCGAGTTCGTGGTCCATGAACGGCATGCGGGCTTCGAGCGAAGCCGCCATGGTCATTCTGTCTCCGCGTTCGAGAAGATTATCTGGGAGCCAGCTGGTTTGATCAAAGTATAGGATCTTGCGCAACGGCGAGTTACCCCGGGCAGTTTGAAACTGGATGGCGCCCGCTTGATCACGAACATCTGGGCGAAAAGTAAGAAGCTTGTGACTCTCCGCAACCGATAGCGGCCCGAACCAGCGCGGAAGGCGCAGTACGTCGTCCTCTACCCCGAGAGTCGCCACGGCAGTCTTGATGCGCCGGAACGAATACGGCAGCGATCCAGCTGCTGGCTCGATTAGCCCTTCGCGCAAAAGCTGCGGGATGTGCTGGTACTGGCGCACGTGACGCTCATAAACGTGCTTGGGGTATCCGCCGAGGATTTCATCCGACCCCTCCCCGGTGAGCACCATTTTCACGGTCCTGCGCGCTTCCTTGGCCAAAAGGTAGATCGGAATGTCCGACGGTTCGGCAACCGGAGCATCGCGAAATCGCACCAGAGCCGGTAGATGTTCCATCAGGTGATCTTCGGAGACGGCAAGCTCGTGGTGGTCGGTTTTGAATAGTTCAGCGATGGTTTTCGCGTGGGCCAGTTCGCTGTAAGTCGATTCAGTGAATCCTACGGAAAACGTCTTGACCGGAAGGTTCGAATGTCGGGCCATGAGTGCCACGACCGCGGAGGAATCGATGCCTCCCGATAGAAATGCGCCGAATGGTACGTCTGAGATCATCCGAATTCGCACGGCCGTGTCGAGCTCCTGCAGGAACGCACCGACGACGTCATCAGGTACCGCGGCAGCGTGCTGTGCAGCGGCATCCGGTGGCTGATAATAGCGCGACTCCGAGTATCTACCATCGTGCCAGACCAGGAATGAACCTGGCATCAGCTTACGAATACCTGCAAAGAGCGTGTGCGGCGCCGGGACATACCGATAATAGAAATAATCCCACAGGACGCTCTCATTGACCCGTGCATCGACTCCGGGAAACGCCAAAATCGCCTTAATCTCCGAGGCGAATAACAGGAAGCCATTCTTCTCGTATAGAAATAGTGGCTTCTTGCCGAAGCGATCCCTGGCTATGAAGAGCCGGCTCGTTCGGACATCCCACAGCGCAAAGGCGAACATGCCGCGAAATCTTGTGACGCACTGTTCGCCCCATTCTTCATAGGCGTGCACAATGGTCTCGGTATCTGACCGAGTGCGAAACACATGGCCGCGCTCCAGCAGGCTGTCGCGCAATTCTTCAAAATTGTAGATCTCGCCGTTAAAGACGATCTGCACCGTTTCATCTTCGTTTGTCATCGGCTGATGACCGGTCGACAGATCGATGATCGACAGACGACGATGTGCGAGTCCTATCCTTATGGAGCCGCCGGCCGCGGTAGCCTCAAAAAAGCCTTCATCATCCGGCCCGCGGTGCACGACTGCATCCGACATCGCGCGAAGCCCCTCCGTTAGAGCCGCGACCGGCCGGGTTGTTACATAACCAGCAATACCGCACATGCACTTAGTCCGGGGTGTCGGGTCGCATGGACCGAAGTAGTCGTTGAGAGTATCTCATCTACTATGCAGTATCTCGGTCCCGCGTCGTCTGCTTTGCATAATCGACCCCGGTTCTTCCGAGACTCGTTACCCGATCATCCATGCGCCGACACAACGCGCAGCTCACAGGTTGACTCCCAAGTTCCGTCGATTACTCGCTGCAAAACGAGATTGCTGCACGGTTCCTTCACGTCGAGGCGCTTCGAGATCCAGCCGCGGATTGGCGATTCCTCCCCGCGTGCCAAGCGCGCGGTCAATCCGTCCCCCCAGCTCAATTCTACCGTTACGTCCTCGCGAGTTGCCCGTAGCCGATCCTCGAGAAGGACCACGGCACACGCAGGCGAGAAGTGCCAGTTGACTTCTACTTGATGCCGAGACTTGCAGGAGAGACGATCCCGTACGCGCAGAACATGCGCGACCTTCGAATAGGAAAGCTCGCGACTGTGCGTGACAGGATCGGTGAGCCGGTGATAGCCAGTGTGCTCTGCTCTCAGACGGTCAATATCCGTGCTAGTGTCGAATACTCTGGATTTGATTACTGCGTGTTTTGTCCACAAGAACCTGCCCCCCGCGACGGACTGATCCTGACCGTCGACCGTGACCGTGTTGTGCGCGCGCGTGCCACGGAAATAGCTGCGCCAACGCTCGTCCGCGTGATAACTATAAGTACCTGAATCAATTAGTATTTCCTTGCCGTCGACCGACAGCGTGAATGCGAGCGCGTCGGCATGGCCATGGGCGGCGATGGCGAGATATCCGAGCGGTCCTGCATCTGCGACGATGCGCACTTCGCGAGTATTCTCAAGATCGCTGCCGAGGATGAAGTAGCCGCCCTGCGGAAAAGCGCGGCGCGGAACTGTAAGCGTGCGCGCCGGTGTCGCGATGGCGGAAAACTCGTTCGCTGCGCCATCGCCCAGCAACCACCGGCTCTTGTCGTCGAGCACCAGGGCCCGCGCCTTGAAGTGTGCGCGCAAAGGCGGATCCTTGATGACAACTGCTCCGCTGGCGAGCAGCGAACGGAAGGCGTCGAAATCGCGCGTGGGATCAAGACGAGCGATAACCGCGTCGTCGGCATCTCCGAATCTTGGCACATTGCCGGCAAGGTCCATGATGCTAGCAATGAACTCGAGCATCGCGGCCCAACGATTCCAGTACTCGGTGCCAAAGTCGCAGCGGTTGCTGCGGGCATAAAGTCCAGCGACCAACATCATGTCCGCAACTTCCTGCTGGTACCAGATCGCCTGTTCCCGATTCACGCCATCCGCGGCATTTTGCACGAGCGCTTCTTTTTGGAACTCATTACGCGCCTGATCGTGCCACCGTCTGGACTCACGCCACATTGGCCACGTCGACGTAGCGACGAACAGTCCGAGCAGTTCTCCGAGCAGATGATTATTGGCGGAGGAATTTCGCGACAGATAGCCGGCAATGAAATGGCAATGCTGGTGCACTGAAGCGAGCCAGCGCCGTCGCAGCGCTTCTCCAGTTTCCCCCTCAAATATGATTGCAGCATCGCCACCGAGCATGTGCCAGGCAAATGACCAGTTTACTAGTCGCAGTGCAAGCTCCAGACTGCTTGTCCAGTTAATCCCCTCCGGGTAGGGACATGCGGTGAGCCACGAATCAATTAGGGCACCGCAGGCGTGCGCGTAGCGCGGATCGCGCGAAAGATGCCAAGCCTGAGAAAGTGTTACGAGTTCCGCATGGCGATTGGGCTCCCAGAGATACTTTACATCCCCAACAAGAATCTCATCCCGGTAGTCGAGCAGTTTGCCGAAAGACAATGGGGCGCGCGTGCCCGTTTTGGGGTCGCGATTCCACTCGGGTGGAAAGCCGAGCGGCGCGTTATCCAATGCGAAGACGCGAAAGCCCCCGTCGAGGATCCGATCGGCTCGCTCGGTGTAGGTGGAAACGTGGAATGCCGTCGGGAGAACAGCCAACCACGCTCTGCCGTGCGCGCGGCGAGGAGCGGCCGCACGGGCGAGGCCAATTCCGCACTGCTCGAGCCGCGAACGCAGCATCTGCGCGGTCCGACCCGATATTTCGGCGGCGCTCATCGCCCGCAGACGATTGATTCGCCACTTTAGATTCATGCGCGCGTATTCAGGCGAGACTCTCGTAAAGCTGGCGAAATTCACTCGCAAGACGGCCGATCGAGTATTGCTCCTCAATGCGCTTGCGCCCTGCGACCGCTAGTCGCAACAAGAGGCCGCGGTCTAGATCGAGGCGTTCGAGCGCTTCGGCGAGTGCCGAGGGATCACGCGGTGGCACAAACAGGCCATGCACGTCGTGCTGCAGTACATCCGGAATTGCTCCGACGGGCGAGACGACCGGCACCGCGCCAGCTGCCATGCTCTCGAGCAGTGCGTATGGCAGTCCCTCTCGGTGATAGGTTGGAAATGCGAACACGTGTGCTTGCTCCCAAAGCTCCTGCTTGGCCGCACCAAATACGGCTCCCAGCAGCGTAACCATTCCGCCGAGGCAGGCCGCGTCGATCGCAGCGCGGAGTGGTAGCTCGGCGGGTCCGGTCCCGGCGAATTTGAAACGGATGTCAATGCCGCGATCGCGGAGGAGACGCGCAGCCTCTACAGTTTCGAATACGCCCTTGTCAGCGGCGAGTCGCCCAACATAGATAACCTCAAGTGGCCGGTTCTCGGCATAGCGCGCGGCGCTGACAGCTGGGGCATGCACGTCAATCGCGTTCGCAATCAGTTTGAGGCGCTGATCGGGTACGAATGCGTTATATGCGGCCATCTCACGGCTGGAGAGGAGCACAATGACATCCGGGTGCGATAATACTTGACGCAAACACGCGGTCAGCACACGGCTTTTTGCGAAAAATTCTTGCGGCAGTGCGCCTCCGTGTACTTGGTAGACGACCTTGCGGCGCAGAATCTTAGCGACGGAAAGATAGGCGACGTCACGCCAGTAGCTCTTTAGCTCAAAGGAGGTGTTAATGTGCACGATCGTGGGACGCTCGCGGATGAGGCGGGCGGCGAACTCGAAAGGACTAGTGAGCACACGCTGCAAGGTCCCGAACCGGCCTTCCGCGCGACCCTCGCTGCCGATCTGAAATTGACTCAGACAAAACGACGCATTGAGGTTTGAGTCGATCAGCTGATTAAGGTGCGTCGATACCCCACTGACCGCAGCTCGCGCCGGACCCAGGAGCAGTATATGTGGAAGGTGCGAAGTCATCTTGTGGGTGCTCACCGTGCGAGCCGTTTCCGCATCTGAGCTGTGTCGAATTATGATGGGGCGATTGCAAAATGAGAGCATCTTATGCAGCCTTAGGCAAGAGCGCACTTCCCATTCGGGGAGGAGGGGAGACTCGTCGGGCCGTGAGCTACATAACGGTCGGCAGCTGACAAGATTGATATAAAACGCCGGTATGGATTGAAGTCCATTCCATCAGGGATAACCGTCACATGAAGATTGCCATATTCGGACTCGGCTACGTCGGCGTTGTTTCCGCGGCGTGCTTGGCCAGAGACGGGCACGAAGTGCTTGGAATCGATCCGAATCCCGTGAAGACTGATCTCGTTAATCAGGCGAGGAGTCCAATTGTGGAGCCCGGATTGGACGGCCTGATTCAGTCGACTGTAGTCGCCGGCCGTCTTAGGGCTGGTGCCGACCACGCGGGTGGTGTCTCTCACTGCGATGTCATGTTAATTTGCGTGGGCACTCCTGGCGCCGCCAACGGCAGTCTCGACCTGCGCTATGTACGCCGCATTTGCCAGCAGATCGGCGAGGCGCTGGCGGGAGTTGACAAGTTCAAAATCGTGGCGATCCGGTCGACTCTCCTGCCGGGCTCAATGGAGTCGGTCGTTATCCCGACCCTAGAGCAGGCTTCAGGCAAACGGGCCGGCGAGCATTTCGGAGTCTGCATCAATCCGGAATTTCTTCGCGAAGGCACCGCTATTTACGATTACGACCATCCGCCGAAAACCGTAATCGGAGCCAACGAGGAGCGCACGGCCGCAGCCGTGCGCGCGATTTACGCGCACCTCAAGGCGCCAATGATCGTGACCGATCTGCGCACCGCCGAGATGGTGAAGTATGTCGATAATTCTTGGCATGCGCTCAAGGTTACGTTTGCCAACGAAATGGGACGCCTGTCGAAGGCCATGAACGTCGACAGTCGAGCGCTAATGCGCCTATTTTGCATGGACACAAAACTCAATATCTCCCCGACATATTTGCGTCCCGGGTTTGCCTTTGGCGGCTCCTGCCTGCCGAAAGATGTACGCGCGTTGACGTATCAGGGGAAGCTCCTCGATGTCGATACGCCAGTACTGTCATCTATCCTGGCGAGTAATGAGTTGCAGGTGGATCAGGCGCTCACACTGATTCGCGCGACCGGTCACCGGCGCATCGGTCTTCTTGGGCTGAGCTTCAAAGAGGGGACCGACGACCTCCGAGAAAGTCCAATCGTCACTCTCGCCGAGCAGTTGATCGGCAAGGGATTCGAACTACTGATCTACGACCGCAACGTTAAGCTCGCAAGTCTCGTGGGTGCGAATCGCGACTACATTCTCAACCATATCCCTCACATAGGACGTCTACTCGTGGATGATCCAACCGAACTATTTGTGGCGTCGGACGTCGTAGTGATCGCTACCGCGGAGAAGGAATTTGCTAGCGTGATCGCTCGAAACGGGTCAGGAAAAGTGATAATTGACCTCGTGGGAACCGGTGATTTCTCGAATCCCGCAACGCAAAGCGCACTGAAGAGCTACAATGGCATCGCGTGGTAATCGGGTTCTGATCATAGTCGAAAATCTGCCGTGCCCGTTCGATCGCCGAGTTTGGCAGGAGGCGCTGGCGCTGCACGCGAACGGATATCAGGTGTGCATCATCTGCCCGAAGGGACGTGGGTATGATGCCAGTTACGAGTGCCTCGAGGGCGTCCACATATACCGCCATCCGCTCATTGTCGAAGCCGAATCAGCGCTCGGGTACGGTCTCGAATACAGTCTCTCGCTCTTGATGGAGCTGTGGCTCACGCTCCGAATTGCTGTGACACGCGGCTTCGACGTTCTTCAGGGCTGCAACCCACCGGACACTATATTTCTTATTGCACGCGTCTTTAAGCTCTTTGGCAAAAGATTCATCTTTGATCATCACGACATCAACCCTGAGCTCTACGAGGCGAAGTTCGATCGTCGTGATGTCTGGTATCGCCTGTTGCGGCGGCTCGAGCGATGGACCTTTCGTTCGGCCGACGTGAGCATTGCTACCAATGAGTCGTATCGACAAATTGCGATCGAGCGCGGTGGTATGTCGCCATCGAAAGTCTTCGTGGTCCGCAGTGGCCCGGATCTGTCGCGAATCCAAGTCGTGCCGCCCAATCCGGTGATGCGCCGCGGCAAGCGCTATCTGGTGGGCTACGTCGGCGTAATCGGCAAGCAGGAGGGCCTGGACCTACTGCTCGAATCCATCGCCTACATCCGCCGCGAACGTGCTCGGAACGACGTGCAGTTCGCGATTATCGGCGCTGGCACCGAGCTTCCCGCGCTCAAGGATCAGAGCCGCCGGATGCAAATCGATGACACAGTCGAGTTTTTCGGTCGAGTCCCGGATCGCGAGCTTTGGGAAATTCTGAGTACGGCCGATGTGTGTGTCAATCCGGACCGCGCCAACGAAATGAACGACAAATCGACGATGAACAAGATCATCGAGTATATGGCGCTCGGTAAGCCGATCGTGCAGTTCGACCTTACGGAAGGTCGGTTTTCGGCAGCCAGCGCGTCGCTATACGCGCGGCGAAATGATACGCGGGACTTCGGCGATAAACTTTGTGAATTGCTTGACGACGCCAGACTGCGCGAGAGCATGGGAAAGGCGGGTAGGGCGCGCGTGGAATCCGACCTTGCGTGGCACCACCAAGTTCCGCGGCTCCTCGAGGCGTATGCGTCGGCACTCGAATGATGGCCGCTGCGGCAGCTGCCCAATGATTAGGCGTACGTCACTTATGTCTGAAGGCGAGTCGGGCGATCCGCTTGACTGCCGCTCGGAATATGTTCACGACGTTGGCAGTTGCCTTCCGGAGCGCCTGGAGAGACTCGACGCAATGATCGAGTGCAACGAATGTTGAAAGGGATTGTTGCTTCTATGAACCGGGCGTTGCAGATTTTTGCCGGTCTCTTCGAGATCCGCCGGGGCTCCGAACGATCCAGTTCCATCGAGAAGCTCGCACTGCTGGCTATTCTGGGCATAGGCGCGGTCATCAGGTTCTGGGGCCTGGGCTCGTGGGGCCTGGAAGGCGACGAAAAAACTATGGCGCTGCCGACGATACACCTTGTGAAACTCGGTGCACCACTGATGCCTAGCGGCATGTTTTACCCGCGTGCCATCGGGCAGTTGTACCTGATGGCGGCCTCGGTGCGCGCTTTTGGAGAATCTGAGTGGGCATTCCGCTTTCCCTCTGTAGTCTGCGGCATCGCTCTCATTGGGATCGCCTACATTTTAGGGAGGCGATTCCTCTCGCCCGCGTGGAACATGGCGTTTGTGGCCGTCGCGGCATTTCTTCCAAGACTGATCGCAGATTCGCAGGAAGCGCGGATGTATATATTCTTGGTGACCTGCCTTGCCGGATATACAGCTCTCGTCTTTGAATGGGAGCGAAGCAATCGAACAATCTGGCTCCTCGCCGCCGTGATCGTCATGCTTATTGGCATTCAATTTCACGTCTTGGCCATATTCGGAAGCTTTGTATTGCTGTATCCGGGTTTGCTCAAGGCCGACGCGCGCAAATTGTGGCGCGGCGGAATTGGTTTCATCGTCGTCGTCGTCGGTTTCGCAGTCACGTCCCGATGGATAGAACGCTTCTATCCGCCGACCCTGAAAACCGGTAATACGAACCTCGCGGCAACCGAGACGCATATCACGTCGCTCTCGCTGCTGCAGCAAAATGCACTGCTGTTCATCGGCGGCCTGGTCGCGGCCGCGCTGCTCGCGGTATATATTGCACGCAGCATAAACGCTCGCGCACCTGCGATTGCAGTGGCTGCTATGCTATTCGTTGGTCTTATCTGTGAGACCGCGCTCTTCTATCACTTAGGCCTCGGGTTAATTCTCGGCGGCGCAATTCTCGCCTACCGAAACGGCGCAAAGGCGTTGCCGCGTATAGCCTTGTTACTCGCCGTGAGTCTCGGGCTTGCCATAAGTCAATTCGGTTTCTTGCATCACGCGACGGGTGAGTCGGTTCGCAGGACCCTCGGCATGATGGTGGGTCTACCCAGTATTTGGTCGTTGCTGCGAGCCGCTGTGGACTCGCCGGCCGCTTGGCTCATTGTGTGCCTCGCCCTGGTGCGGGCGCTGTGGCGACTCGCGCAGCGAGAGCGCATCCCCGACTATTGGCTCTTCTTTGTCCTAGCTGGCTGGCTGCCGCTGTTCAGTCTGGGATTCTTCGGCTGGGACGTCGAGCCCAGATACACGGAATTCGCACTGCTGCCGGTATTGATATGCGCACTCGCCGCGAGCCAGGAGTTCACCGCGGTAATCGTGCGACGACCCAGCTCAAAGGCGGTTCCGGGGGTTCGGGCGCTGCTCATCGCGGTTGCAACCATCCTCATCGTCAATCCCGTTAGCCTCGCGCGCGCCGTGAGCGGAGGTTACTCAATTCATCCAGACCACAAAGGTGCGGCTGCGTTCATTCAATCGATCCATCCCCGCCCAGACGATGTGATCGTCGCTGAGGACGCGCTGCAGCAAACGTACTATTTGGGACGGATCGACTACTGGCTGCGGGGAATGAACAATGCGGCGCAATTCGTGCATATGCAGGGCGGTGTATTGCGCGACATTTATACAAACGCACCGCTGCTCGGGACAGGCGCGGCGCTGATGGCACTCGTCGAGCGGCGCGATCGGGGAGCCATCTACATCATCGGCACAGGAGAATTCAGGGACAATGACCTTCGGCTGATGCGCAGTGACGGCATATATGAGGCACTCGAGAACCCGATCTTCGTGCCAGTCTTTATCGGCCGGGACGGGTTAACCCAGGTCTGGAAAGTGGAAGCTCCGAACGGTGCGGCGGCTCCTGCTAATCGGCGCGACTAGGGCACTCTAACCATGGTGGGATTTGCACGTCAGGCCGTCATCCTGTCGCTATCACGCATGGCGAACTATGGGCTGATGATCATCAGCCCGGTAATTTTGGTCCGCGTGCTGTCCGTGGGCGATTTTGGGCAATATCGGGAATTTCTGTTGTACGCATCACTGTTGCAGTCGATCGCGTCTTTTTCGATTTCCGATAGCCTGCTGTACTTCATTCCCGCACATCCCGCCAGCAGCTGGCGCGTCGTACGGGAGACAGCGATTCTGACCGCCGTCGTCAGCACTTGCATCATCGCGGGCTTCTATTTTCTCGATGCCTTGATGGGCGGTGCGCTGGTGGGGCGATACCGATTGCCGGTGGCACTGTACGTTCTGCTGTTTGTTAATGTCGACTTTTGGGAATCCTTCTGGCTTGCAACTCACCGGACTGCGCGCGTATTCATCTATACGGCCTCCCGGCTCATAGTGCGCATGCTCGTCGTGGTCGGCGTCGCAGTGCTGACGAACGACGTCGCGACGATCATCTGGTCGCTGATCGCACTCGAAGGGGTGCGCTGTATAGCATTCGCAGGTGCTTGGGCCGTGATGGACCGGGCCGCCCAGGAGCCCCCGATCGAGAACATCCGTCAAGACCAATTGCGGTTCTGCGTACCCGTGGGCCTCGCGGCGCTGCTGTATATGATCAGTCGCAACCTTGGCAACATCGTAGTTGTCAAATGGCTGGGCGCCGCCGCACTTGCGCAAATGACAATCGGGACGTATGGCGAGCCCGTGATCCTAGCAGTGCGCAATTCAATATCGACGGCAATGCTACCGGAATTAGTGCGCCGCGGCACCCATTCCGCCGAGGCGCCGTTACAGCTCTGGCGGCGCACAACGGTGGTTAACTGCGTACTGATGTTCCCGGCCGTGGTACTGCTCGCTTGGTTTGCCGAGCCCCTCGTGTTTAAAGTGTTCGGTTTGAGTTACCGAGCCGCAGTGCCGGTGATGCAGATCTTTACGCTAGTGATCGTGGCGGCGTGTTTCGATTTTTCGCCGCCCCTGCGGGCGATCAACAAGACGCGACCATTGGTCACAAGTAATCTCGTCGCAGCGATCGTGAGCGGCGTCGCCCTGATTTTCCTTGTGCCGGCCGCCGGTTTGGTCGGCGCAACTTTAGCGCTGGTCGTCGCCAGCTTTGTGGAAGACGCTTATCGTGCATGGGCCGTCGGGAGACTTTACGGTGTCACGCTGCGCAGGCTTCTGCCATGGATGCGGACGGCGCAAGTTGCGCTGTGTGCGGTTGTGGCGGCCCTCCCGGTGGTCGCCGTGACATGGCGAGGGCGCGGCGGCATGGCAGGGGTCATTTTTGGGTCGCTGCTTTACCTGGCGTTGTTCGCAGTGCTGCTTATGGCGAGTGGCGTGGAGGAGGCCATTACGCTTGCCCGCCGTATGCGCGCTTCGCTTGCGCTTGCGGCGTTCGGTGGGCGGTAAGTGCTCAGTACGCGCTGCCGTGCTTTGGCCTGCAGTGGAACGCAAAGCACCGGTTCGTCCAATATGTTCGTAAAAGGCCACGCGTCGTACGGATGCGCTGTGAGTTGATTGGTTCGAATTATGTAAAATTCGCCGATCGAACGAGGAATATTTCGCACCTTTGCGGCGTTGCGATGTCCAAGTTCCTACCTTTGATTACGATCATCAAAGGTACAAATTTACGCGATGCTAAAGCGGCGCAGTCCGCGCGTAGCTCGCTTGCGGTAGCGCTGGTCGACAGACGTTGAAAAGGCGCGGCCGGTCTACTGCAACAGCCCTTTGTACTGGGCGACCAGATCTCGGTCGCTCAATACAGTATTGGATTTACAGCCAAGGAAAAAAAATCCCAGCGCCGCATCAAGAGCCCCCGGTCGGTCGATTAGATAGCGGTCGAAATATTTCAAAATAAAGCTTGTGTACGCCGCGAAGGCTGTCGTCAGCTGGCGCGTGCGGCGCGAAGAGGTGAAGCTCCCTAGAAAATATTTATATGACCACGCAAGCGCCATCCCGGGTCCGCCGACCGCCCCGGCGTCGATTTCGTCGAATCTCCTGAAAAGTCGGCGGTGGCCGAGTAATGTGAAACGCGTGAAGTCGTAACGCCCGCCGTGTACCTGCTGCATGAAGGGTGTCTCCGCATAAATTAGCCCGTCGGGCTTGAGAACGCGATAGCACTCCTCAACGCAACGCTGGGGGTCGGCGACGTGTTCGAGCACTGCTTGGAGGATTACGGCGTCGAACGTCAAATCTACAAACGGTATGTCGTGCGCATCGCAAATGAGGCGCGTACGCGGTCCAAATGAAACGTCTGTCTCGAGTAGTTCGATACGTGGAGCCGATGCGATAATGTTCATCCCGTCGCCAAGAATGCTTCCGCCCAGTACTAGGACTTTAGGCGGCTCGACGCGGTCCGCAAGCATCTTGGCAAGGCGTAATAAGTTTGCATCTGCTTTGAGATTTCGGTCTATCCGGGGTAGTTGCCGCTTGAGAAAATTCCGGAGTCCTGACGGATGCAAGTCGAAGAACAGATTCTGCTGCGCAATGAAATCCTCGTTCCGAAAGACACTCGAGTGCTCGTTGAGCACAACTGGGCATTCGTTGACAATCGGAAATACCGTCATGCACGTCCCCTGAGTGCAGCGCAACGCGCGATCGAGCGATTCCACTGGTGCATGACACGCGGGGCAGCGCATCACCCTGACCCAAGCCTCGTTTAATTTTACAAAATTATTCACCAGCCAATCCCGAGGCCATCGAGCTCATCAGCATACCACCGTGGCTGAGGCTCGCGCGAGACGCAGGCTCGGCGCAAGGCCCTGTTTGCACATGCGACAGGGTGACTCATCGTTGGAATCATATGTATGTTGGTGTAAGGCTTCCGTGAATGGTTTACATCAGCCGGTAACGGAGTGCCACGGCAAGAGCTGCGTGACGATTACCTCGCTGACCGACGTGATCGGATTCTAGAAGCAATTGTTTGTCGCGATGCCATCGCGTGATTTACATGAATCGTATGATGACACAGTGTAACGTATCAGTGGACCGTGTCGGCCACAGTCGACCGATTCTAAAATGGGGAAATCCGAAAATGCGCTTGAATCAAATCCTAGGATCGCTGCTCGGTGGACTGTTGTGCTCTTCGGTTGCTTACGCAACGGATCCGCCGCCCTTTCCGCGCCTCGGCGCAATGCTATTTGGCTCACCGACAAACTACGACAACGCGGCCCTGCAGGCACAGATCGCGAAGGCAAATATCGCACTGTTTAGTTATTGGCCGGGCTGGGAAACAACTCACACTATGACGTTTCAGCAGGCACTGACTGCCATCAAGACACTCAATCCCAGCATCCAGCTGGCGGTGTATTCGCAGATCGATTCGGCCTCGAACAATCAAGCCTATGCAACCGTGGTTCAAAAGCTCAATGCGCAAAAGTGGTGGCTGTATTCTTCCTTTAGATCCGGTGCACCTGTTGCCAATTTTTGGACGGGCGGCGGTGGGCCTTTTTACCAGATTAACACTACATTGTTTCCCGCTCCAGACGGGAGTGGGCACCGATATATGGACTGGTTCGCCGCTTGGTACGTCACTAACATGGTGGCCCCAAACCCTGCTTTGAATAGCGCGTTCATTGATAACGTGTTTGTGGTACCACGGGCGACGGGAGATTGGAACCTCGACGGCGTTGCCGACGCTCCGACGAATCCCTCGGTTCAACACTGGGTGCATCTCGGATACGACGCATACTTCAGCAGCTTGCGGGGGCTTATGCCCAAGGCGAATTTGATTGGGAATATCGCTGGGTGGGGCCTGTCCAACGCAAATCTAACCGACTACCAAGGCCAGTTGAATGGTGGCGTGATCGAAGGTTTGATTGGCTATAGCTGGTCGCCGGAGAACTGGGGCGGTTGGAAGGAAATGATAAGCGAGTACCGCAAAGCCATGGGAGCGTTGGCACCGCCAAATTTGGCCATGTTCGCAATGATCGGAAGTGCTACCGACTACCAGACCTTTCGCTACGGCTTTGCATCCTGCTTGATGGATAACGGCTATTTCACGTTTAACTCATCATCGGCGTACAACGACATTCCCTGGTTTGACGAGTACAACGCGTTGCTCGGCACCGCTATCACCGCCCCGCCAACCTCTGCGTGGCAGAACGGTGTATACCGACGGGATTACAGTAATGGCATCGCTCTGGTTAACCCCAAGGGAAACGGGCCGCAGACGGTCACCCTGGAAACGAACTACAAGCGAATTAAGGGTTCTCAGGTACCGACTACCAATAACGGCCAAACCATGAATACGGTCACACTGCAGGACCGAGATGGAATCATTCTGTTACGCCTGCAGCCGGTTTCCGTGCCTATGGCGCCCAAGGACTTAACTCTGGCCCGGTAGGCGAGCGAATACCTGGCAGGAACGGGGGCCTTTAACTACGGGATGTCGCGGCGGCCACGGTGCCGCCTGGCGCCCGTACGCTGAGCGTGACCGCCGGCATGGTTGTATTCACAGAAAAATGTGATTATGACGCTCGCCGGCCGCCATTGGCGTAGATGTACTGACAGGGCGCGGCATCGGAACTTGACTCGCGATTCACGGGTTGTCTGTGGAGTAGACCATGCGCTACGTACTGGCGCTTCTCTTTATCCTGCTCATGGCTGGAGACGTGTTCGGCTGGAGTCAGAGTCTGGCGCCGGGCATGTCCGTAAAAAACGCGATGATCTATCTCTCGGGCCTGATGTTGGCGGCTCGATTGGCGTTCAGCGGCGGTGTGAAATTGGAAATTCCCCGCATTCTCGTCTGGATGGGAGTGCTCGTCGGATATGCCGTGCTAACTTGGCTGACCGTGGGCTTCGTGATTCATTACAAGGGCTACAAACTCGTCCTTACGGGCATCGACCTAAAGGCGCAGCTCATCGATTATTTTGTCGTGTTTGCCCTATGTCTATACGGTCTTCAGTCAGTTGCCGATGTCAAATTCGCCACCAAGGCACTTTTGATCGGACTTACGTGCGCCAATGCGATTGCAATCGGAGACATTGTCGGACTGTTCCAGATTGGCGTGACAATGGTGGGGACGGACGGGGTGGAAGCCGGCCGGGCGTTCGGAGCCTTTGGTCACGCAAATGAGACGGCCGCTCTAGTGATCTGCCTACTTCCGGCTTATGTGGCGGTGACAGTATCGAGTCGCGGTGTCATGCGGCTATTTTGGGCTGGTGCGGGAATAGTCTCAGCAACGATGATGTTGATGACCGGATCGCGGGGCGCCTTCGTCGGAATGACTGTCGGTGGTATTCTCGCTTGGTACGCGTGCCGCCGGCTCATTTCCTTCGCTCGAACAATGCCCCTGCTAATCGCGCTAGTCGCGGTCGGCATTCCCGTGCTGTTGCTTGTCAATATGAAGTTTGGCAGCATTTTCACTGATCGGGTCATCGAGATGCTGCAGGATCCGGCGACGCGGAGCGGCGATCGGACTTCGATCTGGCTGCAGGGAATGAGTCGGATGATGGATCATCCGATCACGCTACTCACAGGATTCGGGTGGGATGCGTACTCAGTCATGGGATTTTTCTACGTCACGCACAACTATTATCTGTTGCTGTGGTTCGAGCTCGGAGTGGTCGGAGTGTTAAGTTATCTGCTGATAATTAGAGGAACCCTGCTCACTGCGCGTGCCGCCGCCGAGGTCGCTCCGTCCGAACTCAGGGCTTATCTCATAGCCTTTATCTTTGGCATCTCTTTTGTATCAGTTGCCGTGTTCTTCGCTCTATTGTTCAAGCCGTGGTTGTATATCTGGGCGTACATCGGGATGACGATGCGTTTGGCGGTAATCGTATCTGCGGACGCCAAGAGTTCGGCACGTACTGCACGGGCGCGAGTGGCCCCGCCTTTGGCGACCACAGTTCTAGTACAGCGCCGTGCGAAGCGTTCACTTCAGGTGCGTGGCTATCGCTGAGCCGCCATTGTGACCCTTTAGAATGTGAGTCCGGCCGGTCGAATGGTGGCCGTCCCGCTAGGACGTGGCTCGCTGTCTATGTACGCGTGGTGTGTCTCGTCCTAGCGGGCGTCGTTCTGTCTGCGGTGCGCGGCGACGCTTCCTGCCAGCGCTTACGAAGCGACTGTGCCGGCGCCATACTATATTTTCGGCCCGATGCACTATTAATAGCCCTTTGATTTCGTCCTGAACACCTTTTGGCGCGTACATGAGTTCAGCATATTGATATTGCGTCATAAGTGCTGATCGAGTCCTAACTCTTCGACCTCCGATCCGCCGTTTAGCTTGGCGACGATCGCTAATTTACCATCGATCTGAAGTTTGAATAGGGTGGCATGATTCACAGAGTCGTCCTCCGTCGTCTTGCATATGATCAGCAGTCCGCCTGGCACCAGTCTAGATCGCAAGTTGCGGATCATAGCGGTGAGTTTGCACTCATCGAAGTACGCCCGATTGAGAATATTGGCCGCTCTGATCACATGGAAGGAATTTCCATAATTCCGATTATTGAGGATGTCGTCCTCGACTACTAAGATTTGCTCGAATTCCCGCAAGGAGCGGCTCACCAGTTGCAAGGGTCTATACCTGACGCCGAAGCGCTTGAGCGGCAGATCCCAAACCTGTCCCGGCAAAGTCCGACGGAGGGCGGGCGCGGCCCGCAGCATGACTAGCTTGAGTGCAAGGATTAATACGCCATAGCGCAGCCAGTCACGCTTGCGAAGCGGCGTACGAATGGCATTGCCGCCGATGTCGAATTGAAGCTGATAGCCCGTCTTGTCAACAAGCACGTGCAGGTGACTTCCGACGGATACTAACCACGCGTGCACGAGTAGGTCGCCGGCGACCATTTGATGCTGAATACCGGAGTTCTGGAGAAAGCGGGTCCATTCGCCCGTGCTGATTCCTGACGAGACGGCAACGTCCATGATCTTGAGGGGCCGGTCCGCCGGCAGATGCATGGCGACGAATTCATTAAGATCGTCCAAGCGGCGATGATTGGTCGCCTTGAATGTTCCGTTCCTCGCGATTATGTTCCAAAAGAACGCCTTCTCGAGCTCCTCCAGTTGCTGCGGCTCGAAGGTTTCTTCGGAGAAAAACAGATACTCGGCTGTTGGAACTGGGGTTTTCATGGTGTCAACGAATATCTGCCGCCGTCCGGAGCGACAGCAGCGCATCGACATATGGGTCGAGCGCCGTATTCCCGTGGCAGGCGGCGACATACTCCGCGCATCGGCGACTCATGGCCGACCACAGATCTGCATTCGTCAGAAGCTCGTGAACCGCGGACAGCATCTGCCCAAAGTCCCGGACCGCTCGTCCCAGGCCCTCGCGGGAGATGACTTCATCGGGGTCGATAAACGTCACAACCGGCGCCCCGTGACTCCAAGCCTGCAGATATGTGTTCGGAAACCCTTCGGTCTCGGATGTATTGACGAGCAAGCGTGCACGCTCTACGAGTCCTGCGACGTCCGCATAGGGGACTGCTCCGTGGAGTCGGACATTAGGAAGTGCCGCCGCTTTGTGCTTTACCTCTTCAAAGTAGTCCTGCGCACCGTAACAGCCACCGACAATGTGAAAATTCATGGCGGGCAAACGCTCCGCGAGAGCAAGTAGCAATTCAGGGCGCTTAAGCGGTCTTAAATTGGCGACCCACAGTACATCGATAGTTCGCTCGTGGAACGCGAGCCGCCGGCCGGCTGGCTCCGCCATTGGGGCGACGATCCGACTGTCCCTATCGAAGTTGCGAATGAGCAAGTCTCGCTGGCGCTGAGTTTGGGCGAGCACGATGTCGAAAGCACGCAGACCGTAACGATACAACTTTCTATCCCGCCATAACGCAACGAGCAGCTTGCGCGGGTCGCAGTCTGAGTCGCTCGCGACGCGAAACACGGTCTTGCGCCGGAATATTCGGGCGAACAATGCGACCTGCCATACGAGTACCCCGGCGCAGCTGACGTAGTAGATGTCGGCGTCTGCCTCCGTTAGCGCAGCCCAGAGGGCCGTCCAGCGCGGATGGATGAATCGAATTACGGGAATGCCGGCATTCGGAGCGTAGGCTTTGAACGTTTTGATTCCGCTCCAGGACGCTTGATCAGGCTGCCCGTGATCGGCGACCACCATTGATACCTCAAGGCCGCGCTTAGCAAGCGCTTTCGCCACCAGCGTCTGCTGAAGCTCCGCCCCACCAGATCCCAAGCGCGCGTACTCGGGCGCGAGCGCCGGCAGATTTCCGAGTCCAACGAAGCAGACGCGCAACCGCCGCAAGCTGTCCTGGACGTCTTGAGTCGAATCGTTCATGAGTGTTGCGTCAGCCCCAAGCGCGCGCCGTAGCGCTAAGATAGTACACGTCAATTGTTGCGCGGCGCAAAGCTTGAGCCAGCGCGAGTACACTTGGCGCCACGGAAATGCTCTCACTTGTTACACGCCCTTTAGAGATATCGTCCGCATCCAATAATTTGCCGTCCTGCTTCCCACAGGCGCTACCGAACAAACTCCGAAACCCGAATTCCGCTGCGGGCGAATATTTCGCGAACAGCAGCTTCTCTACTGGTTCGCGGCCTACGTCGCGTTCTTCGGATTCAGGGCCAGTTCCCGGAATCTTCTCGAAGCTGGCGAAGTAAATTCGGGGCGTCATTTTTCGGGCGCAGCGATGGGAAGAATTCAGTTGAGACTCGATGCAGCGAGAGTGAGCAACTCGGCGGCGTACGCAGTCACCATTTTCGTCAATGTGAACTTCTCGCGAACCATCGAGCCCGCGGCAGATCCCATGCGCGCGCGAGCATCCGCAGTCGCCAATGATGTGAGATGTTCGATCAGAGCATCGACATCTCCGGGTGAGAACAGAAGGCCGTTTACTCCGTGTATAACCTGCTCTTCCGCGCCGCCGATGTTTGTCATCACCATTGGCTTGCACAGAGACATGGACTCTAGGGCCGCGAGCGAGAAAGTTTCCACCGAATGGGACGTGAGCGTCATCACATCGCATGCCGCTACGAAAGGGCGCACATCGGCCTGAAAGCCTGCAGCGACGACTCTTTCCTGCAATCCCAGCTCATGAATCCGTGTGTCGACCGAGGATCGCTCAGGACCATCACCGATGATGAGGCCCTTTGCGTCAATGCCCGATCGTCTGAGGCGCGATAGCGCCTCCAGGAAATCACCGTGTGCCTTCTCCGGGCGCAACGCAGCGCAGATGCCTATCACATAGTCGCTGGGAAGGAATCCAAATCTTGCGCGAATCGCCATCTTTTCGCCGTCGGTATAACGGTCGAAAAAGTGTTGAGGATCGATGCCGTTGTGGATGACAATTTCGCGCTTGGCCCGCAGCCCCTTTGCGCGCCAATAATTCTGCTGCAGTTGACTTACATATACGAGCAAGTCCTGGCGCCTGAAGATAAATCGGTACAGGCCCATTTGCAATTGCTCGGTGATGTTAGGCAGAGTCGTGGAATGGAATACCTCCATTGCGCGTGGCCGGCGTGCAACGCGCCGCGAGGCCAGTGCGGCATACAGGGTAGGGTAGGCGTTGGTGCTGACGACGACGCCGATATCATGGCGGTCGATGTAGTCGGCCAGCGTGCGCACGACCCCCATGTCAAGTTTGTGCTGCACATTGAGTGAAATTACGCGCTCTAGTCTCGTGCAATCCAAATCGGGTAGCAGGGTTTCCGGAGGTTTCAGGTACCCCAGCGAGAGTCGAAACCGCGAGAGATCGAGGTTATTGAGTAGGGAAATGGCGTGACGCTCGGCCCCGCCGGCCACCAGCGAACTGACGAGGAACAGAATGCCTGGCTTCGCGGACATCAACGCAAATGTCGTCTGGATCTGACAACTGGAATGGCGGTCATTAGTGGATTGGTCACTGGGCGCTGACTCCGGATCGGTTGGCCATGTTGCGTTTGCTGACGCCCGCAGGCGATGTACGACACGTCGCGATGTTACTGGATCTTCCACAGCGCCACCGCGACCTAATCGGCGCACTTCGCTAGAATAAGTAAGTTAAATCAAGTTCGCTCTACGCCGCAAAGGGCTTCGTCACGGTCCGTCGGCGCACCGCGGGCAGGAGCTACTTGCGTGCCGTTGTGATACGTTGCGGCGGCAATCGATAGATCCCAATTCAAGGTGCCTCGCATGGTCCGGATGCGTCGACTTATTTTCAATGCTGCCACATTTGTACCCGGAATTTCTGCAATACCCGCCGTCAAGCGCCGCATACAAAACCGTTCGTTTGGCACTGGGGGCACCAATTCCGGAAGGTATTGCTACTCCGTTTGGTTGCGGCACTTGGCGCACGCTGCCAACAACGGATTGCAGACTTGCCCGCGGGTGGTTGCGGAACTCGGGCCGGGCGACTCCCTCGGCACGGGGATCGCAGCGTTGCTATCCGGTGCCGAGCAATACGTCGCGCTGGATGTCGTGCCCCATGCGAATGTCGAGCGTAATCTTAGGAGTGCTCGATGAGCTCGTGGCGCTCTTCAGCGCGCGGGCGGATATTCCGGGCGACAACGAATTTCCCGGAATATACCCGAAGCTGGGTGACTATCGCTTTCCCAGCGCGGTTTTAGGGCACGAACGAATCGCGGCCTGCCTTCAATCGGACCGCATTGCCCGAATACACCGCTCCCTGACCGATACAGCCGCGCCCGCTTCGATGGCCCAATATCGTGCACCATGGCTCGACAGCCACGTGATTCAGCCGGGAACAATCGACATGATTTTCTCGCAAGCAACGCTCGAACACATTGACGAGCTTGAGCAGGCGTATCGCGGCATGCGCCTGTGGCTCGCACCGAATGGATTCCTATCCCATGAGATCGACTTCTCCAGTCACGGATGGGCCGACGATTGGGACGGACACTGGGCACATTCGGATTGGAAATGGAAACTGATTCGCGGGCGCGACGCCTGGTCGATCAACCGCGAGCCCGAATCAACTCACCTTCAAATTCTTGAGCGTGAGGGATTTCGCATCGTCTGCCACGAGTGCGGACGAGCGCAACCCAGCATCACGAGAGCCGGACTAGCGGCACGGTTTCGGAGTGCTACGGCCGAGGATCTGACGACGTCCTCAACCTTTTTGCAAGCCGTCAGGCATTCCACCTGAAGTGCGCGGCACCTCTAAAGCGTGACGGCTTCGTTCTCCGGGTTGCTAGCGAGTTGTGCGTGGTTGAACTGAATTACTTCTTTGACCTGGTAATCCTTAATGCTCTTTGCGTGAGTGAAAATGATCAGTTCGCCGAGCAAGCCCAGCGCGAATAGCTGCAGTCCGAGTACGACGAGCAGTGACGACAGCAGCAGGGCCGGCCGGTCGGCGAGGCCTTGGCTGAACACCAGGCGATCGATAACCAAGTAGATTAATAGAATTGCACCGATGCCGAATGTTGTGGCGCCTACCATGCCGAAAAAACGTAGTGGCTTCTTGGTGAAGCGGACCAGGAAAAATACTGTGAATATGTCCAGCACGCGATGTGCATATTCGCGCGTCCGGTAGTGTCCGGTGAATCGATCGAGCGGCGACTGGGTGACGTCCATCTCCTTGACGCCAAATCCCTGCTTATCCGCCAGTAACGCGAGGAAGCGGTGCTGGTCGCCGTAGAGCGAAATCTCTTCGAGGACACGGCGGCGCATGGCGCGCGCGCCACATCCAAGATCCCGAAATCTGAGTCCAGTGATCCAGGCAATGAGCCCGTGGAATGCGTCGCGGCGCAGTTGTTCGAGAGGCCCGCCGGCGCGTGGCCAGCGGCGCGCAACCGCCACATCGGCTGATTGTAGAGCGTTCACCAGCTTTGGAATCTCGGAGCCGCGGATCTGGAAATACGCTGGAAGTGTCAATACCAGCTCGCCTGCTGCGTGCTCGAAGCCGGCCATCAGGGCGGTTGCTTCACCGAATGAGCGCGTGAGCGTGACGATCGTCATGTTGTCGTACTCGCGCAGCAGCAGCTGCAAGCCGGCTGCAAAGTCCGCCTGAGGACCATCGAGCACGAATATCACTTCATGACGCATCGTGAGCTTGTCGAGGCCTTCCACATAGTCGGCAAATAATGCTCGCGCGTCGGAATGCCGATCGCCGACCGGAATGATGACGGAGAGTTCGACTGACGAATCATTCTGCAGCATAGCCGTTAACCTTGAGCGTCGCTCGCGTGCCGACCTTCGAGCCGCGCGGTGAGGCGTGCGAAATGATGCTCGCGCATGTCGCTTGTCTTGTAAACGAGCTCGCCAAAGGCGCCTCCGCTCACAAGGATCAGGGCCGAACTTAGAAAGATGAGGCCGGTGCCGGCGACAGGCAAGGGAAGGTTCTGATGCTCCGCCAACGTGACATACAGGCTCCACCCAAGCGTGGCCGTTCCGACCGCTACCAACGGCAGTGAGAGGAGGACAAACCAGATCAGCGGGCGCGAGGTGAATGAAGCCACGGTTTTGATCACCAGCAGATCGAGCAGCACCTTATAGATTCGGGACAGTCCGTATTTGGACTTGCCGAACTGCCGCGCGTGATGTTTGACTTTGATCTCCGCAATTCGCGGACCTGCAATCGATGCCATTGCCGGAATGAAGCGATGCATTTCCGAATAGAGGGGAATTTCCTTGATGAGAGATGCGCGGTATGCCTTCAACGAGCAGCCATTGTCGTTGATCGGAACGCCCGTCACTTTTCCGATCAAACGATTCGCTATTCTGGATGGGATCTTTCTTGACACGAGTTTGTCCTGGCGATTGAAGCGCCAGCCGACCACGATGTCATAGCCTTCCGCGATCTTATCGAGGAATAGCCGGATATCAGTCGGGTCATTTTGCAGGTCGCCGTCCATCGTGATTAGAATTTCCCCCGTCGCGTGCTCGATACCGGCAGCCATTGCCGGAGTCTGCCCATAGTTACGCCGGAACTGCACAACGCGAACCCTCGGATCAACCGCAGCAAGTTCGGTCGCAATGCGTACGGTATCGTCGCTGCTACCGTCATCCACAAAGACCATTTCAAACGACACGTCCAGAGGTTCAACGGCGCTTACGATCGCGACATAAAGCGGCTTAATGCTTTCTTCTTCGTTGAAGAAAGGCACTATGACCGACAGCTTCGGGTGATTGTCCACCGCGTTATGACTCCTTTTCCCCTGCTGCGTCGTTTCTGCTATAGCCTGTACGCGACACCTAGCGCGCAGCAATGTTACTGTATCGCGGCGGGCAAATAGGGGATCTGAGTCATGAAAAAGGCGGTCTAGGGGTAGCCAGTGGCGTAATTGCCGTCAGCTCAAGTACCATCAAGTACCATTACCTAGATCACGGAAACGGTATAGAACCTAGTCATACTCCCTAGCCGCGGTACTTCTTGGCGCGCACGCGGCGCGGGCCAACAGGGGTACTTGATTCAACTGAAAACTGTCCGCGCACCGGGAGGCCCAATGCATTCTAAGCTCAGGCAATTCGTGATTCTTGCATTACTCCTGACGGCGCCGCTCGGGGCTGCGCGGGCCGACGAGCCGATATATACCGTGAAGCCTGGCGACATCCTCTCGATCGCTGTTTGGAAGGAACCTGATCTCACCGGCAATGCGTTTTTGGTCAGGCCGGATGGGACGTTTACATTCCCCTTAGTCGGGCAAGTCGATGCACGCGGCAAGGGGGTGGTCGAACTGCAGACACTGCTTACAACGCGGATCAAAAAGTACATCGCTGACCCAGTCGTTACCGTGTCGGTCCAAGAGATCAAGGGAAACAAGGTCTATGTCATAGGGCAAGTGACCAAGCCAGGGGAGTTCATCGTCAATCCACGTGTCAACGTGATGCAGGCGCTCAGTATGGCCGGAGGGACGACTGCGTTTGCCTCCCTCAAGGACATCATCGTTTTGCGACGTACGCCTGAGGGACAGCAGTCCGCGCTCCCGTTTCGTTACAATGATGTCGCGCACGGCCGGGATCTGCAACAGAACATCGATCTGCAGGCCGGCGATGTTGTCGTTGTGCCGTGATTGCAACCTGGGATCACAACATGTCAGCGATTAAAGTGGCCGCCCGGGCGACAGCATATCCGGGCTTTGCCCTTGGCCTTTGGCTCCTAGGCTTCCACGCTGCGAGCGCGGACGAGGTGCAGTACAATCCGCGCGTCGAAATTGGCGCGGGCTACGACGATAACGCGAACTTGTCGGGTATCAGTGCCGATGAAGTCAAAACGTTCGGTGAAAATATCGATGCGCGTCTGGAGATCCACGGGCTCGAGCCGAGCAGCGAGTGGCGAATAACGCCAGCCGTAACTGGTGCCTATTACAACGGCAATACCGACCTCGACTCCAATGGCGAATTCCTCTACTTGTACGGGGAGGAGCACGGACCACGGTACGAGCTTAGTTCCTACGGCTATGTGTCATCGCAGTCATTGCTCAGGAATTATCTGCCGACAGCGGTACTCGGTGCGGGGCTCGGCCAGCCCGAACCCGGAACGACGCTCGGCGTCCTTTCGGCGACCCGTCAGGACCTGGAATACATCGATCCAGCCTATTCACTGCAAATAACACCCAGGCGTAAGCTTGAGCTTAACGCGTCATTCACAGATGCTACGTACAACCGCCAAATAGCAGGCGGGTACACCAATTATACGGATACTACCGGGTCAGCCGGGCTCGTAATGGACGCCACGCAGACCGGGTCGGTCGCCCTGCGCGTGGCTGGGGAGACCTTCAGGCCCGAATTAGGGTCCGACACCAATACCTACGGATTCGAGACGCAATGGGACGGCCATCTATCACAGAATAAGCTCTATTATGTGCGCGTGGGCGTTGAGCGCTCCGACTTCTCGGCCGTTTCCGCCACGCTGCCGAACCCGCCGTCGCAGACCACCGTGTCGGGTGGCGTCGGTACTCATTGGACCTATCAGGTCACCGAGTTATTTGCCGATCTGACGCGCAATGTGGCTCCCACCGCACAAGGGTATGCGGTCAAACAGACGCAGCTGCGCTTGCGTTTATCCCACCGAGTGACCGAGAGGTTTGCCGCTTTCGTCGGGGTTCGCGGAATAGTCCAAGATCCGTTCAGAGACGTCATCGCCACGGAGCATTACGTCTTCGGCACGGGTGGATTCGAATGGCGCATCCTGCGGCAATGCTCGCTGGTCGGCGCGTACGACGTGACGGCGGCCAAATATGTAGGGCCCTCGGCGTTGTCGAACGCGGTTCACATTTCCTTCGTTTACGAGCCCAATCGCCTAGCCGATGGTCCGGCTATTACCGTGGGCTACTGAACCTAAATGTGTCACGCTGTACGACCGCCTCATCCGGGATGAATATAGTGCACCGCCCAGCGGTCACCGCGACCGGGGCGAGGCGCTGGCGACACGTTTCGCGCTCGATTGGTGAGCGCGCTCACGGTCGTGGGGAATGGCATGTGGTAAAAAACAGGCTGGCGGGGATGCTGTCGGAGTCTGGTTGACTCCTGCGGGAAGTGACACCTGAGCTGCGCACGCTACCGTTGGCGCACGGAGTTGGGGATGGAAGCAGAAAAAGTCGTTGAATTTTCAGATTATTTGCACTCGCTAAGGCGACGTCGGGGCTTGATGCTAGCGATCTGGCTGCCGATCGTGCTGGGATCGATGGTCCTTGCGCTCGCCCTGCCCGATATTTATGCGTCCACAGCAACGTTTCAGCTCAAGGCAGAACCGGCCGACCAGGCACGGGCCGATAATTACGCCGATCGGTTTGTCTCCGGCCTTACAGGGTCGGTTCTGAACTCGCCACAGTTGCGGGCGGCTCTGGAGACTTTAAAACCCTATCCGCAGCTCACCGGCGACACCTCGGCAGCTCTGCGGAAACTTCAAGGAGACGTAACTGTCCTGATGGTTACGCAAAAGATTCTTGATCCGCAGTCTGGCCTAGAGCGCAATCTCAATACCGGATTTACAGTTGAGTACGACAACCACGATCCGCAACGCGCCCAGCAGGTAGGGGCCTGGCTCGCAAACGCTTTCATCGCTGAGAGCCGGCGTGGCGCGATTACCAAGGCCGACAACGAGGCGAAATTCTATGCCGCCGAGGCCGATCTGGAGCGCGCGAAAATCACCGAAAGCGAAGCTCGCCTCGCGAAATTTAAACAAGAGAACTTTGATCGCTTGCCGGATGAGGCTCAGGCCAATCTCAATGTGAAGAACACCACTGAGGCCGAGCTCGACGGCATCGACCGCGATATGCGCACCCTGCAGCAGAACCGTGTCTTCATTCTGCAACAGCTGCAGCAGGCTCGGGCCGCGGGGGCCAACGGCGACACCTTGCGTGATCTCGAACAGGAATATCAGAAAAAGGCCACAATCTACGACGAGAACCATCCGGACATGGTGGCCATGCGGCGGCAAATCGATAGTCTGCGCCGAGGCGATTCAGTGGCGGTTGGCTCCTCTTTGCAAGCTCAGCTGGCCGCGCAGCGCTCCATCCTGGCTGAGACCCGCCAGCGCTACAGTGAAGATCACCCCGATGTGAAGCGCATAGAGCGCCAGATTGCCTCACTCGAAGCGCGCATCGCTTCCGGCGAGAAGACGAGCCCCGACTCGGATGGCGCGGCCCGTACTCCCGTTGTCGTACAGCTAGAAACGCAGCTCAACGGTACAGATACCCAGATCAGCGCTCTGGAAAAGCGCGGGCAGGAGCTGCGAGTTAAACTCACTGGACTCCAGGGGCGGATCGCCTCGACGCCCGAGGTCGAACGTGCGTACGAAACGCTCAATCGCGATGCCGGCACCGCGCGGCAACAATATGATCAGCTCATTGAGAAGCGCATGAATGCCGAGGTTAACGCGGCGGCGATCGCGAACGGAACAGTGGACCAATTCACAATGGTCGGCGCCCCCTCGCTACCCAAGACGCCCTCTAAGCCGCCCCGCGCTGGCATTGCCGTCATCGCGCTGATTGGTGCGACGCTGCTCGCATTGATGGCCGCGCTTGGCGCGTCTGCTCTCGATACGACGGTTCGTGGGACGCGCGACCTGCGCGCCCTCTTCGAGATAGCGCCGATTGGCTTCGTCCCAGTTATTCGTAATTCCGCCTTTTTCCGGCGGCGTAGCCTCCAGATGACGGCAATGGTCGCATCGATAGTTTTGGGTGTGCCGGCGTGCTACTTGCTGATTCGCTTGCTGGCTCCGTGACCCACACCGCTTGACTCGACAACCCTAATGCCCGCAGCCGAGAACCTTTAATGAGCGTTATCGAAACAGCACTCGCGAAGCTTAAAAAGAGCGATTCCGGAATTAAGGCGGATACCCGAAGTCAGCGCCGCGTCAAGGTCAGCGACATCGCTGCGCCTGATAATCAGCCGACGCGGCGGTTTTTGGCTGCGACCTTCGATTCCATCACGATGGAGCGCAACCGGGTGGTCCCGCAGGTTGCCGACCAAGCGGCCTTACGGGCTTACAAGATTCTGCGCACCCGCTTGTTGCAGCGCCTGAGCGCCAATCAGTGGCGGTCTGTGGCAATAACCGGTACCGAATCCGGGCAAGGCAAGACGCTTACGGCCGTAAATTTGGGGATAACTCTGGCGCAGGATCCGAACACTAGGGTATGTCTGGTGGATCTTGACTTGCAGCGCCCGCAGCTGGCGGCGAGCATGGGCATGAAATTCGAGCTTGGCTTGGGGGACTACCTTCTCGGAGACTGCCAGGCACAGCAGATCATGTACCAGTCAAACTTTCCACACCTAGTCGTCATTCCCAACTCGAAGAGGTTCGAGCACTCCTCGGAAGTGCTGGCCGGGGCGCGGATGCTCGATCTGCTGCGGATAATTGAGGCGGAGATGCCGGGGCACATCGTAATTTTTGACATGCCGCCGCTGCTGCTTGCCGATGATGTGCTCACTTTCGCACCGCAAGTAGACGGCGTGCTGCTCGTCGTCTCGGAGGGCATGACACAGCGTGCGAGTGTTGAGAAGGCGAAAGAACTGCTGGCCGACATGAATCTTCTGGGAGTTGTCCTCAACCGATCGTCGGAGCGAGACAACAGTTCGTACTACTAAACCACATGGGCTCAAGGCGACCCACCCCAGCATCGAGCGGCTGGCCGTCATTCCGAAAAGGCGGGCATTCGAACGGGTCTTCGGAACATCTGGCGACACCCCCGCCGCGATGGCTGCGTTCCACGACGTGCGGGCCTCTGGATCGCCGGCCGACAATCTCCTGCTGGCTGGGCGTGAGGGCTTGTTGGACGCCGAAGGCGTGCCGCGAGGAATTAATATGGCAATGAGCCTTTTCAATACGATATTTAGACGCACCTGCTTAGCGCATAGTCAAATGCTGAACGACACAACCTGTCTGAAATGAGCGGAGCTTATGAAACGAGAGCTGCGATCGTCGAAACCACAAGCTGCGGCTCAAGTCACACGGGGCCGCACCGCACCTAACCAAGCGCCGGCGCGGCGGGTGTGCCGATGATGCGCCGCATTTCCTTCGGCGTCCTGCTGATTGCGCTCGCGACGCTTATGCTCGAGCTCATGCTTACGCGAATATTCGACGTGGTGTTGTCTCCAAACCTTGGATATTTCATCGTCACCGTCGCAGTCTTCGCGTTCGGCCTAGCGGGCATCTACGCCACACTCAAGCCAATTGGGCCGGATCAAAACATAGCCGGCTATCTAACGGTGCGCAGCGTTGGATTTGCAGTTGCGGTCGCATTGACCATCCCACTCATCAACTGGCTCCCGCTCGACTATACGGCTATCGGGCGAAATCCGATTCGCACCGTGTTTGCGTTTGGGACCCTATATGTCGCCCTGATCGTGCCGTTCTTCCTGGCAGGTTCCGTGCTTATCGCGATCTTTTCAAAATATGCTCTGAGCATCAGGCGCCTCTATTTTTGGGACCTAGTGGGCGCAGGTCTAGGAAGCATAATCGCGGTGCCATTAATTGCAACCTTTGGCCCAGGGGGGCTCATCCTGTGGGCGACATCGCTCGGATTGATTGCGGCAGCATTGTTCTCCGAATCGCGCATTGCGGGTCGCGTCAGCGTAGTAGCTGCGGTCATTGTTGCCGCCCTTCCCGTGGTCTCCCTGCCGGGCTATATCGACTTCGTCCAGCACACGGACAAGCGCGGCGTGAAGGAGGCGCTGGAGCAGGGCAGGAGGGAGTTCGCGCGCTGGGACCCGATATCGAGGATCGACGTCATTGATGAGACTTGGACGCCGGCAATATCGGCTCCATGGCATACGTCCGGCGATCGCAAGGCGATTCAATACGACGGCGGCAATCAGACCAGCTATTTCTACAAATTCAATGGCGACCTGCCCGCTCTGCGTGCGCAGCTTGACAGGGACAAGTCGCATTTGAATGAACATTTCTGGCAGATCGGCGTGCTGGCTTCGCATTTCCTCAAACGCGATTCCGGGCAGAAGGTCTTGATCTTAGGTAGCGCTGGAGGACAGGAAACCAAGGCGGCCCTGATGTACGGTGCTGCACATGTCGATTCAGTCGAGCTCGTGCCGACGGTCGTTGAACTCGGAACAGGGCGGTACTCGAGCTACATAGGCGACATTTTCAAGAATCCCAAGGTGCACGTGGAAGCGGGCGAGGGTCGCAGCTTCCTGCGACACAGCCGTCAGACGTACGACATCATTCAGGTGTACAGCAATCACACGAGTTCGAGCATTGCGCAGGGAACCGGGGCGCTTATGCCGGTATATCTGCAAACTGCAGAAGCGTACGAAGAGTATTTCTCGCATCTGTCAGCCAACGGGGTGCTGCATATTAACCATTATGCATATCCGCGGATGATTACAACTGCGGCTTTAGCGTGGAAGCATATGGGACGGTCGGACTTCGCTCGCCACGTGCTCGTTTTCGAGTCGCCAATAGAACTCACGCTCCCCACGATGCTGATCAAGATGACGCCGTGGACGGCAGCCGAAGTCGCCGAGCTCAGTGCTTTTCTCGCCCCGCCGGAAGCGGACTCAGATCACAGATTAAAGTTGGTGGAAAATCCTTTGGACCCGAGCAAGAGCTTCCTGTCCGCGGACTTCTACTCGGGCGATTTTCCTGATGCCTTGGCGGATCGAATGGCGGCAAATGTCACGCCGCGCACCGACGACAAGCCGTACTTCCATATGCTTCGTAAGTCGTTGCAAACTTTGACGCCGGACCCGGCGAATTATCTGGATCCGGGTACCGCGTATACCGTGAATGCGACGACTCTCTATTCGAAGGGAATTCCAATGGACTGGATCCACCTCATCTTCACTGGAGCCGCATCGTTGATCTTCGTCGTGGCGTTTGTGGTAATACCACTTTACTTTTCGAACGTCGGCAAGAAAGAGGGCGCTACCAGCATTCCGCTGTTGGTCTATTTTTCCTGTCTTGGAGCCGCATTCATCACGCTCGAACTCGTCTTCATTCAGAAATTCACGCATGTAATAGGCAGTCCGCTATACACATATTCAACCGTGATTTTTTCAATGCTGTGTGCGGCTGGAATCGGCAGCGCAGCCTCGGAACGGATGGGGATTGGACCTCGTCAAAGATGGCCGCTTCCCTTCGTCGCAATACTTGTGCTGGGCACGGCATTAGTACTGCTATATCCGGCGATATCCCATTTGGCGCTCGCGCTTCCGCTCGCCGGCCGGGTCGCAGCAGTGGGCTGCATGATTTTTCCGCTCGGATTTTTCCTTGGGATGCCGTTCCCCTTGGGCATTCTTGCCATTGCGAATCATCCGCGGGGCGCCATCGCTTGGGCCTGGGGTATGAATGGTCTGTTCACGGTCGCTGGAGGGTTCATCGCGATGCTGGTAAGTATGGCCTACGGATTCGACCGTACTATCGGCTTTGCGCTGGGGCTCTACGCGGTCGCCTGGTGGGTGTTCCGCGGCCTGCTTCACAGTGAGCGCGTTGAGTCTATGACCAGACCGATGGTAGAACGCGCCGCGACGCCGTGACGCGAGGTTCGGGAGGTACGGAGTGCGGTTGCGGTCGGTTCGTCGCATTCCTCACCGTCATTGTGGTTAACCAGACCGGCGGCAAAAGGTGATCGCCGACAACCTCACGCTCACAAATGCACCACAGCCATGAATGACTTCCTAGTGACACATCCGATAGTCCAGCTACCCTTCACCCCGCCTAGTCGTCGTGATCCATCCAAGTAGACTTATGGTCCGGCAAGATCGAGAACGATGTCATCGGATGCGGCGTGTTTATCTTCGTCGCTGCTCTGCGCAGAGTGCTGATGCGCTACTTCCCTCACCACAACAAATCCCCTCCTACAGCGAAGTGGAAATATGCCGACTCTTCCCGCCAGATCAGCACGCAATCAGTTCGTACAGGCCAGTCTAGTTTGCGGTGCCTCAATGTCGTGGGCTCCTTGTCAGGAAGTCGAACCCTATACACCGAGGGCCGCAAGCTGAGCTAGAACGTACGTACCATGAAGTTTCGTCTGCACGACTATTCCAGCCCATTCACGATCTGGAGCTTTCATCGACTCATGGCGACGGCGCCGTACTGGAAGCCGGCACGCCTCGATGCCTGGGCGCGTACGCAGCGCAGCGGAGTGGTGCGCCATGCCTTCCAGAGCGTCCCCTACTACCGCAAAAGTCTGACCGAAGCGGGTATCCGGCTCGATCGTCTGGGCGACGATGACGAGTGGCTGCGGCTGCCGCGGATTGACAAGAAGCTGATTCAGGCCAATAGCGAAGAGGTTTGTTCGACAACCGACAGCGCTGGCGCGGTCTGGGCCCGGACCTCGGGTTCCACGGGCATGCCGCTGCGAATATTGCTCGACCGGAACGTCAATGCGGCCGCCTTTGCATTGTTCTGGCGAGCGTGGAGTACCGGCGGGTACTGGCGCTTGGGACAACGTCATGCCGTATTGAAGGGGCCGCTGGAGTCGGGTGTATGGCGCATCAATCGCAGGATCCGTGCGCTTGAGATCGTCTCGGCGCGTATCAGCGAGCAGACGGTGGATGAGGTGGCGCAGGCGCTGCGCGATTATCGACCGAAATTCATGCGTGGGTACCCCTCCGCGATGTATCTGCTGTGTCGGCTGCTCGAAGAACGCGGCCAGCGCGTGCATATTCCAATGGTGATTTCCGGATCGGAGACGCTGAGCGATTACCATCGAGCCAAGATCGAAGCGGTGCTTGGAGCACGTGTGATCAACCACTATACGCACTGGGAACGCGCAGCCTCGATTCTCGAGTGCGAACTGGGCGCGATGCACGCCCAGGAGGACTACGGTCATCACGAGCTGCTCGATGGGGAGGGCAGACCGGTAGGCCCGGGGGAGGAGGGGGAGATAACAGTGACGGGGCTGCATAATCGCGCCATGCCGCTCATTCGCTATCGTACGGGGGATATGGGCGTGTGGGGCAGTGGCATGTGCCGCTGCGGTCGCGCCTTTCCGATCATCGAGCGCATCTCGGGCCGCGCAGTCGATATGCTGATTCGCCAGGACGGCGTTACGGTGCCGGGTCGTGCTGTGACTAATGTCATCGCGCGCGAGCTCAAAGACGTGCGCTACATCCAGATGGTGCAGAAGTCCGTCGGAATGTTGACTGTCAAGGTTGTCCCGAGCGCCAGCTTCAGCGATGACACCGCGCGGGGAATCGTCCGCGACCTGAATGGTCTGTTCGATAGTCAGATGGAAGTGCAAATCGAGCTTAGTGCGGTGGAAGACCTGATCCGCAACCCGCAAGGAAAGCTTCGTGAATACATCAACCTCATGTCGAATGAGGAGCGCATCGCAGCGAAGTCCCGCCAGCCGGGCGAGCCTGTGACAGATCATGCCCGCGGGTAGGCACGGGCGAAACCGCACGCCGTTGTGAGTCTGCGCGCAACCCTCCGTCTGGTGGCAAAGCCAGGGGTGTTGACTGCACTGGCCTTTGGCCTCTCTGGAGCTGCCTTCGTAGCAGCCAATTTATTGTTGGCTCGGCAGTTGCCGGTCGAACAATTCGCGTTGATATCGCTGCTGGTGAGCATAGTCACTGTGGCGATGGTTGCCGCACCGCTTGGCATCGACGGTGTCATCACGAGAAACTCCGTGAGTATGAGCTCAGCGTTATTGCGCCGGGTTCTGCTTAGCTCGACAGTCGTGGCAGCGGTCGCCGTGGTGTACACGCGCCTCGCCTATTCGATCAGTCCCGCCACCATGGCTTTGCTATTGGCGTGCATCTGCGCGGGCTCGATTGCCACGGTGGTCGCCGGTTACTTTCAGGCATTGCATGCGTTCGGGCGCTCGCTGTTCTATCTGCGCGCGCAGGATTTCGCGCTATTTTTTGGCAGCTTGGCTGCGGTCGCTGTTGGCGCGCGTCTCGCGCTCGTGCCGTTTGCCGTGATGACCGCGGCATGTGTCTTAGTGGGCGTTGCCGCCTGGCGCGACGCCGCGTGGCACGGTGGCACAGGAGCACAGCACGGCAAGATCAACTTGCGGGAGGCGGGCGCCTATCTTTCGGTCCAACTGTCCGCAAACCTGTTGATGCAGTTGGAGAGGCTGCTGGCGGCAAGCCTTCTGGGTCTGCGGGATCTTGCGACTCTCGGCGTGGTGCTGGCGGTAGTCGGGCCGCCATTTCGGCTGCTGCAGCTGACCGTCGGCTATGCATTGCAACCGCGCCTGCGTGCCGCGCTATCCCGCGCCGCACGCGTGCGCCTACTGATGAATGAAGCGCTACAGGCAGCTGCGATCGTGCTGGTCGCGTGCGGCGTATTGTGGTTCGCTACGCCATTTGTAGTACGTGTGTTTTTGCACGGCAAATTCACCGTGCCTACCGATGTCCTGCTGGCAGCCCTGGTATCCGGTGCGCTAAAGGTTTGTGCAGGCATTGCGAAGGCGAGCATGACGGCCTTGGCCGATGACCGGGAGCTTGCCTATATCGGCCTCATAAGTTGGATCGGTATAGCGGTTGCAATTGCCGCCGCGGCGGCCGGCGCCCATGTCGGCTTGAGCGGCGTTATCTATGGAGTCGCCGCGGGCTGGGCCGTGCGCGTGGCGGCGGCGGCGTACTTTGTGGGCAGGCGCCTTCGGCGCGAGCACCCATAGGCGCAAGACCGCAATCCATTGAAGTTGCGGTTGGCTCCCACCTGAGCGGGTTGTATGTTCGACGGTTTCGGCCGTCGCTTGCGCGTCTACCGCGGGCCCGAAAAGCGTTCGCACGAGCGCGTCAAAAGCGTGCGGCTCGGTACAAACCAGGAAAGCGTCGCTACCGCGACTTTGGCAGCGCCGTTACCGACGCCGAAGCCGAGTCGAAGTGTTGGCGAAACCAATGCTCAAGCATAAAGAGCGCCCAAATTCTGTGCGAATGATTGTGGCGACGACTGTGATGCTCAGAGAGCATTTTCGCAACAGCCCCTGGACGGAATAGGCCGCGATCATTGAACTTGCTGCTGCTGAGCGTCTGCGTAACGAGAGCACTCAATGGTCCCGTGCCGCGCAGCCAGTTCTTGAACGGAACGGAGTGCCCCATCTTGTCAGGGCGGTGATTAATAATATCGGGCAGAATTCCTTCCATCGCTACCCGAAACAGTCTTTTAGTTCTTTCAATGCCTTCGAGCTTCAGGTTGACCGGGATCCGCGCGCCATATTCCACCAGATCGCGATCATAGAACGGCATCCGGAATTCAATTCCGAATGACCGAGCGAGAAACATGCGGGAGAAATACCGGCCGGAGACCGTGCGGTAATCGCTGTACAGGCACGGGGATATGCCGTCGTCAGGGCCTTGGTAATCCTCGAATGATTCCGTGGCGGCCTGAAAAGGCTCGGTAGCTGCGACTGCGGCGGAGAGTGGCGGTGTCAATAGGTCGCGCAGGCTGTCAAATGTGTAGTACATCTTCCAACGGAAGTGCATCAAATTCTTTGGGTAGCTGGATTCTGGCAGCAAGCGTTTGAGGATAACCGGCAGATTCCGCTTCTTGTCGGAATCCCTGACGAGTCCGCAAGCCGCGACTAACGTCGCGCGCACCGCGCGCGGGATCGGCACGCGGTCATACCAGCGCATAATCCGTTGCGCGGCATATATCGGATGGCTGGCCCAAATCTCGTCACCGCCATCCCCGGTTAAAAGGTAGTCAATGTTGGTGTTGGCCGCCTTGGCAAGCTCCCAAGTTCCAATTTCGATCCCAATGTCGTTGAACGGCATGTCCATCACGGCGGCCGCCGCCATGGCATCGAGCGATTGCAGCTCTCCATAATCCACTTCGGTGTGCTGTGTGCCAAGCTCCTTGGCGAGCCCGCGCGAGAATGGTGACTCGTCAAAGGACGCTCCAACACAGCGGAAGCTGTAGGAAGAAATGGTCCCCGGCAAATGCCTGCGGGCAAAAGTCGCGGCGGAACTGGAGTCCATCCCGCCAGATAGAAATATCCCAATGCGCTCGTCCGAAAGACGCCGCACCACGCTTGCTTCCAACAAAACGCGATAGTTCTCGGCAATATCCTTTTCGTTCGGCGCCAGAACATTGGCGAAGGACAGGCGATACCAGTAGTGCGGCACGCAGGCGCCGGTGGCTGCTGAGAACTCGACGACCGCTCCGGCCGGCACGCGCAAAATCCCTTCAAATAGAGTGTTATTGCCCGGCAAATAACAGTGTGTCAGGTACTCGACGATACCTTGCATTGACAGACTGGGCGGCACGGCAAGACTTGCCGCAACGTCGCACGCGAGCGAAGCGAACACGAGCTGCCGGTTGCTCCGGGAATAGCACAGCGGCTCCATACCAAAGCGATCGCGAATGAGTCTGAGTACGCCGCTGCGCCCATTCCACCAGACAATTGCGAACTGACCGTCAAGCTTAGCGAGCGCCCCTAGATCGTCGGTCTCGAGCATCGCCAAGAGACGCGACGCGGTGAGTGATTCGCCCCGTGCTGCAATTCCAGCGCTCGGGACCAGCAGCGGATTGCCGGTAAATGCAAGCCACGCGCCGGTGCTCGCATTGCTGTGGAAATGGCTCCTCGGATCGGACGTGCCAAATCGCTCTTGGCTGTAGAGTACGCGGGTCGCGTATTGACCGGAAAGCGCATCTGTCGGCTGCAATACAAACTCGCGGCCGGCAGCGGGCCGCAAATCGCAACCAATCCCACCCAGAATCACAGCGCCACTCCATATGGGAGCGCCTGCGCACAAAGACCTGGCAGACGCCGAAACGGCGACCTCGACGGCAGACTAACGCTGATTGCAGATCTCATGGGCATCGTAGCGCTCGAAAGAAGAGAGGAGGGCGGGGCTTTACTGCCGCAACGGCTGTCAGGCCGTGGTCGGGTGAGCGCCGGCCGCCGCCACCTCTCGCCCGTGCGTCTGCGGTGCCATGGCGCGCAGACGCGGGAATACCGCAAACGCCAGCACGTAGATGGCAAGTGCCAACAAGATCGTAAAATTGAACCCGAGGAGCACGCCGAGCACGACGCTCAGTAATCCGCCCACGACGGTGAACAGGCCGTTCATGCCCCACGCCCAGGCGATCGCGCCGCGCGGCTGATTCGAGATCGCAAGAATCCCGAGCGGGAAAGGCATTCCCAGAAAGAACCCCAGCGGGAACATCATGAGGCCCGACGCCAGCATGCGGCCGGGCAGCGGCAATGCGAGGGCGAGCCGCGAGAGCGCCGGATAGAACGCCACCAGCGCGCCTCCAATGATGAGGATCGCGACGAACGGTACTGCCCAGCGCCGGTTGGTTCCAATTCCAAGGCGCTCGGAGGAGGCGCTGCCGACGCCCGCGGAGAACAGCACCGTAAAGATCACCGTCGAATACGTGTAGAGGGGGCTGCCTATCAGATGCATGAACTTTTGAATGAACACAAGCTCAAGGATGATGAAGCCCGCTCCGAGGCACGAGAAGTACACGAGCAGCGGCAGCGCCGTCGCACCCTCCTCCCGGCCGATCTTCGAGAATCGCAATGGGACGAATACAAACAGAATCACGAACAGTATCGAAGCCGCCCCGGTAACAAACAGATGGATCACATCCATCGGGATGATGCCGTTCAGCATCGAGGTATTCACGTAGCCGGCTGTGCCGGCGTCGAGAAACAGTGCCGGATCGGGCGTCAGAATCTCAAATGACTTGCGCATCAAGCCGAAGTAGGGCTTGTTGTCGCTTCGCGGGGTGGCATCCACAGGCATGCGCTCTGCCAGCGCGCTCGGAAAGTCACCTGAGTAGAAATCCGCCGACAGGAAGCTCTTGCTCGGATCCAGCGGATTCTCCGTCAGGTGCTGCCGGTACGGGGCGTCGAGCTCCGGGGGCGCGAGGAAAACATTCAGCTCATCGATCTCCGCCGCCGTCCACGGCTGCATCTTGATCAGCATCGTGGGCAGAAATGGCTCGGCATCCGAGGTGTACACGACCACGTGGCGCTGGAAGTCCGTTCGGCCCATGCGCTTCCACGCGAGCGCTGCGGTATTGATCATGCGCGGAAAGGCACTATGGTTGATGTGCAGCACGCCGTTGGGCGTGAGATGGGAGAAGTATTCCTGGTAGGCCTC